>Ga0307422_1000700_pt1 | contig 18169 bp, 16 predicted proteins | sample SalMarWE160290MG_FD_202153 | JGI IMG/M metagenome (GOLD analysis project Ga0307422, IMG submission 202153) | Salt marsh sediment microbial communities from the Plum Island Ecosystem LTER, Massachusetts, United States - WE1602-90 | ecosystem: Environmental > Aquatic > Marine > Intertidal zone >...
CCACTGGAACCAGAAACAGGTAGGCAACATGGCCGAAACAATGGCGTATGCTTCCAGTTTATGCTCTTCGGTTTCGAATGTTTTTCCCAGTGGTTTAAACAGTTTTTTTGCTTTCTTTTTCTCGTTTCCCAACATAGCCGGATGAAAGGCTATTGGATTAAAACCTTCGTTAATAAACGAAGTAGCGTTGGGAATCATCCGTACGATGTTGGAGGTTTTCACTTTCGAGGCAATCTTTTCGGTAGTGAGTTTCGGGGCAAGTGAAACCACAAAGGTTTCTTCGTTTACCACGCCTGCAATTTTATCGAGCGTTTCCATAACCACCGGCGGGTGAACAGCAATCACCACAACTTTTGCCTGAGCTGCCTCTTCGGGTGTTTCAGCTTTTTTTACTGCCGGAAAAATATCTGCCAGTGAATCAAGCGTTTCGCTGTTCGGGTCATAAACTTTCACCGAATCGAATTCAATGGCTTTGTTTTTAAAGCCTTCGAGGAAAATTTTTGTAATTCTTCCTCCTCCGATAAATCCTATGGTTGTTTTCATATCTGTTTTGGTATATTTTTCTGATGCATTCATTTTCGACTTTAAAAGAATATGGTAACCACATAATAAACCCCAGCCCCGATAAACAGAACCGCAATGACCCGCCGGAACCATTTTTCAAAGGTTTTCATCTTATCGTAAAACTTTCCGATTTTGCCCATGCTGAATGCAATGAGCCAGGAAAAAACAATGACCGGAATTCCGGTAGCCAGGGCGAACACAACCGGAAGATAAAGTCCGCCGGGGTTGCTGATGGTCATGGGAATAAGCATCCCGAAGTAGAGCACACCGCTATAGGGGCAAAAGGCCAGAGCAAAAACAATTCCCAGCAAAAGTACGCTCCAGAATCCGCCTTTGGAGTTGTTCTCCATTTTTTCGGTTAATGAACCAATGCCCGGGATTTTCAGGTTGATGACTCCCAGCATAAAAAGCCCGATGGCAATCAGCAACGGACCGATGATTTTTTCACCCCAAACCTGGAGGAACCCTGAGAACCGAAACTGGCTGGCGCCAAAAAAAAACAGCACCCCGATGGCTGTGTACGAAATACTGCGTCCCAGGGTGTATATCAATCCGTTGTAAAAAACCTTTCTCTGGCATTGTATGTCTTTGCTGATGTACCCGATGGCGGTGATATTGGTAGCCAAAGGGCAGGGACTTAAGGCTGTCATAAGCCCCAGAATAAAAGCCGAGAAAAGCGGTAACTGGGTATTTTCAAGAAAATGGTGCAGTACTTCCATTGCAGATTTTTACTCCAGTGATTCTACGGTCTCTTTAATTTTTGCCTTTAGTTTTTCCGGATCTTTGACGGCATACATAAAACCATCGGTAGTGATATCAATCTTTTTGTCGCCGTTTACAAATAATAGCGCCTGTCCGCCTACTTCAAGGCTCTCTGCCAGTTCTTCGTTTTCTTTATCGTCGAGGTTTATTGTTCTTAACCGGATCTTATCCCCATACAATTCCTGTAACGATTCTGCGGATACTTTTTCCACGGCTTTACAGGTAACACACCGCCGTGAAGTATGAAAATAGTACGCTTTAACCGATGATTCATTTCCCTCTTCGGCTAGTGCGAGCGCTTCGGTTGAATTGTCGGCCAGTGCAGCTTCATTGCAACACCGGGCATTCGTTGTAAAAACTCCAATGGCAAAAATCAAACTAAATAGTACGATTGCTTTTTTCATGATTCATGGGTTTTATTTGATTAATAAATTTTTGATTTCATCAACGCCGGGCACACGGCCTTTTATCAAAACTTTCCCGTCAACTACCAACGCAGGGGTTATCATTACACCATACTGCATAATTTGCATGATGTCTTCCACTTTCGACACGGTAGCGTCTATACCGGCAGCAGTAACTGCATCGTTGGCTGCTTTTTCCAATGCCTTGCATTTGGGGCAGCCTGTTCCAAGAATTTTTATTTCCATAGCTAAAATTATTGAATGCTGTTCGTGTTTCGTAAAATAACGAATAATAAAGGTAAAAAATTTTATATTCCTAAAAATTGTTTAAAAAGAATTTGTGCTTCTTTCCAGTTTTCTTTGTTTATGCAATATTTAATACGCGGTGCTTCGATCTCACCCTGAATCAGGCCGGCTTCTTTCAGTTCTTTCAGATGTTGTGATAAAGTTGATTTGGCAATGGGAAGTTCATCACTTAGATCGCCACTATAGCAGCAACTCTGATTTGAGAGCAACTCCAAAACATGCATGCGGACCGGATGCCCCATGGCTTTGGCATACCGGGCTGTTCTTTTTTGTTTATCTGTGATTGCTTTTTTCACAACAGTATTAATTCGTAAATTTACGAACAAAGATAACAAAATATTTTTTGTTGCTTCACCAATGAAACTTATTCGGAAAATATTTTCACCAGCCACAGGATTAAATAAATATCAGCTGATCCGTCAGGCATCCTGAATTAAAAAGTTTGTTTTATCTTTGACTTTAAATAGTATATGGATAAGCAGGTTAAATACTGGATGGATTTGTCCGAGTACGATCTGGAAACTGCACAAGCGATGCTTTCCGGTAAAAGGTACCTGTATGTTGGTTTTATGTGTCACCAAACCATTGAAAAAGCCTTTAAAGCGTATTTTTCTAAAGTAAAATCCGAAACAGCTCCTTATTCTCACAGCTTATCTTATTTGGCAAAGAAAGGGGATTTTTATGAACTATTCACTGAAGATCAGAAAGAATTTATCGATCAGATCGAACCACTGAATATCGAAGCACGTTACCCTTCCCATAAAGAAAGATTGTTAAAGAGCCTGAATCAATCCAAATGTGCAGAGATTATTTTACAAACAAAAGAACTTCAGAAATGGATAAAGAAGAGGCTATAAAAAAAGTTAAAGCATATAAAATTCTTTTAAAGAAATATTTCCCCCTTGAAAAGGTTTACATGTTTGGTTCTTATGCAAAGGATACGTATAAGGAAGATAGCGATATTGACGTAGCAATTGTCGTCAGGAAGCTGGAAGGAGATTATTTCTCAACACATCCCTTGCTTTGGAAATTGCGCAGGCAGATTGATGACCGTATAGAGCCGGTTCTGATTGAAAGGGATTTTGATGATTCGGGTTTTCTTAAAGAGATTCAAAAGAATGGAATAGAGGTAGCATGAAATTTTCAGGAATACAATAATTGTTTATTCAAATTCCTTCGGAACGCCGCATATTATTTTGAACGGTCCGGCTCCTGTATTCCGGTACTGGTGTTTTTCATCCGGCTCAACAAGCGCAAAATCGCCGGCTTTGATCGGCATTTCTTCTTTTTTCCTGTTGACAAGGGCTCCCATGCCTTCAATTACATAATTCATGTGTTCATACGGATGGGTATGAAAAGGAGTATGTCCTCCCGGTTCAACGGTAAAAACCCTGTACGCATATACAGGAGCCCCCTCTTTGCTCCCCAGCGGCAATTGTTTCCAGGCCCCGGAGGCTCCTTTCGTATTTACCTTTTGCTTTTCAACGTTATCCAGCGATACAATTTTCATCTGATTAAAATTGTTTATTTTTTTCTAATAATCAGATTTAACAGAAACAGAATAACGATGGCTCCAATGGCACCCGTTAAAATAGCACCAATCCATCCGGTACCAAGATTGATTCCAATTAATCCCAGAAGCCAGTAACCGACAAAACTGCCAACAATTCCCACCACAATGTTACCGATGATACCAAGACCACTGCCTTTGTAAATCATACTGCCCAACCAACCGGCTACTGCACCGATTAAAATAGTGACAACAATTTCCATAATTTCCATAATCTTACGTTTTAGGTGATTTATTAAATGCAAACTCACCTACAATTTACGAATTTTTCTGATTGTTCAAAATTTTAATTTTACACTTTTAATTCTCCTTCGATTTTGCTTCGGTGGATGGGAAGGTAGGGGTATAATATATTATTGAAATCCATTTCTTATTCGTGTGTCGCAGAATCTTTCGCCAGAGGCTTCGGCCGCCGGAGAAGACTTTAGCGGAGGCACAGGGCGTGGTAATGGTTTTGTTGCTTTGTTTGTGTATGAATGGAATGGCATTCTTTTTCGCTTCGGATTAAATGCTTGGGAAAGCTCTTATACTGGTTTGAATCAATTTTTTAAGAAATGAGATTAGCAGATAGTATTCCGGTTTCACTTTCGTAATTTGTTTTTAAGTATTCCATCTTCCTTCCAGAACAGTATAAATTTTAAGTTTTCTAACGTCGAACTCACGTCAAGTTAAGGCAGAATTAATACAACTTTTTCATTATTTTTATAACTTTAGTCACAAAAAATATTGAAATTTCATGTAGTTATTTCATTAAGAAACAAAATATTTAACAACGAACAACTTAATTTGACGAATCATGTGTGTATCAAAATTAAAAACGGTAATTCTGCTGGTAATTGTCATTTTTATTACCAGTACTTCTTGTAACCAAGTTTCTGACAATTCAGAAAATTCAGTTCAGTCAGAGGATTTTACAGTCCAGATAACCGACAAGCCATTAACATTTTGTAATCCGCTTAATGTAATCGTAGATTCTCAAAGAGCCCGCAGGGGTGGTGAACCTATTGTGATTCTTTACGAAGATGATTATTATCTTTTTGTGACCGGAACTCGGGGATATTGGTATTCCAACAATATGAGAGACTGGACCTATGTTGATGCGCCTAATTTCCCGGGCGGTGTTCTATCAGTTGTAAGCGATGGAGAAATTTTATATGCATGCTCAATGAACCGAAAAGAGGTGTATAAATGTATGGGTGATCCCAAGGAAGGAGAATGGGAACAGGCTGGTAGTTTTGATAGCGACAGATACGGTGATGCAAATATGTATTTTGATGATGACGGACGCCTTTATATGTATTACGGATGGTCTCAAATTATGCCGATTAAGGTTGTTGAACTTGATCCAAATACTTTTAAAGAAATCGGCGACCCTGTAGTATTATTCTTTGGAAACCATGATGAACATGGTTTTGAAAGAAGAAGAGCAGAAGATGTAATTTTTCCGTTTTTCAATCACAGAGAATATTTTCCGGAAGAGTATCCATGGATTGAAGGTCCATGGGTAACAAAACACAACGGCAAATATTATTTGCAATACGCAGCAATTGGACTCGAATTTTTGTCTTATTCTCATGGAGTTTATGTGTCTGACAATCCTATGGGGCCTTTTGAATATTCTCCACATAATCCGCTTACATTTAAAACAACCGGATTTTCACCCGGAGCTGGTCATGGAAGTACTTTCCATGATAAAAACGGGAAGCTATGGACGATTTGTATGATTCCATCTTATTATGGGGGCAGAGGTGGTTCTGAAATAGCAATGTTCCCTACTGCTGTAGATGAAGATGGTGTTATGCACTCCAATACTGCTTTTGGAGATTATCCTCAATATTACCCAGGCATCAAAGAAAATGCCGTTGATAATAACTTTGCAGGCTGGATGCTTTTATCTCATAAAAAATATGTAGAAGTGTCTTCGGTACTTGAAGGTTACAGACCTGGAAATGCTGTTGATGAGAATTTTATGACCCACTGGAGTGCTGAAACAGGAGAACCGGGAGAATATATGACTGTGGACCTGGGAAAAGAATGCAATATGTATGCTTTACAGGTCAATTTTTCTCAACAGGATGTTGCTGCAATGGAACGCGGTTTTCGTTTTGGTGGAAGCGGACTTGATCGTTATCAATCTTATACTGTTGAAATTTCAAATGACAATCAGAATTGGTCAATGCTCATTGACAAAAGCAATAATACACAGGATCTGAGGCATGATTATACTGAGCTAGCCGAACCTGTAAAAGCCCGGTATGTGAAATTGACCAATGTATTTACCCATGATGAAGGAAAATTTGCCGTTACTGATTTTCGAATTTTTGGCAATCCTGATGAAGCTACATTTACAAAGGTTGATGATATAAAAGTTGTACGCGATCCGGAAGATCCCCGGGATGCTACGCTTTTGTGGGATCCGGTTGAAGGAGCCGATGGGTATGTTGTTCGTTATGGAATTGAACCTGACAAATTGTATAACCATTACATGCTCTATGATGAATATACCATCCCTATTCATAGCCTCAACAGGAATGAAGATTACTATTTTGAGGTTGAGGCCTTTGACAGTGGTACAGATTACTACAGGGAAAGAACAGAGGAGACCCTGGGAAGAGGCGCAGAAATTGAACTCTCAAAGGGTAGCTCCGGAGGTTACAGAGGAGGGGGAAATACAGTAAGAAAAATGACTTTTGAAGGTAAAAATGAATGTGTGTTTGATAATATCACACCGGACACATATACACTGCGACATACTTTTGGCCCAGTACTTTGGAGAGGTGAATTAACCGAAGCTGATTTAATAAGGTCAGGAGACGAACCAACAGTTACAGCAGAGCTTACCGAACTAGGTAAAGGCACTGAAGTTCTTGGTGTAATGAATCTTAAAGTAATACCTGGTGAAAAGAGTGGAAAAATTATTGTTGCTTTTAATTATCACTAAAGAATCCACCTTCTTTGATGGTGGATTCTTTAATAAAGTGATTTCTTGGTTTTATAGAAAAATCTGCCCGATATAATTAGACGTCAAAAATTGTCTGTTATCAGGACTAATATGATTTAAAACAGGTCCATGGCATTCTGCTTTTTTAATAGCAAAAGGAGTTCATAAGTAATGGTAAAAAAACAAATAATTTTTAATTGGTTCTCTTCTGAACTGAAGATTGTCTTTCGCTCTGACCACGAAGAAAGCAGAACTCTGGTGTATTCTACAAAGCCGTTCATAATCTACGTATCCCCGATCAAGGATGTAATAACCACCTGGTTCATAATATATAAGATTCAAGGCATTTACATCATGTAATGAAGCGTTAGATAAATGAATTGTAGCTTTTTACAAAGCTAAATCCACATATTTCATTTCAAATCGTCACGCATCAAAAAACTCTACAAGCCAGATATACCAGGAATTTCAAAGAACGTTAATTAAATTTATTCGGAAACTAATGAAAAAATCAGACAAATGAACCATCAGGATAAAATAGCCCGGGAGCACTGGCATGCATTTCATGTTGAAGAGACCTTCAGTGAATTAAGAACATCTGAAAAAGGATTAAATCAGGAAGAAATAGAGAAAAGAGTAACATTTTACGGAGGAAATAAGTTACCGGAGAGTAAAAAAGTTACGCTTTTACAGATCATCCTTCATCAGTTATTGAATCCCTTGATTTTCATACTGGTTTCTGCGGCTATTGCATCGGTAGCCATTGGCGAGGGCAAAGATGCCCTGTTTATTTTTTTGGTTATTGTTATAAACAGTGCATTGGGGGCCTATCAGGAATACAATGCAGAGAAAAGTGCCAGCAGCTTAAAAAAATTAATAAAAATAAAAGCAAGGGTAAGAAGAGAGGGGAAGGAGACCGAGATTCCCTCAGAAGAACTTGTTCCCGGTGATATCGTGTTGCTTGAATCCGGCATGAAAGTTCCTGCTGATATTCGTTTGCTGGAATTGTCGGGATTGGAAATAGACGAGAGTTTTCTTACCGGTGAATCCATAGCAGCAAAAAAACAGACGGGCACACTGCTGGAAAACATTGGCGTTGCAGAGAGAACGAATATGGCTTTTGCAGGCTCTACTGTAATAAAGGGGCGAGGCATGGGTGTGGTTGTTTGTACAGGACTTGACACGCAGGTAGGAAAAATTTCGCAGGATGTAACAGAATCAGCCTCTGCAAAACCGCCTTTGGTGCAACGCATGGATAAATTCATCAAACAAATCAGTATTCTCATCATTGCCTTAAGTGTGATATTGGCAGTTGTGCTTCGCCTGCAGGGAATGGATTTAACTGCGATTTTCTTTTTTGTGGTCGCATTAGCCGTTTCTGCTATACCGGAAGGATTACCGGTCGCATTAACTGTTGCCCTGTCCATTGCGACCAAAAGAATGGCCAAACGCAATGTGATTGTACGAAAACTTACTTCGGTAGAGAGCCTGGGAAGCTGTACCGTAATTGCAAGCGATAAAACAGGGACACTTACCGTAAACGAACAGACAGCAAAGATAATCTTACTGCCCGACGGAACCCGATATTCTATTGAAGGACAAGGATATAACGGGGATGGAACCGTAGCTGATGCGCAAGGAAAAAGAATAGATTTTTCAGAAAACGAAGAGGTGGCGAAAATTGCCCGTATAGCAGTTTTTGCCAACGAAGGGTCATTAACCAAAGAGAATGAGAAGTGGAAGTATTTTGGCGATACCATGGATGTTGCGTTGTTGGGCATGAGTTATAAATTGGGAATGGATCCGGAGAAATGGAGGGCGGAACAAGAGGTTTTGAATAAAATACCGTACGAGTCAGAACGGAAATTCTCTGCATCATTCTGCAGTGTTAACGGTGCAGTAAATATTGGATTAAAAGGGGCTGTTGAGACTGTTGTCGGCTTCTGTAAAACCATGTCGGTAAAGGGTGAGGTTAAAGAAATAAATAAAAACAAAATACTTGCCGATGCCGAAAACCTTGCGAAAGGAGGATACAGGGTATTGGCTTTTGCCAGTGGCGAATACCAAAACGATCAGAAGAAAGAAGTATATGAAAACGATGACATTCCCCCGCTGACATTTTATGGATTGACCGGTTTTATTGATCCCTTAAGGCCGGAAGCAAAAGAATCAGTAGCGCACTGTCGAAAGGCCGGGATACAGGTAATCATGATTACCGGAGACCATCCTGAAACGGCAGGTACCATAGCACGTGAATTGGGAATAGCAGATGAAAATACCCCTGTTATTAGCGGACAGATGCTTGCCGGGGCAGGTTCCTTTGACAGCCCGGCATTTGAGCAATTGGTTTCATCCACTACTGTGTTTGCAAGAGTTTCTCCAACGCAAAAACTTGAAATTGTAGATGTGTTGATTCGGAAGGGAGAATTTGTTGCCGTAACAGGGGATGGTGTAAACGATGCACCTGCTTTGAAACGTGCCAATATTGGGGTAGCAATGGGTTCCGGTACGGATGTGGCAAAAGAGGTGGGTTCATTGATTGTGATTGACGATAATTTCTCATCCATTGTTGCCGGCGTTGAGGAAGGTCGGTTTGCCTATGATAACGTTCGTAAGGTTATTTATCTTTTAATCTCAACCGGTGTTGCTGAAATAATCCTTTTTCTTGCATCTGTTCTTGCCGGATTACCTTTGCCCCTTTTAGCAGTACAGCTTTTGTGGTTAAATTTGGTAACCAATGGGATACAAGATGTCGCCCTTGCGTTTGAAGGAGGTGAGCCCGGAGCCATGAAAAGACCACCACGAAAACCATCCGAGAAAATATTCAACCCTCCTATGATTAAACAAACCATTGTGTCCGGGGCAACAATGGGGGGCATCGTATTTGGAGTATGGTATTATCTGAACCATTTCATACTAATGGACGAAGTTCATGCCCGGGATCTTATATTGTTGCTTATGGTTTTTATGCAAAACTTTCATGTATTCAATTGTCGTTCCGAAAGGGTTTCGGCATTTAAGGTCCCGTTAAAAAGAAATATCATCCTCCTGTTTGGGGTTATTGCAGCGCAAGGGATTCATATTGCAAGCATGCAAATCCCATTTATGCAGGATGTTTTACGTATTGAACCGATCTCTTTTAATGAGTGGTTGTATATATTGGCATTGGCTATCCCAATGATACTGGTAATGGAATTTTTTAAGTTTGTAAAAAAAGAACGGACCTTTTAGTAAGTTAAAATTATAGGTAGTCAGAAATCAATCCAAAAGAGCCTGCCGCTTTTATCAATCGTAGGGTTTTCATTTATTGCATTTCTATCATTAAGAATTAAATTTGCATCAATCTACAATTTATTTTAAATGAATCAACGATCTGAATTGTGATGACAAAACATACACTAATCGTAAGCCTGATATTTTTTTGGTTTGGTTCAGGTCCAATAAAAGCGCAAACCAATTATCAAATTAATACGCAAGACGTTGAACACGCCATAGATATAAATGTCTACGGTCATTTTTTAGAACACATCTACCATTCTGCCAATGGGGGTTTATGGGGTGAACTGGTGTGGAACAGAAGCTTTGAGAGAATAAGTGGTTTACGGGGTGAGTGGGCTATTGAGGGGAATACAATCGTCCAACGTAATCTTTCGGAGAATGCCCGCCTATTATTTGGAGAAACCAGCTGGCAGGACTATGAGATTACACTACAGGCAAAAAAACTGGGTGGGAACGAAGGTTTTTTGGTTTTGTTCAGGGCCAATGGAGATGATTTTTACTGGTTTAATATTGCAGGTTGGAACAATACCCAACATGCCATTGAGAAAGGAAGTGAAGGTGCAGGGCGCTGGGGGGTTTTTAACGGGCTTACAAAACCGGGAAGTGTGCAGACTAACGTTTGGTACAATATTAAAATACGTTGCGAAGGAAATCATTTTCAGGCATGGTTGAATGGGACCCTTGTTTTCGACTTTACCGATAACAATGCCCATTTAACCGGTCAGGCTGGTATTGGTACCTGGATTACCCGGGCAGCATACCGCAATATGGTGGTAACGGAAATACCATCGGGAGATACGTTGTATAACCAGTTACCCGATCCCGGATCAGCATCAGAAGCCGAATTTCCCAATTGGGAGCAATCAGCCAATGCAAAGGTATACAGCAACGATGATGCGCTGAATAGCGATGGCTCTGCATTAATTCATAATCCGGGAAATGAAGAAGCCTATATAGAGCAAGGGGGATTTAACATTGTCCCACAAAATTATGATGGATCATTCTGGGCTAAGGCCGATACAGGAACCATCCTTGGAATGACGCTCCTTGAGGGAGAAAATAAGCTGGACGAGGCGATGTTCCAGGTTACGGAGGATGAATGGCAGGAATACAGCTTTCAGTTCATGCCTGCTGTGTCAACAACCGAAGGCATCCTACGGATTTCAATACCGGATTCGGGGAAAGTACTTTTAGACCAGGTCAGCATGATGGGACAGGATTCTAAAGACAACCATGGATTCCGGCCTGATCTGCTGGAAGCAGTAGATGAATTACAACCCCCTATTATTCGCTGGCCCGGTGGGTGTTATGCATCGGCTTATTTATGGAAAGATGGCATTGGAAAACAAAGTGAACGGGTAGCCTACCCGATAGAATTATGGGACGACAAAGATGTAAATTCCTATGGAACCGATGAATTTATTGAAATGTGCCGGCTTACGGGGGCTGAGCCACTGATTGTTATAAATACCGGCGTGCTGAACACAACCTGTGGAGCAGCCATTACAAAAAAGCTTCCGGATGTGGAATATCTGCAAGATGCTTTGGACTGGATGGAATATTGCAATGGCGATACGACCACAACCTGGGGAAAGGTAAGGGCTGCAAACGGACATCCGGAACCTTACCATGTCAAATACTGGGAAATTGATAACGAAACATGGGCAGCCGGGGTAAATGCGTATGTTGACAAGGTGAAAACCTTTGCACCGGCAATGCGGGAAAAATATCCTGATGTGAAAATACTGGCCTGTGGAAGTGGTAGCTATGATTATAACTGGAATCAAACCATTCTTGACCAATGTGCTCCTTTAATCGACTACATAAGCTGTCATCATTATGAAGACCCCAATAATTTTAAGACCGGGGTGGACAATTATGAAGCATTCATAAAAGATCTTTCAGGCAGAATAGCCAACTCTTCGAATCCTGATCTGGAGATATACATGTCTGAATGGAACGTCTGGTCTCCCATCGATTGGCGATGCGGTCTGTATGCAGGAGGTATGCTCAATATGTTCGAACGCCAGGGTGAGAAGTTTACACTGGGCGGACCGGCTTTATGGTTACGGCATGCATCGGCAGATGCATGGAACAATGCTTTTATCAACTTCAACCATTCGGAATGGTTCCCAGCCCCTAATTATGTGGTAATGAAATTGTGGAGAGAACATTATGCCCCCTGTTACCTGCAAATGTCGGGATCTTCATCGGACCTTAATGCTGTTGCTACCCTTTCAGAAGATAAAAATACCGTTTACTTTAAGGTGGTAAATACTTCAATGAGCAACCGAACGATTGCTCTTACGTTGGACGATTCCTTTGTTCCGGATTCTTCCGGTTTAAAAAAGGTGGTTGGTTCATCGCTGTATGACGAAAACACCTTCTCAAATCCTGATAACATTAAGGCAGTGGATGGTAATTCTGAAGTTGACGGACAAAAGGTAAGCTTTGTTTCATCCGCACTTTCAGCCACAGTGGTAGAAATACACCGATATTTACCGACCGGATTTGAAAATGTTGGTTCTTCAACATTCCAACAGCTGAATAGTGTTCCGAATCCATTTGATTCAAACACGAAAATTTCTTTTACGCTAAATGAAAAAACGCATGCAAAACTGAAGATCGCAGATGTTTCAGGAAGGGAAGTGGCAATATTGGTCAATGAAACGTTATGTCCCGGATATCATGAAGTTGTCTGGAATGGCAAAGATTTCAACCGTTCACCGGTAAAAAACGGAGTTTATTTTTATGAACTTACAACCTCCGGCGGAAAACAAAGCCGTAAGGTGATTCTTTTACGATAAATTCATGAGGGTATTATTTGAGAGTTTTATCATGCAAAAGAGGCCATTTCAGCGTATAGGATGTACATGTAAAACATTGTTTGAAGGGTTTAAAGAAAACTCCATGAAGAGATAAAAAGAAGGTTGACCCAAACAGATCAACCTCTTTGCTCCCCAGGTAGGACTTGAACCTACGGCCTACGGATTAACAGTCCGCCGCTCTAACCAACTGAGCTACTGGGGAATATTTTTTACCTTTGCACGCCTGTGTTAAAAGCGATGCAAAAATAACAGCTTTTGCTAAAAGAAAAAATATTTTAAGAGAATTTTTAAAGAACTTCGAATGGATTCAAAAACAAGGGATTTACCGGCTGTTTTGGGGATTGGCAATGCCCTGGTTGACGTGATGATTGCCCTGGAAGATGATGCGCTGATCCACAGGTATCGTTTACCGAAAGGAAGCATGACCCTGGTGGATGAACAGCTGTCGGAACAAATTTTCAGATCCGTATCCTCGCTTAAAAAGACTGTAACAACCGGCGGAAGTGCTGCCAATACCATTTATAGTCTTGCCAGCCTTGGGGGTAGGACGGGATACCTGGGAAAGATAGGCTCCGATGAACTGGGGCATGCTTTTAAGCAGGAATTGGAAGAACGATCTGTCAGAACCCATTTAATGTACAGCGAAAAAAATACAGGCCGGGTGATGGCCCTGGTTTCGCCTGACTCGGAACGAACCATGGCTACCTGCCTGGGGGCTGCTGCCGATCTGAAACCGGAAGATATAAACCCGGAAGATTTCCAGGGATACTGCATTTTATACATTGAAGGATATCTGGTTCAGGACCACCAGCTGATGGAGAAAACCCTGAAAACTGCCAGGCAGGAAGGCCTAATGATAGCCCTGGACCTGTCGGATTTTACGGTGGTTGAACAAAATCTGGATTTTCTGCAAAAGATCCTGTCAGCATACGTGGATATGGTTTTTGCCAATGAGGAAGAGGCCTTTGCATTTACAGGCAAAATGCCGGAATATGCAGTGGAAGAACTGGCCCTTTTTTGTAAAACAGCCATTGTAAAAACCGGGAAAACCGGTTCTTTGATCAAGCAGGGAGATGATACAGTGAAGGTGAGGTCTTTCCCGGCCAATGCCATTGATACCACAGGAGCCGGCGATAGTTATGCCGCTGGGTTTCTTTATGGTTTTACAAAGGGATACAGCCTGGATCAATGCGGAAAGATTGCTTCGTTGGTATCAGCCCGGATGGTTGAGGTCATGGGTGCCAAACTTCCTGAAAGCGCCTGGCCGGAGATTCTCCGGACCCTGCATGCCTTCTAATCAACCTCCCGGTTGCTGCCTTTTGCGGGTGGTGGCAAGGACGATCTAGAACAATCCGTGTATCTGGGCATTGATTTTATCGATCACAAAACTAAGGTCTTCGGGCCGGGTGGTAAAGTCAATATCATCTACATTAACCACAAGCAGCTTGCCCAGCTTATAGCCGGTGATCCATTCTTCGTAGCGGTTGTTTAGTTCAGTGAGGTAATCGAGCCGGATGGAATTTTCGTATGCCCGGCCCCGTTTCTGGATCTGGTTTACCAGCGTAGGGATTGAACCCCGCAGGTAGATCAGCAGGTCGGGAGGATCCACAAGGCTGACCATCAGGTCAAAAATGGTCTTGTAGGTATTGAAATCACGGGTGCTGAGCAGGCCCATGGCATGCAGGTTGGGGGCAAAAATTTCTGCATCCTCATAGATCGTTCGGTCCTGGATGATGGTTTTATCCGATTCGCGGATTTTCAGGAGATGCTTAAACCTCGAGTTCAGAAAAAAAATCTGAAGATTAAACGACCAGCGTTGCATATCGTTATAAAAATCATTAAGGTAGGGATTGTCATCCACATCTTCATAAAAGGGGATCCATCCGTAATGTTTGGCCAGAAGTTCGGTAAGGGTTGTTTTACCGGCTCCGATGTTTCCTGCAACAGCAATATGCATGATTTGTTTTTTCTTTCTAAAGTACAAAAATATTCCTTTTCCTGAAATGAACAGGCTTCAGCTTCCGATAAGTTTCAACAATTCATCGAGGTATCTCCGGTCGTTGGCCAGGCGGGGAATTTTATTCTGTCCTCCGATTTTCCCCCGGTTTTTCATCCAGGTATAAAACGTACCCCTGGGTGCGATCTGAAGATGTGGCTTCTCAAGGGTCAGATTCTTATGCCGTTTGGCTTCATAATCAGAGTTCAGGGTTTTTAAGGTATTGTCCAGGGCGGTGATAAAACGCTCGGGGTCTTCCGGATCCTTTTCGAATTCAATAATCCACTGATGGGCCCCTTTCTGGTCATCCCCCATAAAAATGGGGCCGGCCGTATATTCATGAACAATAGCACCCGTATGTTCACATGCCACTTTTACTGCCTGCTCGGCATTGTCAATAATCACCTCTTCCCCAAATGCATTGATAAAATGTTTCGTTCTCCCGGTGATTTTTATTTTATACGGGTATTTGGATGTGAACCGGATCGTATCTCCGATCCTGTATCTCCACAATCCACCGTTGGTTGAGATAACCAGGGCATAATTTTTATTGACTTCCACCTCCCTCAGGGAAAGGGTGGGGGGATTTTCCTTTTCGATCTCCTCCATGGGGATGAATTCATAATACACACCATAATCCAGCATCAGCAGCATATCATCACGGTGTGGATTGTCCTGGATCCCGAAAAATCCTTCCGAAGCATTGTAGGATTCCATATAATGCATCTGTGTAGAGGGGAACATTTTTCGGTACTGGTCGCGGTACGGACTGAAGTTTACGCCTCCATGGAAAAAAACTTCCATATTCGGCCATACTTCAAGGATATGCTTTTTGCCGGTAACTTCCAGGATCTTTTTAAAAAGCACCAGGTACCATGAGGGGACCCCTGCAAAGGAGGTGACATTTAAGGAAAGGGTGGCTTCAATAATTTTATCAATTTTTTCTTCAAATTCTTCGATCAGGGCAATTTCCACAGACGGGGTCCGGATGAAATCAGACCAGAGGGGTACATTCTCGATAAGAATAGCGGACAGGTCTCCGTAATACGATTTGTTATTAAAGTTGTTTACCCGGTGGCTTCCTCCCAGGGTGAGGGTTTTTCCTTTCATAACCCCCGATTCGGGATAATTCCTGATATAAAGGGCAAAGATATCTCTCGGTCCGCGAAGGTGACACTCCTCAAGCGATTCTTTGGTGATCGGAATAAATTTGCTTTTATCGCTGGTTGTTCCGGATGATTTGGCAAACCATTTTACTTCCCCGGGCCAGAGAAGGTCTTTTTCCCCTTTGCGCAATCGTTCGATGTAGGGTTTTATATCGTTGTAATCCTGCAGGGGAACCTGCTTTTTAAACGCTTCCTCCGAAGTGATCCCGTCATAGTTATTTTTTTCACCCCATTCGGTATGGACAGACCTGTTCAGCAATCTGAAAAGAACCTCCCGCTGGATATCCAGTGGATGCTGACGGTAGAGTTCAATCTGATAGATTCTTTTCGTATGAATCCAGTTTATTACAGAATTAAGTAAGGGCATACCCTGAATATTGGTGATACATACTTCAAATGTAGAAATAAATTAATTCTGAGGGTGCATAATAAAATAAATTCCTATTTTTAAAGTGCCAAGAAAAACTACCATTCTTCATGAATTATATTGATATTATCATCTTGATCCTCTTATTGCTGGCTGCTATCAGCGGGTATAGAAAGGGGTTGGTCGTGGAGCTGGCTTCTCTGGCTGCTCTTATCCTGGGTATCTGGGGGGCCTTTGAATTTTCGGATATCACCGCGGAATTTCTGGTTGAAAATTTCAACTGGCATTGGAAATATCTGAATATAGTCTCTTTTATACTTACATTTATTGTCATCGTTATCCTGGTGCATGTTGTTGGGAGTGTGGTCAATAAGATTGTTGAAACCGCTATGTTGGGTTTTCTGAACCGGCTGGCCGGTATTGTCTTCGGGATTCTTAAATCGGCCCTTGTATTGAGTGTGATCCTGGTTGTGTTTGACCGGATCGACCGCGATGTGAAGTTCATCCCGGAAGATACGAAAGCCGAATCAAAGCTGTATCAACCCCTGCGAAATTTTGTGCCTTCCCTATTTCCATTTATCGAAGAGTGGGTCGACGATATAAATAATGAAAACAGCGAAGAGAAAACCCCGGATCCAACCGTAGTTTAAAAGAATACAAGAATTTTACACAATATCCGTAGAGAAGGGGCATCTCTGCCGGACAACCGAATTTACTGAAAACCGGTAAACTCAAAATAAGAGGAGATAATTTTATATTTCCTAAGGATTCAATTTATATCTTTGCGAAAAATTTTTAATTCTATGAATTTTGTTGAAGACCTGCAATGGAGAGGTATGTTGCATGACCTAACACCCGGTACCGAAGAACAACTGGCAAAGGAAATGACCACAGCCTACATTGGTTTTGATCCTACTGCCGATTCGCTGCATGTGGGGAGTTTTGCACAGATCATGTTGTTAAAGCGGTTTCAGCTGGCAGGACATAAACCCCTTGCCCTGGTAGGGGGCGCTACCGGTATGATCGGTGATCCGTCGGGGAGATCACAGGAGCGAAATCTGCTTTATGAAGAGACCTTGAATGAAAACCTGGAAGGAATAAAAAAACAACTGGAAAAATTCCTCGATTTTGGTTCCGATGCGCCCAACAAAGCAGAGATGGTTAATAATTATGACTGGATGAAAGCATTCTCATTCCTTGAATTTATCAGGGATGTAGGCAAACATATCACAGTCAATTATATGATGGCCAAAGACTCTGTAAAAAAACGGTTAGGTTCTGATTCGAAGGATGGGATGTCGTTTACTGAGTTTACCTACCAGCTGGTGCAGGGGTACGATTTTTTGTGGCTATACACAAACAGGAACTGTAAACTTCAGATGGGCGGTTCCGATCAATGGGGAAACATCATTACCGGTAAAGAGTTGATCAGGCGGAAAACAGGTGGAGAGGCATTCGCACTGACCATCCCTTTAATTACCAAAGCCGATGGAAGCAAATTCGGTAAAACAGAACAGGGCAATGTGTGGCTCGACCCGGAAAGGACGACTCCCTATACCTTTTATCAATTCTGGCTGAATAGTTCCGACGAGGACGCTGAGAAATATATTAAAATATTTACCTTGCTCGGGAAGGAAGAAACCGATGCCTTGATTAACGCGCACAGAAAAGCTCCCCATGAAAGGATTCTCCAGAAAAAACTGGCCGAAGAGGTAACCGTCATGGTTCATTCTCATGAAGCCTATGAAATGGCTGTTGAGGCATCACAAATACTGTTTGGCAAAGGGACTGCTCAACAACTGAAAAAACTGGATGAAAAAACATTCCTGGCCGTTTTCGACGGGGTTCCGGTTTATACTGTTTCCAGGGCTTTGCTTGAACAGGAACCCAATGTAGTGGATTTTCTGTGTGACCATACAGCTATCTTTCCCTCAAAGGGGGAAATCAGGAGAACCATCAAAGGAAACGGCCTGAGTATAAACAAAG
>Ga0307422_1000703_pt1 | contig 18151 bp, 16 predicted proteins | sample SalMarWE160290MG_FD_202153 | JGI IMG/M metagenome (GOLD analysis project Ga0307422, IMG submission 202153) | Salt marsh sediment microbial communities from the Plum Island Ecosystem LTER, Massachusetts, United States - WE1602-90 | ecosystem: Environmental > Aquatic > Marine > Intertidal zone >...
TGATAATATCGTAAGCGCAGAGGTATCCGTTAAAAATAGCACCGGAAAATCCACCGCCAATTTTTGTCCAGGCAGAAGCGAAATACAGGTTCTCAACGGATCTTATGGGATCGAGCTTCACGCTTTCCGGAGTTTGAGCAAAGCCATAGACCGCTCCCTGAGGATTCAGGGTGTAGCGTTCAATAGTTTTCGAAGTGCCCACTTCATAGTATTCAATATTTTCTTTAACGCCCGGAATCAGATCTTCCAGTTTATCAATAAATACCTGTGCCACTTTTTCTTTTTTCTCCTGATATTCTTTTCTGCTTAGATTCTCCCAATCCTTTGTATAATCGATGCAGCATATAACACCCACGCTCTTTCCCTGGGGAGCCAAAGCAGCGTCTATCTGACCATAGTCGATAAATGTAAAACTGCGGTTCTTAAAATCGCCCTGATTATTCGGGAGGATATCCTTAATGGTATCCATGGAATCGTCAAAAACAAATGTCGAATAGTAGTTATACCCGAGCTCTTTTACAGGTTTTTTAAAGCCCAGGTAGAGGCTCAGGATCGATGCTCCGATCCTTCTTTTCTGAATAGCCTCCCTGAGTGGCCCGCTTTGCATTTCAGGCAATAAATTATGGGCTACCTGTGGAATAGCGGCATTTGAAATAATAAAAGTACCCCAGGCTTTTAAAATATCGCCGGTATTATTCTTTTTGTAAGCAATCCCAATGGCTTTGTTATTCTCAGTTAAAATTTCCGTGACCCTATGATTAAAAATTACCCGGCCTCCTTTTTTGATGATAAAATTAGCCAGATGATCGGATAATTTTTGAGAGCCCCCCTTTATAAAATTCCCGCCTCCTGCATAATAACTTCCCTGGGCTACCGAATAATAGCTTAACGACAGGGAGTAGGGATCGTCGTGAAAGTATCCGAGATTTCCCAGGAGAGCCAGTTTCAGATCCTTGTTTGCAATGATGGAATCGAGAAATTCGCCCAGGTTCTTTTCTTCTTCATTTTCCGCATTTTTAATGATTTCCCTAGCGTTCAGCACCTGGTGGAAGTAGGCATCAATACCGACTTTTTCATCAGGAAAATTTTGTAACAAAACTGCTTTGGCTGCTTCCGGGTCATGCGGAATAACCATGTCGTAATCCTTATAAACAAACCGGTAAAATTCAGGTACCTTAATAAAATCGACACGATCGAAAACCTCCAGATCGCGAAATATTTTAATTTTTAAATCTCTGTTATGAAGTCCGTCCATTTCATGCAACCCCACTTCAAATAAAAAATCCTTCCGCTTAAATGTGGTGGCGCATCCTCCCGGGACAGAATGTTGTTCAACGAGTAAAACTTTCTTGCCCTCTTTCGAAAGTTTGGCTCCGGCTGTTAATCCGCCCAGTCCTGCACCTATGATAATAACATCGTAGTTCATATATTGAGTCTTAGTTGAGTTAATTGAGGAACGGCACCTGGTTTCGGTCAAACTGCCTTTTTCACATAAACCTCCTGTAACAAAAGCTGATATTTTTGATCAATAAATTTTCTTTTAAGCTTTAAAGTAGGTGATAATTCCCCCGTAAAAGGCGACCATTCATCAGGAACCAGTCTGAACCGAAGTATTTTTTCCGGGCCGTTCAAGGTTTTATTCAGCTTGTTCACTTCTTCATTAAATATTTCTAACACGGGAGGGAGTTTAATGAGTTCTTCCTTGCTGCCAAAGCTTATGTTTCTTTTGGTGCACCAGTCATTTATATAGGCGAAATTGGGAGAAATCAACGCACTGGCAAATTTTTCGTGTTCCCCTACAACCATTACCTGATCGATAAATTCCGATTCTTTAAATCTGTTTTCAATAAGCTGAGGTGCAATAAATTTTCCGTTTGAAAGTTTGAAGATTTCTTTTTTTCTATCGGTCACTGCAAGAAATTTACCTCCCTCAAGATTTCCGATATCACCGGTATGGAACCAGCCCTCCTTATCGAAAACCGAAGCCGTAAGTTCAGGATTTTTATAATACCCCAGCATTACGTTGTGTCCTTTACAAAGGATTTCCCCATCGTTAGCAATTTTAACATTTACCCCGTCAATTACAGGGCCAACCGAGCCCAGTTTAACATCGGGCTTTGTACTTCTGTTTATGGTGATAATAGGTGAAGTTTCCGTCAAGCCGTACATATTCAGTATCTTGATACCACAAGCCCAAAAGATCCGCTCCAAACGCGGCTGAAGGCTGGCTCCCCCACAACCCACCAACTTTACCTGGCCTCCAATGGCCTCTCTCCATTTACTGAAAACAAGCTTATCGGCTATTTTTAATTTCAGTTTATAGAAGATCAGTCCCACACCTGAAATCCTGAACTTTAAACCAGTTTTTACGGCCCAGAAAAAAATGGTTTTTTTAATGCCTTTCAAATCCTTTCCCTTAGCAATGATAGTATCATAAATTTTTTCAAGTATTCGGGGTACGGCGTCAAACCCGACGGGTTGTATTTCCTTCATATTTTTAGCAATAGAACCCATGCTTTCAGCATAATAAATACTGGTGCCGCTATACTGGGTCTGGTAATTGCCCATCCTACCCCCAACGTGGCACAAAGGCAAAATACTTAAATATTTTTCATCGGGTTTTAAATTAAATACGTTGGCGGCTGCTAAAAAATTTCCAACCATATTACTATGCGATAGCATAACCCCTTTCGGTGCTCCTGTCGTCCCTGAAGTATATATTAAAGTAGCAAAATCGTCAGGTTTTATTTCATTTTTAGTGCGTTCCAATTCATCTTTCAACTTCCCGCTGTTCCTCCGGCCCAGTTCAATGATTTCCCTCCAGTTAGGTACATTTTCAATTTCCTCGAATGAAAAAATCTGATCGGTACAACCGAGTTGCTCACAGGCAGGCAAAATAGTGCTATGGGTGCAGGTATCGGAAACAAGTATCAGTTTTACTTCTGCATGTTCAAAAATATAGGCATATTCACCGGGACAAAGTGTGCTAAATATGGGAACATGCACCATGCCGGCCATGGCTATGCCCATGTCAATTATGTTCCATTCGGGACAATTGGTTGATATGCTGGCAATTTTATCTCCTTTTTTAAAACCCATTGCCAGCAATCCGTAGCTAATTAAATGGGCTTCCTCAATATACTGCCGGGAGCTAATTTTTACCCATTCGCCATTTTTTTTATAAGCAAATACATCCGGTTTGTTAAATTGATTTTTATATCTCTCAAGAAGGTCGAATGTCCGGGTAATTTCCATGGTCTGTTAAGTTATATAAGAATTTACATGATACCTTACTCCCGAGAGTTTGACTTCAAGTTTCAGGAATTTTAAGTTTTTAAAGATATAAATTCATTTTGATGAAAGAAAGATTCATGGCTAGCTCGTCTCAGAACGTGTGACCCCCGCTCTCACTCCCAACCAGGTGAAGTCTGAAACCTCATCGCAACTATGAATAATGCTAGCACCTAGTATCCAGCCCTCCTGCAAAGTTGGATTAGTAAAGCATATTCCCGACCACTCATGGGTAAATCCTATATTTGTATCTTGCTAAACATAAACCTCAAGATGCATCGCTAGCAGCAATGTATAATATATATCCTATCGATAATTCTAACAAAGACGCAACCTTTTTCCGAAAAATGTGTCTGATCAAGCATGAACTATAAAATCCTGTTCCTGCTGCCTATTCTTACCTTATTCGGTTGCCCGCACCATGAATATAATACCGGACATTTTCCGGAGATAGTTATAAACTTCGCCGAAGTCAATACGGTATTCGATGATTATAATTCTAATTTACCCATTATATCCCATCAATACTCGTTTTATTTTTCATCCAACCGGAACAGTATGGGCAGTAATTTTGATATAGTCGGGAAAAATATGTACATCACCTGGGACATTATAGACGGGACCCTAGATGTAGGAACTAATGTATTTGGCAGCCGGTTTGATTATGTTTCTCAGATCTTCGATACAATTAATACATCATGCAATGAACTGGGTCCCTACTTCATGGGATATACAGATTATCAAAGCTATTCAGAATCGGAGTGGATCGATCTCTTCCTGTTTGCCTCAGATTGTGACAGCGATTTCGATATTAAGTATGTCTATTCAGTTACCACGAATAATAATGGAGTAGAAGAGACTTTTATCTCCTCACTCCACAAATTATCGATCATAGAAAACGGGGCCAATGAACTCTATCCCACTTTCTTCGGCAATGACTTCTATTATTTTGATGAATACGGAACGGACGTCAGCAACCTTGAGAAGTTGCTATATTGCTCCGACAAAACCGGCAATTACAATATTTACCAGGTAGATCTGCCTGCTGTCACAAATTTGCTAAACGTGCTGGACTCACAAGAAATGCTGGAGGAATACCTGCCGGATATTAATTCCCCAAATGACGATAAATGTCCTTACGTTAACGGAAACTTACTGGTCTTTTGTTCGGACCGGCCGGGTGGATTCGGAGGATTCGATATATACTATTCAGTTTACGAAGACGGAGACTGGAGCAATCCGGAAAACTTTGGTGACAGGATCAATACTGCATACGACGAGTACAGGCCGATAATCATCCATTATAATGATTTTAATAATAATTTAATGATCTTCTCCTCCAACAGGCCCGGAGGAAAAGGGGGATACGATCTTTACTATACAGGGATTGATCAGAGTTTGGAACTCATACTGACATTCTATGAAAACCAGTGAGAAAAATTAACCGTACCAACATGTGTAGCTATTTACTCGGCAAACTTATAACCCACGCCTTTAATGGTTCTAATATGCCCCTCTCCTATTTTTTCCCTTAACTTGCGTATATGAACGTCAATGGTGCGGTCGCCCACAATAACATTATCCTCCCAGATCATCTGAAATATTTCATCGCGGGTAAAAACCCTGCCGGGCTTCGAGGAAAGTAACAGCAGCAATTCAAATTCTTTCTTCGGAAGTATTAGCTCCTCTTTACCTTTAAAAACAATATATTTATCACGATCAACAACCAGATCCCCTTTGGTTATTACTGAATTCTCCTGACCGGTAGAAAGTTCGCTCCATCCTACTCTTTTAAGCAGCGCATTAATCCTGCTTATCAGTACTTTTGGTTTTATGGGTTTTGTGATGTAATCATCGCCACCGGCCTGAAAACCCGCAATTTGTGAATAATCCTCACCTCTTGCAGTTAAAAAGGCTATTATGGTTTTACCCACAGTAGGTAAGGCTCTGATTTTCTCACATACCTCAATCCCGTCCATTCCGGGCATCATAATATCAAGCAGGATCAGGTGAGGAGTATTTTTTTTTGACTGTTCAATTGCAGTACTACCATCCCTGGCAAGGAACACAGAAAACCCTTCCTTTTTAAGGTTATAACCTAAAAACTCTAGAATATCTTCCTCATCGTCAACGACCAGGATCTTGTAATTATTGCTACTCATAGATGTTTCTAATTAATAACTATTGAGTAAAAATTTTACTACCTAAAGTCAAGAATAAAAATAAAAAATAATTGATCATGTTGCAAAGTAACATTATTCTTGTATGAGTTATATAAATCCAATCTTATCATTATATTAATTTTTATGCAATTACCAAATTATATGTCCATTTGCTTAAAGATAGAATTTATAAAATAACTATTTTCAGAAAGCTGAATTTTATCATTCTTTTCAATGTATAAAAATTCAATCTTTGCGTATTAAAATACAAAATCAACTAACATAAAAGTAACACATATGGCAAGTCAGGATTACATTCATAAGGAAGAAAAGTACGGCGCACATAACTATCACCCGCTACCTGTTGTTTTATCAAAGGGTGAAGGTGTTTATGTCTGGGATGTGGAAGGAAAAAGATACTTCGATTTTCTCTCTGCATACTCTGCGGTCAACCAGGGACATTGTCATCCTAAAATAGTTAAAGCCCTCAACGATCAATCACTCAAACTGGCATTAACCTCAAGAGCTTTTTATAATGACTGTTTAGGAGAATTTGAGGAATTCATAACAAAATACTTCGGGTACGATAAAGTACTTCCGATGAACACCGGTGCCGAAGGCGACGAAACAGCACTGAAACTCTGCCGGAAATGGGCTTACGAGAAAAAGAAAATCCCTGAAAATAAAGCCAAGATTATTGTCTGTGAAGGTAATTTTCATGGCCGTACCATTACTATTATATCTATGTCCACCGATCCCGATTCATATATGGGGTTCGGTCCTTATACACCCGGATTTGTAGTGGTGCCCTATAACGACCTGGAAGCACTTAAGAAAGAACTTGACGATCCGAATGTAGCTGGTTTTCTTGTGGAACCCATACAGGGTGAAGCAGGAGTGTATGTGCCCGACGATGGCTACTTAAAAGCTGCTTACGATTTATGTAAACAGAAAAATGTACTCTTCATAGCTGATGAAGTCCAAACCGGGCTTTGCCGTACGGGTAAAATGCTGGCTTGCGATCATGAAGATGTGCGTCCCGATATCCTGATACTGGGCAAAGCCTTATCGGGCGGTATGTATCCTGTTTCGGCCGTTCTGGCTGACGATGAAATTATGCTCTGTATCCGGCCAGGCGAGCATGGTTCCACATATGGTGGAAATCCGATTGCCGCTAAGGTTGGAATAGCTGCCCTGAGTGTACTTAAAGATGAAAAGCTGGCCGAAAACGCAGCTAATCTTGGTATAGTTTTCCGGGCTGAGATGCAAAAACTTGCTGATAACGATGAAATGGTGGAACTTGTGAGAGGAAAAGGATTACTTAATGCAATAGTTATAAAACCAAAAAATGAGATGAAAGCTTGGGATGTTTGTTTAGCCATGAAAGAAAATGGACTTATTGCAAAACCAACACACGAACATATTATCCGTTTTGCACCCCCGTTAATTATAAATAAAGAACAGCTTCTTGAGTCCGTAGGCCTCATTAAAAAGACTATCGCTCAGATAAACTGAAACTTTACCGGTCTTAAGTATGGTTGAATAGTGCACCTTAGAGGTAGCACTATTTTTTTATACTTTCATCATTCTTTATAAAAAATAGAGCTCTTTTGACACTGTGAATAAGATTGTGCAGGGATCGACTTTTTTTTGTTATTTTTAATTGTATATGTATTACAATAACAATAATGAGTTATAAAGTTCTCGTTGTCGATGATAACATTCATAATAGCAAGCTGATAGAGGGAATATTACTAGCCGAAAAAGCAAAGTACGATGTTTTTTTTGCTAATAACGGATTGGAAGGTTTTGAGAAAGCACGTCGCATTCAGCCCGATCTGATCCTTATGGACTTGCGAATGCCAAAACTTTCGGGTATCGAGAGCCTTAAACTTTTACAGGAGAACCCTGAGTTAAAAGATATACCTGTAATATTTATTACTGCTTATAAAACGGATGAAAATTTTGCCGAAGCATTCAAATTTGGTGCTTTCGATTTTATTACAAAACCTATTGATATTTTTGAATTAAAGTCAAGAATTAATAAAGCATTAAATGTTGGACGAACCTTGACACGTATACGATTGAAGATATCGCAATACGAAACTGAACGACAGGTATTGGAACAAAAAGCCAGAATTACAGAAAGTGCACCGAATGCGTTTATTATGATTGATGCAAAGGGTAACCTGGAATGGGTTAACGAAGGATTTGAGAAATTACATGAAACCACCTTCGAAGAGTTTAAAAAAAATATCGGAGATAACATTTATTCTATTAAGGGCATAAAGGACTTTATTCGTGAAGCCCGAAAATGCTTTCAGACCAAAGAACCATCGAGTATTGAAACCCGTCATAATCTGCCCAACGGAAGAAAATGGTTTCAGACTTTCTTTGCTCCTCAGCTTGATTCTGATGGCGAGATTTATAAGTTAATCGCTGTAGAATCGGATATTACTACTATCATGAAAAAGGAGGAGGAACTTTTCAAACAAAACCGGCGTATGCTTGCTATTACAGAAAGACTTGAACATGCTAATGCGCTGCTCGAAAATCAGAAATCTGAGATCGAGGAACAAAAACGACTAATTGAAGAAGAACAGGAAAAATCGGAACGACTTCTGCTCAATATTCTCCCCTTCGAAGTAGCCCGGCAGCTAAAGTCGAAAGGAACAGCAGGAACCCGTTACTACAGGCATGTAACGGTACTTTTTACCGATTTCAAAGATTTTTCGAAGAACACACGGGTACTTGAGCCAAAGGACCTGGTAGCCATTCTTGATGACTATTTTGCGAAGTTTGATGAGATTACAGGGAAACATTATCTTGAGAAAATAAAAACTATCGGCGATGCCTATATGTGTGCCGGAGGTTTACCATTGCGCAACAAATCAAATCCTGTCGATGCCTTGCTTGCAGGATTAGAAATTCAGGATTATATACAACGTTTGCATGTCAACCCCAAACCTGGTATTCCTGCCTGGAACTTGCGCATTGGGATTCATACCGGTCCTGTGGTAGCTGGTGTTGTAGGTAGAAAAAAGTTTGCATACGACATATGGAGTGAAACGGTCAATGCTGCTGCCCGTATGGAAAATTTGGGTGAAGTAAACCGGGTTAATATCTCTGAAACCACATATGAATATATCAAGGATTATTTCGATTGCACGCCCCGTGGAAAAGTAGAAGCAAAAAACATTGGAGAAATGACAATGTTTACCGTAGACCGGATAAAAGCAGAATTTTCTGCCGACGAAAAAGGTATTATACCTAATGAAGAGTTTATCCGTACTGTCAACAAGCTTTAATCCGGTTTATGCCGCTCCTTCAGAATTTCTATGACATTTTCAATCCGATATCCTTTCACTGTTAGCAGAACGATATAATGATAGAATAAATCAGCTGCTTCGTTCAGGAATTTGGTATCATCGCTATCCTTTGCTTCAATAATAAGTTCCACGGCTTCTTCGCCAAGTTTTTGTGCTATTTTATTTATCCCTTTTTGAAAGAGTTTGGCAGTGTATGATCCCTCAGGCATATGTTTTCTGCGATCTTCAATAAGATCCTGAAGCTGTTTTATAAATTCCATTTCATAAATTATTAAACATAAATAATACTTTACTTTTCACTTTTCATTCTAAACTATTAATTATTACAGTCTCACAGGTATCCCTCTTTCGTGTAAATAGGATTTTAACTGGGGTATTGTAATTTCTTTAAAATGAAAGATACTGGCGGCCAGTCCGGCATCGGCTTTTCCTTTAGTGAATACCTCGGCATAATGCTCCATGCTACCGGCACCTCCCGAAGCAATGATTGGAATAGACAGCAATTCGGATAGTTTAGCTAAAGCTTCACAGGCAAAACCATTCTTTGTGCCGTCGTGATTCATTGAGGTAAAAAGTATCTCACCGGCACCCCTGTCTTCAGCTTCCTTAGCCCAGGCATACAATTCCTTATCGGTAGGTATGCGCCCTCCATTGATATAGGCTGTCCAATTGCCATCTGTTTCCTTTGCATCAATAGCCACAACAACAAACTGACTTCCAAAATTGAGTGCCATCTGGTCGATAAGCCGGGGATTGCGAATGGCTGCTGAATTTATCGATACTTTATCGGCTCCCGCCTGCAACAGGGCTTCAATATCCGAAATATCACCAATGCCGCCTCCAACGGTAAAAGGTATATTCAGATTATGTGCAATTCGCTTAACCAGTTCAACAAAAGTCTTCCGGCCTTCATGTGAAGCTGTAATATCCAAAAATACAAGTTCGTCAGCTCCCTGCCTTGCATATTCAGCACCCAGTTCAACAGCATCACCCACTTCACGAATATTTACAAAGTTGATCCCTTTAACGGTTTGCCCATCCCTGACATCGAGACAGGGTATTATTCTTTTTGCAAGCATTTATAATAAAATCAAAATTTATCTACAAATATAGGGTTCCCGAAGCATTAAACCAGAATAAACCTATGATTCTGTGCCATGGATCATAATTTCAATTTCTTTCGCTTTGCAAGAGTATTGCTGGTAAAAGTACAGAACAAAAAATACAAGTGTAAAAAATTGAATACTGACAATAAAAAAAAGTATTGACTTTTGTTTTACTACTTCTTACTTTTAGAGTTACAATCAAATTCCTTCATTATGAAGAATTATGTCCTGATAGGAATAATTATTTTTCTGCTTCCTCAATTAAACTATGCAGATAATCCGGTATGGGGCCGACTGGCAAATCCCGGATTTGAGAACGAAAACACAAAAAGTACCCTGTTTTTTACCGGTAACTGGTGTAACGGTGTACAGTTCTATGATTTTAATCCTTCGGATAACACAGGCCTCTTCACTATCCATCCTTCCGATTCCCGGCACTTAGGTGGTCAGAAAATGCCTCAAACAGAGAATTTGCTGTTAACACATTGATTGAAGCTGGTATAAACGTAATCAACATTTCGTACTGGGGACTTCCCGGTACCGATAACTGGGCTTACTGGGCACCTATGCAAACATCCACAGCCTCGCATGATGAACTATTCGATGCCGTTCTGGGAAAAGATATACTCATTGCCCCATTTATCGAATCCTTCGCAGAAACCGATGAATACGACGGATTTTCATTTGCAGACGATTTTCCCGGAACTGATTTAAACCCGTCTCCTGTGCTGATCACGTTCCTCGAATATCTTATTGATCGGTACCTTATAAATCCCGGCAACCCACAATGGCCATCGAAATGGGCGCGAGTATACGACCCTGGCGGCCAGGAAAGGTACCTTGTTTCCATCATTCATGTGGCTTCTAACCAGGGATCAGTTACAGATCAGAGTTTTGCAGAGGGATTCGATCGTGTTGTCGAAGCAATATTTGCAAATACCGGAATACATATTGGCTTTGCGCTGGACATTCTGCCTTCCGACAGTTATGCTCCGGGAAGCTATAAAGCTACTGCCGCAGCAACAGGCCCATACCTGGTACAACAATCTTCCATTCTGGCTATTCAGTGTTTTATACCGGAGATATGGACCGGGCTATCCAATGAAAATGATCTTATTAACTGGAAAAACTCTTTTCATGCAGGCTGGATCAATACAGGTATTCCTTTTATTCATGATATTTCACCCGGGTATGATGCCCATATCGTATTTCCATCTTCCCCGCTCTATGGAAACAATCAACTTTGGCGTGACCTGCAATCGCAAGCCATCAGTAACTTTGAGAGTACATCTTTAACATTTAATGCATGGAATGGCTATACCGAAGGATTTGCAGGAGTACCCACAATACAATATGGCGATACTACATACCATTGGGTATGTGACCTGTTTGGCGGAACATGTGGTCATTCCAACGTATTGACTGAAAATACTGACCATGAACAAAAACTGAAAATAACACCAAACCCTGCAACAGATTATTTCGATCTCTTTTTGAGCGAACAGGATGAACAAATCATCTGCATAAAAACAGTAAACAACATCGGATCCCTATTCAATTCGCAACATGTTACTGGTGATATAAACTATGTAAGGTTTCCTACGAATACTATGTCTGATGGATTGTATTATTTGGTTGTTCAAACGAACAAAAGTATTTATGTCAGGAAAATCCTGCTGTTACGGTAATCTTTTGGTTTTAGAGTTTAATTCTTGCTAATGTTGAGAAGGTTGAGATATGTAATGCTTGTATAAAAACTATTTTTTATCAGCTGATAAATTTTTGAAGATCCCTGAGACTGATCTTACCTTCATAAATAGCTTTTCCTATAACAGCACCTGCCACATTCATTTCATTAAGGGCGTACAATTCATTCATCCGGGTTATACCCCCACTGACTATTAAACCCATATCGGAAAACCTGTCGGTAAGTTCCCTGTACAAATCCATCGATGTACCTTCCAGCATGCCGTCTTTACTGATGTCCGTACACAACACCTGTTTTACTCCTTTTTTTAAATAATCCCCGACAAAGTCAAATACATCCAGTTCAGTGGTTTCTATCCAGCCCGATACAGCAATATTTCTGTCATTCACATCAGCTCCTAAAATAAGTTTATCTGAACCATAACGCCGGAGCCAGGAAAAAAACAGATCCTTATCTTTTACTGCAATGCTTCCTATAGTAGCCATCAAAGCTCCGCTATTGAAAACAATACTCAGGTCTTTGTCCGATTTAATACCACCCCCAAAATCAATAATTAAATCGGTTTTACCGGCTATTCTTTCCAGTACACGCCAGTTAATCACATGTTTTGCCTTTGCACCATTCAAGTCGACAAGGTGAAGACGCTGCAAACCATGATCTTCGAAAGAAAGGGCCACTTCTAAGGGATCCTGATTATAAATCTTTTTTTTAGAATAATTACCTTTTATGAGACGAACACATTTCCCATCGATAATATCGATAGCTGGAATAATAGTCAGCATTTTTCAATAAAGTTTTTCAGAATCTTCTCTCCTACAGGTCCGCTCTTCTCAGGATGAAATTGTGTAGCATAGAAATTATCCCGGTGCAGTGCTGCACTGAAAGGATTAATATAGTTACATGTGGCAGCGGTATGTTCTCCCAGGATTGCATGATAACTATGAACAAAGTATACAAACTGTCCTTCGATGGATGGATCGAACAAAGATGAATTGAGGTCATAAATATCGTTCCATCCCATTAGCGGAACTTTTGTAATACTCTCCATGCCGGGATCGGGTTGAAACCGCACTATATCTTCATCGAATATTCCTAAGCAGTTCACATCATTTTCGGCGCTGTGCCTGCACATAAGCTGCATACCCAAACATATTCCAAGTACAGGTTGCTTAAGCGATTTTATCAGTTCATCGAGCTTGTGCTGTTTCAGATACTTCATTGTGGTACTGGCTTCGCCAACGCCCGGAAAAATCACCTTATCTGCTGCTAAAATCTTCTCTTTATTTTTGGTAACCTCCGCTTCAATTCCCAGTCTTTGTAATGCATACTCAACCGACATTATGTTACCGGCATTATATTTTATAACAACTACTTTCATCTATTGATAAACTAAAAAATATTCATTCTTAATTTTTAATTATTCAAATCACTCCTTTTGTTGAAGGAAGTTCATAATTCAGCACATCACGGCGGATGGCCATTTTCATGCTTCGCGCCAAAGCTTTAAAGATGGCTTCTATTTTATGGTGTTCATTGGTACCCTCAGCTTTTATGTTCAGATTACATTTGGCAGCATCGGAAAATGACTTAAAGAAATGATAAAAAAGTTCGGTGGGCATATCCCCTATTTTCTCTCGCTTAAATTCAACATCCCATACAATCCATGGTCTACCTCCAAAATCGAGGAGCACCCGGGCCATACAATCGTCCATAGGCAAAGCAAATCCATATCTTTCAATACCTCTTTTACTTCCCAAAGCAATATAGAAAGCCTCACCCAGTGCCAATGCCGTATCCTCCACCGTATGGTGTTCGTCGATACTTAGATCACCGTTAACTTCTATTGAAAGTGACACTCCGGCATGACGGGCGATCTGGTCGAGCATATGATCGAAAAATCCCAGTCCCGTTGAGATGGAACACGAATTACTGCTGTCCAGATCGAGTTGTATACCAATCTGGGTTTCGAATGTTTTACGTTCAACCGAAGCAGTACGTGCTCCTGCCAAAATGTATTCGTAAACTTTCATCCAGCTGCCTGTAGTAACTACGCAATTCTCCTGCAAACCGGCTACCTCTATCTCATCCTGTGTAATACGGTTGGAAAGCAGTATCCCTTTAGCCCCCAGGTTTTTTGCCAATTCTATATCGATAAGCCTGTCGCCGATTACAAATGAATTTTCCAAATCATAATCGCCTTCAATAAACTCACGGAGCATCCCGATATTAGGTTTCCGCGTCTCGGCATTATCGTCGGGTAATGACCTGTCGATGAATACATCGGTAAAAACGATCCCCTCATTCCGGAAAGCTGTAATCATTTTATTATGTGCCGGCCAGAAGTTCTCTTCGGGAAAAGACACGGATCCCAAACCATTCTGATTCGAAACAATAACCAATTCAAAATCGAGGTTTCGGACAATGAGGTTAAGGGCTTGAAAAACCGTGGGTATAAATTCCAGTTTCTTAAGTGAATCGACCTGTTCATCTTCAAATGGCTCTTTTATCAGAGTGCCATCGCGATCTATAAAAAGTACCTTCTTCATTATTAAGGTATTATTTTTTTATTTTGTATCCCTCTGCTTTATTCGCCACATCTGTCATTTCAGTCTCAAATATATTATTCTTTTTACATCGATTTAATTCTTGTATTCGCTCAAAGCTTTTAAAAGGGATTCGTTTTCATCGGATAGGCCAATAGTAATTCTTAAATAGCCTTCACAGAGAGCAACTTTTGAGCGGTCGCGGACAATAATTTTTTTATCCATCAAATAGTTAAAAACTCTTTTTGCTTCGCGAAACCGTACCATCAGAAAATTTGAATCGCTGGGGAGTATATTTTCAACCAGTCCGGATTTTCCCAGTTCAACTCTTAAGATTTCCCGCTGTTTGAGAATATTTTCCACCCATTTATTTTTCTCGTCAACTTTATCAAGCCTTTCAAGCACTAACCTCTGGGTCAGAATATTGATATTGTAGGGATACTTGATCTTGTTCAATACATCAATAATTTCCCTGGAAGCAAAAGCCATTCCAAGCCGGACACCTGCCATAGCCCATGCTTTGCTAAATGTCTGCAACACAACCAGGTTTGGATAGTTGTCTAGTTGTGCCAGTAAGGAAGTCTCACCTGAAAAATCGATATAGGCCTCATCAACAACAACCAATCCTGTGAATGTCTCAAGCAGATATATGATATCGTTGCGGTACATACTATTTGAAGTCGGATTGTTAGGAGAACAAATAAAAAGAAGCTTACTGTTACTATCCGCTACCTTTGCTATCCCCTCTTTATCGATCTGAAACTTATCGTTAAGTAATACTTCGCGAAACTCAACATCATTTATATTGGCACAAACCTTATACATTCCATAAGTAGGTTTTATGCTTATGATATTATCCTTTCCTGGTTCGCAAAATGCCCTCATAAGTAAGTCGATGGGTTCATCGCTACCATTACCCAGAAATATCCGTTCAAAAGAAATATTCTTTAATTGAGAGATCTTAACCTTTACTTTCGATTGCGACGGATCGGGATAGCGGTTAGTTCCGCTGTTATAAGGATTTTCATTAGCGTCAAGAAAAACTGCATCATCGCCCGAATACTCATCCCTTGCCGATGAGTATGGAACCAGTTCTTCAATATTTTTTCGAATAAGTTGTCTTACCAGTGACATAGTTGAAATATATTAATTATCATCCCTAAGCCTAAGTGCCACAGCACGCTGGTGTGCCGTAAGATCTTCGGCAAGTGCCATAGTCTCAATGGCCGGACCTATATTACGTAGGCCTTCTTTTGATATTTTCTGAAAAGTAATCTTCTTATAGAAAGCATCCAGATTCACTCCGCTATAAACTTTTGCATAGCCGTTAGTAGGAAGAGTATGATTAGTCCCCGAAGCATAATCGCCGGCAGATTCCGGAGTGTTTTCACCAATAAATACCGAACCTGCATTTTTTACTTTCAAAGCCATATCATCGGCATTAGACGTAGAAATTATCAGGTGTTCGGGAGCATAGGCATTAACCATTTCCATCATTTCATTATAATCACGTACAAGGATTGCCTTGCTGTTTTCAAGCGATTTCGATGCAAAATCTTTCCGGGGAAGGTCCGCAAGCTGCTGTTCAATTTCGTTCTGCACTTTCGGAATGACCTTTTCAGAAACGGTAATGAGAATTACCTGGCTATCGGCTCCGTGCTCGGCCTGCGATAACAGATCGGAAGCAATATAAGCAGGATTGGAGTTTTCGTCGGCCAGTACGGCAACTTCCGAAGGACCCGCAGGCATATCGATAGCCACTTCCTGACGGGCAACAAGTTGTTTGGCAGCTGTAACGTACTGGTTGCCCGGACCCATTATCTTATACACTTTCGGAACTGTTTCGGTACCGTATGCCATGGCAGCAATGGCCTGAATGCCTCCTATTTTAAATATTTTATCGATTCCAGAAATCAGGGCCGTATAAATAATGGCCGGATTAAGTTTCCCATCACGTCCGGGAGGAGAACAGAGAACGATCTCCGAACAGCCGGCGATCTTTGCAGGAATCGCCATCATTAAAACCGTGCTGAACAGGGGCGCTGTACCCCCGGGAATATACAAACCAACCTTCTCAATTGCGACCGCTCTCTGGCTGCATACAACTCCCGGCATAGTTTCAATTTCCAGAGCCGATGGGCGCTGAGCCTCGTGAAATTTCCCGATATTCTTTGCGGCCAGATCAATAGCATCCTTCAGATCGCTGCTGAGCAAGGTTTCTGCCTCCGATTTCTCCTTATCCGAAATAACAAAGTCGTTAAGTTGTACCTTGTCGAATTTCTCCGTAAATTCTGCTACAGCCTTGTCACCCTTATTTTTAACACTCACGAGTACCTCTTTAACTATATCATCAAGTGCTGTGATATCCAATGCAGGACGAGCCAAAAGCGATGGCCATATTTTTTTATCGGGATTTCGGAATACCTTCATTTTATAGTAAAATTTCTTTTTATTTTATTCAAAGATCGCAATTTGATTTGGATTCTATTACCGACTGCCAGACGTCAAATAATTTGTCTTCTTCGATTCCTTTTCATCAGACAATCATTTTTTCAATGGGAATCACCAGTATGCCTTCCGCTCCATTTTCTTTGAGTTCTCCGACAATACTCCAGAATTCCTTTTCATTAACCACCGAATGCAAAGAGCTCCATCCTTTTTCATATAGCGGCATAATTGTCGGGCTTTTCATTCCAGGTAAGATACTGATAATTTTCTCCAGTTTATCGTTAGGCGCGTTCAGCAGGATATATTTATTTCCTTTCGAACGTTGGACCGTATCAGTACGAAAAATAAAATCGTTCAGCGTTTTCTTTTTTTCATTGCTTAGTGCCAGACCTGCAATAATAACCGCTTCGGAATGACAAACCACTTCAACCTCTTTGAGCCGGTTACTGATAAGAGTGCTGCCACTGCTCACAATGTCAAAAATCGAATCGGCTAGTCCTATGCCTGTTGCAATTTCGACCGATCCGCTTATTTCTTCAATCCTGGCATTAATACCATTTTTTTTCAGAAATCCATCTAATATCCGGGGATACGATGTTGCTATTCGTTTCCCCTGAAACCAACTTATACCCGAATAAACATCATCCTGAGGAATGGCAAGCGACAACCGGCAATGTGCAAATCCAAGTCGTTTGATCACCTTAACCTCCTTTTGTTTTTCCAATACTTCATTTTCGCCGACAATTCCTAAATCAGCAACACCATCCGATACATACTTGGGAATATCATCGTCGCGAAGGAATAATACTTCAATGGGGAAATCGTCTGAAACTGAAATCAGCTTTCGTTTTCCCTGGCTTAGTTTAATATCACATTCAGCGATTAAATCAAGTGATTTCTCACTTAACCTGCCCGATTTTTGAATAGCTACTTTAAGTGTTACCATTTTCTGATAGAGTTAAAAAAAAAGGTTTGCAGTAAAATGCAAACCTTTTCATATTTTTTGGTTTAAACGTATACTGCTCCCATTATCGCCACGCGAAGTAATGATGATGCAGATGTACGTTAATACTATTCATTTCTTTGTCTTGTTATTCAATAATTCGGATGCAAAAATAGAAATTATTTTTATTATCTCAATTCTTTTGTCATAAAACATACCGTAAAAGGCAGATGGTTAAATTTCTTAACTCCGGTTACAATGAAACCCATGGTTTTATACCAATCTTTCAAACGTGTATTTTCATCGATAATAGCAAGTGAAGCCCGTATGCCTCCCAGTTCCAGAATCCTTTTCCGGGCAAACTCCATGATTTTCTTTCCCATGCCTTTATGACGGTATTCAGGAATGACACTTACCTTCTCAATATAATAAACCTCCGCTTCAGTCTGTGACTTCTCAATAGCAACAAAACCCACTGCTTTTTGAATATAATAAAGTAAACTGGGGTATGCACATGCTACATACTCTTAATTAGTTTATATTCAACAGGTACATGCATGACTCCTTGCTCAACTAATCTTTGAAAAAGTAGTCCCCTGCTTTTTGACTTCCGTCTATTAT
>Ga0307422_1000705_pt1 | contig 18139 bp, 12 predicted proteins | sample SalMarWE160290MG_FD_202153 | JGI IMG/M metagenome (GOLD analysis project Ga0307422, IMG submission 202153) | Salt marsh sediment microbial communities from the Plum Island Ecosystem LTER, Massachusetts, United States - WE1602-90 | ecosystem: Environmental > Aquatic > Marine > Intertidal zone >...
ACAGGATGCCAGCTTTGTCCGCCGTCAATAGTACGAATGATTGTGCCTCTTTCACCTGCTGACCAGGCTACCTCTTTTGACACTGTTGACACACAAAGCAGCCTTCTGAAACAGCCGGACAATTGGGGTGTCCAGAAGCTCGATTCCTCTCGGATTCTGATACGGCACGGGATGGGTGTACCGAGCGCTATTGCTGATCCATCCACCTCTTTCAGCACAACAGCCTGCGGTTCCAGCAAACTCTCTCCGGGCTCCAAAGCGGTCAGTTCGATGATACACAGCACTCCGTCTCCCCCAACTCCTGACGCGGTTCCCGAACTCGTGATGCTGAAAGAAAGTGTCCCGGTTATATTGTCTATTGTTTGATCATCTATTCTGACTGTCCTGCCGGTGTTTTCTATAAAGGAACCTGGCTGAACCGTATCTACCCTGACTGTTGCAGCATTAAAAGCCAGATCGAACTGATACCCTCCGAGATTGGTTACATTCTCAATACTCATCTCGATACGTAGGTGTTCTCCGACAACAGTCACTGCATCCGGAGGATCGAAACTGAGTACAGCCCGGTCTCCTCCCAGCAGATTATTGACTACCTCCAACATTTTGGTTCCGTATCCTTCATAGGTAAAACCGCTCGTGTACAAATCGCCCGTCTGGCTGTCATCCTGATTCGTTGGGGAGGTTATCACAGTAGGCTCTATCTGCGAATCTTCGAACCATTCATTCCAGCTTGTGATCCAGATCAGATTCAGATCCGGATCCGTAAACGACCGCATCATTCTGATCTCTTCTTCCAGGGTTGACGTACTGCCAGCACCCGGTTCAGTTTGCCGGGCAAGAATGGGATTAAACGTGTTTATAAGACTCTCCTCATTCCAGGTACCCCGGCTGTTGAAGCCAGGAGAGACATTGGGAACGACCTGAATGTTCAGACTCTCCGCAAGCAATGCCTTGCGGTTAAAGTAATCCGCGAAGCGGAGCAGAAATCCACTCTCCGCGGAACAGCCGGTCTCGTTTTGATCCTGTGTCCATACATACTCGGTTATGGCATCCAAATAACTCATGTGCTCGGCAGGGGATGGTTCCGGCAGGGAATACCCCATTTCACACCCGATGAGATAGATATCGTACCCCTGGTCCAGCAGAGCCTCACGAATGCGACCGAATGCATTTTCCAGATCCCCAAAGTAGTTGAATGTAGAATAAAGAATAATAACCGGCTTGCCCTGATAGCTGTAATAATTCGGATGACCGAAGTGATCATTGGCCAATTCTGTTAAATAGTCAATAAAAAGACCGATCTCCCGTTCACCAATCTCAGTGGGCAGGTTACTACGATCCGGATGCCACAGAAACTCCATGAATATGCAGTAACGAAGTGCGTGCCCGATCAGGCGGGGAGCAATATAGTCACGCAGGACTACCGTGGATGCCCTGCCAAGGTCACCCCACCAGCTGACTGCCAACACATCGATGCCGTAGGCTTCCGCCCATTCAATATGCTTTTGAATCGTAAGACTGTCATGGCTTTGGTAGTATCCTAACTCCGGTAACTGGGCAGGAATGAGATGACTGCGCATCAGATTAAATTCCCCCTGCATATTTTGCCAATTGCTGATATCGTAATACCAGGGATAATAGGCTACGGCAGTAACATAATCATCCCTGATCAGGGTTGGCTTTACGACCAATGACCGTGTCGGCCGGCTGTAACGGCCTTCGGGATCACATACCCGCAACCGGTAGTAGTAGCGAACATCGTTAACCAATCCGGGATCATTATAATTGGTTCCGGGAAAGGGAATAAAAGCCACCGAGTCTTCATCCATAAGATCAAAATCGATGGTTTCACTACGATATAGCGTATACCCCAGAATATCTTCAGTTGTATCTGCCATCCATCTCAGGACTGATTCTTCCTCTTCACCCCACCCCCGGAATCCTTTGGGTGTGGACAGGGGCTTGTAAGATCCATAGGCCCGGGAAGGTACAAATTCGGCTGTTCCCTCGATATAGCCATGATTGTTATGTATGCTTGCATCCATAATCTCTGTACTGTTGGAATCATCAAAACGCCAGAAACCAACCAGGCCCTCAGCCGTTGCAATATCTCCGCGGTGCATGAAAGAGTGTATTTCCTCCTGCGTGCGTGCAGTATTCCAAAACCGAACGTCGTCGATATCCCCCTCAAACTGCGAAATATACTCCCCTATAATGAGGGGTGGGCTGAAGCTTGAAATATCCACCGTACCCGTATCGGCACCCACCAGCTCGCCGTCTATATAGATCCGGCCAATTTGCCCGTCATAGGTTGCAGCAATATGATACCAGAGGTTCGGCCAGATCGGCCTGACGTCTGAACCGGCATTGATATTGCTGTCAATATCGCTGATCGCGAAATGAAGGCCCCGAGGAAAGCCACCACTGGTCATGGACAGTTTCGCATCTGCATCCATTCCTCCTAAATGAAACAAACCGTTGGCATCGTCATTATCCGCGAAAGAGCTCCTTTTAAACCAGCCCTCAAGGGTAAATTCCGTGCAGGTAAAATCAGGTGAGTAGGGAATGCTTATGTGCCCAGGACGTTCATCCAGCCTGAGCGCCTGGTTTCCGGATTGGCTGAAATCCACTTTCGGTAATGTGAGAAATAACCCTGTGAAAAACAAAAAACAAACTATAAAACTTTGATCTTTCATTTCTACCTGTGTTTTGAATGTTACATCTTTATGACAGTATTTAGGACATTTATGTAAGATTGATCCTTCTGAAAAAAATATGTTTCAGCGATTCCGAACAATGAAAATGTCTCCCTTGTAGTGTTTCTTTAATGGCACATTCCATGTGTATCTGCAGTTATTGTTTTCTGTTTCACTAAAATATCATCTACAATTTACTGTATTTAAGACAGAATATCAACAGGAAAAACTTTTTTTTATCTTTATAACCAACCAAATAACCTGAATGACATGAAAACGGATATCAGATTTTTTATTTTAATGATCTTATTTTTGGGGATTATGGGCTGTAAACAATCCAACAAGAAATACATTGAACCGGCTAATCCAAATATTACACAGGAAACCAGGAATCTCTATTATTTCCTTCAGGACATTCAGGGGAAGTATACGTTATCGGGGATGCACAATTTTGTCGGGAAAGGCTCTGCGTATACGGATCAGCTTGAAGAGCTGACCGGGTTAAAAGCGGTTGTGTGGGGTTCCGACTTCAGTTTTTGTGTGGAAGGGGAGAATCCCATGCGTTACCAGCATTGTGGTCCTGCCAACCTGCCGGCTATTGATATGGAAAGTTACAGAAAGCCCCAGGATTCTACCCTTCGCATCCAGCCACCTCAGGTTGAATACCTCGACATTACACTGGCCGAAGCAAGGGATTCTACCCTGAAAGTCATCAAAGAAAAACACAAACAGGGGCATATCATCACCCTTATGTGGCACGGTTGTTATCCCACTGAGGGGGATTGCTGCGACGGGACATCGATCTGGGCCATGGAAAACCGTCCCTCACCTGAAGAATGGGACAATCTGGTTACCGAAGGTACGGAATTGAACCATGCCTGGAAAGAAGGAGCCGATAAGATTGCCGGTTACCTGAAACAGTTGCAGGATGCCGGGATCCCGGTGTTATGGCGACCCTACCACGAAATGAACGGCGTCTGGTTCTGGTGGTGCAACCAGCAGGGAGAACAGGGATTTAAACGATTATGGATCATGATGTTTGATTATTTCACCCACCACCATAAACTGAACAACCTCATCTGGGTATGGAACACCAATGCCCCCCGCGATATACCCGGCGATGAAGCATGGGATTATGACTTGTTTTATCCCGGAACAGACTATGTTGATGTACTGGCAGCCGATGTTTACCGGAATGACTACAAACAATCGCACCACGATGACCTGATTGCCCTGGGTGAGGGAAAGCCCATAGCCCTGGGGGAAGTGGGGAACATGCCATCTCCGGAGATACTGACTGACCAACCCCAATGGACCTGGTTTATGCCCTGGGGATGGATCCTTTTTGCTTTCAGTCAGCCGGAAGATATCAAAGAAATAATGCATGCTGAAAAACTGCTTACCCTCAATGAAATTGATAGAGATAAAAACGGAAAGTATTCAGTGAAAGACTAATATTTCAAACGAGCATGGTTCATATTCACAACCAAGATAATGATTAATCCCGATCTTGATGGCTGTCGGGACGGGATATGCGAGTTACCAGCCTACCGGCAGGCTGACATAGAATACAATGAAATCGCTGAGAATTCACGGCGGATAAAATAAATTTAGCATATCCATTCCTGATCCTAAATCGCACTTTTTTTTCAGTATTTATTATACCGGCACATCTCTTCCACAGGTTTCCTGATTTTCCTGCGCAATTTATACTCCTTGGGAGGATAGCCAAGGCTGATCACCAATCCTACCCTCTTCTTTTCAGGGATACCTAAAAGTTGTTTAATTTTTTTTTCATTAAACCACCCGATCATACAGGTTGCCAGCCCCAGTTCTGTGGCCTGCAAACAAAAATGTTCGGCTGCAATTCCGATATCAATCAACGGAAATTCCCGTTTTTTTATACTGCCACCGATTTCAGTCAGGATTTTAGGTTTTTCAATAACCAAAACAGCAAAAACCGGTGCTTCCACGGCAAATTGATTAAACGTGAGAATTTTGTCAAAAGTAGTCCTGGCTACTTCTCCTGCTAATTCTCTGTTATCGACGATAATAAGCTTCCACGGTTGAGAATTGCTGGCCGAAGGAGCCAAACGCACAGCCTCAATTAATTGCCTTATTTTTTCCGGTTCAACCGGTATGGACCGATACCCCCTGGTACTCTGCCTGTGAAGTATTAATTCCTGAAAATCCATGGTTCAGATTTTTAACAAACTATAAATATTCAATGTAAGAAGAATTCAGTATGGGTCAAAACAAAGTGAATTAAAAAACAGGTAAAAATTCAGACACTTTCCCCTTAATCTATTAATTTAGCCCGGCTAAACGGGACATGAACATAAAAAATATCACAACCATGAAAAGTAGTTTTTTCATAGCCCTCATGCTTTTGGGCAACCTTATTTATGGACAGAAGTTTGAAAATCTGGCATTAACCCCTCCTATGGGATGGAACAGCTGGAACACCTTTAAATCAGACATCAACGAGCAACTGATCCGGGATGTGGCGGATGCATTTATCCGGGATGGTTACAAGGATTCCGGATATGAATATATCATTATTGACGACTGCTGGTCTTTACGGGAAAGGGATGAAAACGGCAATCTTGTGCCCGATCCTGAAAAGTTTCCCAACGGGATCAAGGCATTAGCCGATTATGTACATTCCAAAGGATTAAAGTTTGGTATATACAGTGATGCCGGGACCAAAACATGTGCCGGTTATCCGGGCAGCCAGGGGCATGAGATGCAGGATGCACGGTTGTTTGCTTCCTGGGGTGTGGATTATTTAAAATACGACTGGTGCAACACCTTCGGTCGTGATCCGGAGGAAGCCTACAAAACCATGAGTGATGCCATGTATGCAGCCGGCCGGCCCATGGTGCTTGGTATTTGTGAATGGGGAACTGCAGAACCCTGGAAATGGGGCAAGGAATACGGTCATCTGTGGCGAATAAGCGGGGATATAGCTCCCTGTTTCGACTGTGTCGTGGATCATGGAAGTTACCGCGACTGGGGTGTGATGAAGATTGTCTATATGCGTGAAAACATCCGGAAATATTCAGGACCCGACGGATGGAATGATTTTGACATGATGGAGGTAGGCAACGGAATGACTGTCGAAGAAGACCGGTCTCATTTCTCTTTGTGGTGTATGCTGGCTACAGCCCTGATCATGGGCAATGACATCCGCAGCGCTTCCCCGGAGACCATCGAAATTCTGACCAACGAAGAGGCCATCGCCATTAACCAGGATCCGCTGGGTATACAGGCTTTTAAACACACCAACCTGGACAGTACCGAAGTATGGGTCAAACCCCTGGATAACGATGAATGGGCCGTCTGCTTCCTCAACCGCAAAAGTACTCCTGTATGGGTTGAATTTGATTGGAAACAACATGCATTCAATGATCCGGTGTTCAGTTATGAGGTAGATTTCAGCAAAGAAAAATTCAGGCTTTTCAACATCTGGGAAGGAAGAAAAGCCGGAAGAACCAACCGTCCGCTTAGCGCTGAAATTGCTTCTCACGATGTCCTGATGTTCAGATTGGAGAAATAGTTTTATTGTTTCAGGGCAGCTTTGGTAAACAGGTATTCCGGAATGTCCTGGTTAAACTGAATGCGTGTAATTTTAAATTCAGTTCCATCCCCCTGTTTCAGCATATCCTTATAGACGATTACCCTGGGAAACCAACGTCCCTGGATCTGTTCTACATGGCTTAATGTTGACTGTTTCAGCAACTGTCCGCTTTTAGCAAACAACTCTTCTTTGAGGGGAACGTAGCGTTCGGTATCAATCCATATTTTGCGTGAGGCATAGGCCACATCTTCCACTTTGGCCGTTAACTCCAGCACCCACGTCTGACGTCCGTTGATTTCCTCGTTTCCGATCACTGTGGCTTTGTACACCTCGGTCAGCTTCCGGTCGTCCATCATATCCTCATAGGAAAGATCGGATCCCATAACGGACTGCCGGAGCATGTGTCCCGAGATCTGAATCGTCCGGTCGGTGGCAGGGGAATAGATCCACAGCTGGTCCTCAAGCTTCAGCATCTTGGTGCCCTCTTCCCGTGGAGGCGACAGGTATTCGGTAAATGCTTTCTTATCTCCCACAGAATAGGAGACTGAGGTGATCGTCCGGCTGCTCCTTCTGCCGTGAATGGTCATCGATGATTCAAATATCCGGTTCTCCGATGACATGTTTTCATCCACCCGTTCAAGAATTTCCTCCCCGTCAGGCTGTCCGGAACTCAACACCACAAGGAATGCGAATATACTGGTTAAAAAAGTCTTCATTTTTGCTGTTTTTAAAGGTCTGACAGCTAAAAGCTGCAAACTGCAGTTTATCATACTATCGTTGTTTTTTTCTGTTTCAGGCTTCCAGTTCCCGGAAAAGACGGGCCGTTTTACGTTTATAGATCCCTATTCCGGACAAAGCGGTTCCGACGACCGTTGAAATAACACCGGGGATAAATCCAATGTAGAAGTCAGCCGGTGTAATGCGGGCTCTCATGACGGATGGCATCATAATGGAAGCCCCTTGCATCATCGAACTGATATCGATCCCGTAGGTTTGCAGCAGCCAGGCAAAAAACAGCCCCAGGAAGGTTCCGAGAAGGGATCCCATTATTCCGATCATCACCGATTCACCAATCAGGGTAAAATAAACATGCCTTTTATTCTCACCAATGGCAAGCCTCACTCCCATTTCTCCATACCGCCTCAGTCCGCCCAGCAGACCGGCATTCCACAATACCAATGACATAGCCAGCATAAAAACAGCGGTTACCAGCCAGGTCATATATCCTGACAGATCCACAAAGAGGGCCATGTTCTCCTGTTCTTTCAGGCTCTTCATTACGGGGGCAAATTCATCGCCCGGATGACTATATTTTGAATGAAATTCTTCAGCGACATCCACCGCTTTCTCATGATTGTAAAAGCCCGTTTTAAAGAAACCCAGGATTTCACCGGCTGCATTGCTCATGTCGAGCGCTGCCCTCACATCCTGTATATCAGCAAGGATGGTACCCCGGTCCAGGGCAGCTACCCCAAACTTAACAGTACCGGCCACCCTGAAGTTGTGTATAGCCATGCCTCCGTACATCGTGGATCCGATAAGGGTAACCTCATCGCCCGGAGAAACCTGTAATTTTTGTGAAAACAGTTCGCTCAGCAACACCTCTCCGGAATGGGAAGGCAAAGCTCCCCGCACCAGGGCATCTGAAATCCCCAGCCTTTTTATTTCCCCTGAAGTTTCTGTCAGGAGGTCCATGCCCATTCCCATAGCCGGTCCCTGGGCTTTTGTTTCTCCCATTTCATCGGGAGCATCAATTAATCCGCCAAAACGGATCCTTGGAATCCAGGATAGTTGCGGAAATTCGTTTTCCAGGATCCGTAGCAACCCGTCCACTTCCAATAAAGCCAGATCGTTAGGCACCTGATCCACATTGTCGGCATAGGCACGGGTCATAACTTTCATGTGGCCTGTTGAAAAACGGGCATTCATTTCAATGGTATCCCCCATGACACCTACCACATAAGCATGCATTAACACAGCGAGCAATACACCGGTAGCGACCACCAGCACAGGCAACAGGCTCCGGCTTTTATCGCGCAGCAATCCGAGTAATAAAAACCTGATCATTGTATTTTCCCCCTTAACGCTTCTGTTGGATTCATTTTAGCAATCTTTCTCGAAGGCCAGTAACTTACGACGGTCGTGGCCAGCATAACAATCAACACCGTTGACAGTACCAGGCTGAAACTATAGACCGGGTAGAGGGTTTGCGCCATGGCCATTCCGTAATCTGCAGCGTCAACCGGCAGAGTCCACCCCACATCGGCCTGCCAGATCAGGAAAGGAATTCCATAAGCTGCAGCAACCAACGCTGCCAGCACGGCATGCATCGCTCCTTCTGTTGTAAACAACCATACCACATCGCGTCGGGTATATCCCAGTGCAACATAGGTACCTATTTCCTTCTGCCTCCGGAATATGGAAAGTACCTGGGTATCAAAAATGGCAAGCATAGCCAGCAACAACAGAATAATGTAAAACACCGACTGGCCGATCGTCTTGGTTTGAATCATCTCGGTAACATCAGCTGTCAGTTCTTCACTGGTTTTAAGTTTCCAGCCGGCAGGTTCCGGTCTTTCTGCTTTTCCGTCTTCAAAGGTTAACAAGGTAGCTTCCCCGGGCATCATAAGCATCGACTGTAATTCATCAAGGGGGATCCACACCTGTCCGCCATCCACTGTTGGAACATTGGTTGTAAATATCTCTGTAATTACTATTTCCGTAGCATCAAAAGTTCCGTTTCTATCCCGCCATTGCAGTGTTACATAATCGCTCTTTGCGAGCTTACCGGCTCTTGCCATTCCGGAACCGATAATCGCAGGAACAGCTGCAACGGCAGTATCCAGTTTTTCTGTGGGCAGCATCAGCAGCTCCTGCCCGGGATCAATCCCTTTTATCAGTATCGTCTGCATCCGGCCTTGCGGATATAAGGTTCCCTGGGCGATCAGTACGGGTTCCATCCTGTTGGCAGCAATCTCACTTTGCAGTTCTTCCGGAATGACTGCATGACTTTCGGCCAGCGTAAAAGGATCATACGGATCGTAATGCTCCTGCCAGTATTGCCCTTCTCCAATCTCCCAGTTTTTCATGTCTTCCCGGGCCTGGTGATCCCACCCGATCAGGATCCCTTTCATCCAGATAATGACCACAAAGGAAAACGACAAAACAATCACATTGAGCCAGGTACGCAGCCCGGCACCTATTAGATTCCTGTATGCCAGTTTTATTGCGAGTTTCATCTTTTTTATTATTTACATTCTTAATCTTATCCTTAACCTTAACCTTAACCTATGTTACAGCGTTCACTTTCCGGGATTCTCTATAATTTCATCCTTATCCACTTTTCCGTCAAAGAGGTATATTTTTCTCTTAAGGTAACGAATCACCTTATCATCGTGCGTAGCAAACAAAAAGGTGGTATGGAGTTCTTTGTTCAGTTTCTCCATGGTTTGCAGTATGTGATGTGAATTTGCAGCATCCAGGTTTGCTGTCGGCTCATCGGCCAGCACAAGAGACGGTTTTTTAACCATAGCACGTGCAATAGCAACCCGTTGGCATTCCCCTCCGGATAGTTGGGGAGGTTTGGATTTGACCTTATCGGTCAGCCCCACCCACTCCAGGGAATCCATAACCATTTTTTTTCGCTTTGATCCGGAATAACCAAGCAACAACAAGGGAAATTCCACATTTTCAAAAACCGTATGAACCACCAGCAGGTTGTAACTTTGAAAAATAAATCCCAGGTTTTCCTTTCGTAAGCGTGCCGCCTCCCTGGCTGTCAGGGTGGATACCGAACGTCCCAAAACCCAGGCTTCGCCTGAGGACGGAGTATCCAGTGAGCCAGTAATATTCAGCAAGGTGGTTTTTCCTGACCCACTGGGGCCAATCAAACCGGCAAATTCTCCCCGCCCAATTTCCAGATTTATATCTTCCAGGGCAGTAAACCTCGTTTTCCCCATGGGAAACGTCTTGGTAAGGTTCTTAATCTGAATGACATTTTCGTTTTTCATTCTTTTATAGTAATTATTTTCAAAGGTAAATCTTTCTATTGTCTCTCCAGGAACCAGTTTCGAGTCGCAAGTCGGATTTTCAGATTTCTCTAATAACCATTCAACTAATCAACTAATTAACCATTTAACTTTTCCACCCTTCCACTATTCCCATTTTTCATTTTTCATTTTTCATTTTTCCCCGTCTTTGGCTGTGCGCCTCAATAATTAAACACCACCATTACCTGCACTCCGCTTCCGGCCAAAAGGTTTTCTGCTCCTTGTTGTGTGGGAATTTTATAGTCCCTGGGATTGATATACCCCATCACATACAACACAATCCGTTTAAACTGTTTCTGCCAGTTTATAAAATTGTAGACCGATTTATGCGTCCAGTCGTAAAACACGATGGCGCTCAGGTTATCAAACATTCCGATCGGATAGGTCAGGTTCAGCAATGAAAATGAAACGTTTTGTTTAAAAGCAAAAAAAGATTCATCGGTTGCAACAAGAAGGTGTTCGTAAGCAGCCATCAATCCGTTCCCAATTCCGAATGTATAATCCACGCCAAGATTTATAATTTTCTGATTCCGGAATTTCCCGGCAGCTTTGGGCAGTGACACCCAGGATCCTTCGATCCAGCAACCCACAACCATATCTGCTTTCAGATCCAATCCCACCCTGTTCTCGTTTAATACGGGCGTGGTACCGATATCGTACAAAGTTCCAGGTTCGAATGTTTTCCGGTGATGAAAGGAAAACGCAGCTTCTCCCCTGGGTACCGGCACCTGAATGCGGCCACCGAATTCCGGGTGCCGGGAGGCTGTGGGAGCGGCTTCCCAGCCTTTGGGATTCTTATTCCCGTAAAGCCCCCATAACCATACATTGGCATTGTTCAGAAAATAATAGCGGGCCAAAGCACCCCAGACACCATCCGTTAACCGGAGGGGATCCCGCGGATCAACCTGATCAAACCACATCAATGGACGAAGCATGGAAGCAGAACCAAAATTGATCTTCTGCAACCCTACCCTGAACTCAAACTGCCGGGTCGAATAACGGGCCCATACCCTGTATGGTTTAAAATCCCCCTCAACACCGGCCGAAACAAACGGATCAAGCCCAAAGGTTCCATACAGGTTGGCTGAAGCTTCAAAATCTATTTTCCGGTTTGCGCCTGCTCCTGTCTCAAAATTCAGGCGGGGAATATACCGTAGACCACTAAGAAAAGGAAAAGAGTTTTCCGGATTCACATGCCCCCACCCCGATAACTGCCCTTTAAAAAACAAGCGGGTTGAATCAGAATCATCAAACAGACTGTAACTTCGGAAGGAAATACCCAACAGCAAAAAAACATATATGAATAATACTCTACTCATTCCTCTCAGGATCATGGGGTAAAAGACCATAAAAAAACAGATTAACCAGTTCCATAATCAACCCCTGAACATTATCGTATAATCCGATTGCCCTTTCATCGGAAACAATCTCAAATATTTTTTCCGAATAATAAGGTATAAAATCCACATTCACATGCTTGTTAATCCACCCTTTTTCCTGGGCTTCCCGGAAATTGCTCAAAACCTCCTGCAAAATATCATCCGATCGGCTTTCCCAGTATTCTTTCAGTTCCGGAATCTGGCCTCCATAAATGTCTTTTATCAACTCAGAACTTATCTCCTTGGTACCTTCAAACTTCAACAAAATCTGTTTTTTTACCTTTTCAGCAAAGGGAATATCTTCTGCCATCAGTGCACGATAGCTTATCAAAGACTCTTTAAAGAGATTATCAATCACTTCTTTTGCCACTTCGGTTTTGTTGGAAAAATACCGGTAAAACGTCATCTTACTGACTCCGGCCTCCTCACAGATCTCCTCTACGGTTACCCGTTTAATCCCAAATTTCCAAAACAGACAATGGGCAGTTTTTGCAATATCCTGATACTTACTTGTCTTTTGAAGATCTGTCATTTTTTATTGAAGTATACTTTTAAATTGTAATTATACGATTTTAGTATATAATAATAAATTACGTAAGGCATGTTATACAACATATTTAAAAATTAATATTATCGATTCTCTTAAATTTCCAGTATTTACAGGCTTTTTGTAACACTCAGATAATGTGAATCACGCTTTATCATAAAAACCTACTTCCGGTAGGATTGTTCTCTATAGATAAATATTATATTCGCACCAAATAATAACGAAAAAAGAAACAGTGATGAAGAAAGTTTTACTTACAGCCGGGGTGTTGATTATCACCCTTTCTCTTTATGCAAAAGATCCTGAAAAAAAGGGGGTTAAAATAGAGAAAAAAGCAAATACTGAGATTTGCAAACAGGAAAAGAAGGTGATTAACAACGCAAAATGTATCAAGCAAAAAATTACCGTTCCAGCGGAAATGAACAAGCGCAAATCAGCAAAGAAAAGTAGCGAGATCAAACAACATAATTCGAAACTTCCCTTAAAGAAATAACCATGAAAAAGATTATACTTTTACTTGTCATTTTCCCATTGTACCTGTTTGCTCAGGACAATGATACAGAGCGTCTTCCCAAAGGACAACTAAACGGGATGCCTGAGAAGAGTCGTACGCTCAGTACGTATATCCACAGTGACCTTACGATCTTCCAAAGCGATCCCGGGATGGATGCCGGCAGCTGGCAGTTTTCCGGTCCCTGGAAAAAAGAGCAATTCAGTATTACGGAAGACCTTTGTGCCGGCATCGGATTCAGCGGTTCCTATGGTCCGGGTATTGACAGCCGGCTGGTCAGTCCGGTCATTGAGCTTCCTGCCATTAATTCTTTCAACCGGGAAAAGATTGTGCTTGCTTTCGATGAATTTTTCTCTCTCGAAAGTTCGTATGATGAAGGTATCGTTGAGGTTTCCAGAGACGGTGGAGCTACCTGGGATATCCTTGATTTCCGTAGTGGCACCTCAGAAAACAGATGGAGAAGAACGACCCTTTACCTGGATGTCTATGCCGGGGAGTCTGTTCAGATCGCTTTTCGTCTGAAGAGCGATGAAAATTTTTCCGGTGACGGATGGTTCGTAAAGAATGTAGAGATAAAGAAAGCAACCTACACCTTATCTTCCTCCCGGGATTTTTTACAGATGGAGATGCTCAAAAGCGGACAGGCAGGATTCACAGGTACGATGAACAGCCTGAACTCGCAGAATTTCCCCTATATTTATATGAATATCTTGCTGACCGAAGATGACCAGGGGGTATCAAATCTTATAAAGAATGATTTTGAGATCTATGAAAACGAAACGTATGTAAGCAATTACAACGTCATTCCGCCCGATGGTACATCGGGCTCCAAGCTGGTAGATATTATCTTTCTGGTGGATAACAGCGGTAGTTTTGACAAATACCAGAATGCTGCCCGCAACAACATGGAGAGCTTTGTCAACCAACTGGCCACTTCGGGGAATGATTTTGCCCTGGGATTGTGCCGTTTCGGGCAAAGCAGCATGGGTGGAGATCCGATTATTGAAGACAACGGACAGTTAACCAGCAACATAAGCTATTTCAAGGATGATGTCTGGTTGCGGAATGTGGCCGATGGAGGAACCGAACCAGCCTACTGGTCCATTGTCAAATCGGCCCAGGAATTTAATTTCAGGCCGGGATCCCAAAAGATCTTTATCATTCTGGCTGATGAGAATCCCGCTCAGGGAGGGGCTACCAAAGAGGAAGCCCAGAATGCCTGTCTGAATAATTACATCACCTTATTCGCTTTAACCACCTATTCTTCAATGCAATTAAATGATATTGCCGCTGCCACCAACGGGCGTAGCTACAATATTACGGATCCCTTTAACGACATACTGAGTGACATTTCCGCATCGGTGAACAACAATTACCTGATTTCCTACCGGTCACCCAATCCGACCCTGGACGGTGTGGAAAGGCAGGTACGGGTCCATGCCACCAGCAAATCGGGAGCTACCACAGACATTACCGGGTCCTACGTTCCGGGATCCGCTCCGCAAATTGAGCGAACTACCGAAACCATCGACTACGAAAGCAAGGGATGGCCTGAGAACCAGGAGTTTACTATTACTGTTGAAATTACCGACTCCAATGAACCGTATGTCAGCGGAGCAACCCTCTACTACAAACATACAGGGAGCACCACCTATTCCTCTGTTGCAATGACCAATACTTCAGGGGATTACTGGAGTGCCACTATTCCCGGTTCTGTGAGCCAGAATCCGGGAGTGGATTATTATATAACCGCCACCGATGGGATGGTAACCTCTTCGCTTCCCAAGGTTAACCCCAGCATCAATCCGTTCCAGATAGGGATACTACCCAATGAAAAGCCGGTGATAACCCACACAGTACCCACCACCAATTTCAGTCCGGGTGCTACGTTAACCTTTGAAGCCACGGTTGTGGACATTACCAACTGGGTGGAATCCGTGGTTCTTTGTTACCGGAACGAAGGGGAATTATCCTACACAAAAGCAGAAATGGTTAAAACCACCGGGGATACCTACGCATATGACCTGAAGACCCCTACCTCCTCATCCGCCCTTGAGTATTATATTTCTGCCGAGGACGACTTTGGGCTGACCTCCTACTGGGCAAGTCCGGACAATCCCCAAATTATCAACTCAGGCCAGTTGCCCAACTTTGCACCTCATGCCATTGCACAGTACAACTGGACCTCTCCCCTGATCATTTCGGTTGAAGAGAATGCTTCCCAGACCTCCACATTGATCTATGATAACCAGGAAATATTTGTGAATTTTGCCTATATGAATGTGGGCAATACAACGGCCGGGTCTCATGAAACGCAACTTCTTGTAGACGGATCAGTGATCAAAACGTGGCAGGTAGGAGAAACCCAGGCAGGTTATTTTAACTACCTGCTTGATTACAGCATCGGTACTCTTTCGGCCGGAAGCCATACCATCTCCTTTGCCTTTGATACCGGCAACCAGGTTGCTGAATCAGACGAAACAGACAATACCTATTCAAAAACCATCACGGTATTGCCGGTCAATACCTCGGTAGCAAACCTTGCCCCTTATACTCCGGAAAACTGGGATGCCCCGGTTGTAATTTCCAGCGTGGAAGGAGCTACTACTCACAACGAGGTCTATTACGACGACGAAGACCTGTTTCTAAGCCTCTGTTATGCAAACTTTGGGGAAGTTGATGCAGGAGCACATCTTTCTCGCATCTTCATCGATGAAACGGCGGATACCCTGTACTGGAATGAAACAGAAGGTCTGGAAAGTATGACCTATCAAACGATAAAATCCTACAACATGGGGAAACTGGGAGTTGGAGAACATATAATCCGCTTTGTTATTGATGTGGACAATCAAGTGATCGAATCGGATGAAACCGACAATGAATATTCTGATACCATCACAGTGACACAACGATACCAGCCCAACCTGCTTCCCTATCATCCCGGAACCTGGGATGGATCCATTGTGGTTTCAACCACACAGGGTACGCATACCAATGCTCCCTCTTTGACAACCAATGATAATATTTATATTGATGCAGCATGGGAAAACAACGGGGAAATAGCCTCCGGACCCTACCATGTGCGGATCTATATCGACAGCCTGATGTTTGAATTTCATGACGCCGACGGAATCGGCCTGACCGAATTTTCATACATAGATGATTTTTATGCAGGGAAACTAAGCGAGGGATCGCATGATATCACGCTCTTCGTGGATTGCTTTGATGAAGTGGCGGAATCGGATGAAACCGACAACATGCAAATAATAACCATTCAAGTCACCAAAGCCACCGGAGCAGACCTGTTCCACCAGGAATCAGGCATCAAGGTATGGCCCAACCCGGCCTCTTCCAACCTGAATATCGACCTGGGAAATCCATTGTATACCGAACTGTCGGTTACCGATCTTGCAGGACGTACCATCCTGAAGAAAAAACTATCTGGTGAACAAACCATCCGGCTGGCTACGGGCAATTTTGTTCCCGGAACCTATCTGTTAAAAGTGGTGGGAAAAGACACCTCGGAGATACAAAAGTTTATAATTCAGTAGGAATAAATGAAAAAGGCAGTGGTTTCACTGCCTTTTTTCGTAATATTATGGCGATAATTAAAAACAAAACCTAAAAGAACAAAGAATTATGAAGACTTTCACAAAAATCTTGGTTGTGGTTACTCTTCTGACAATAGTCACAGAATCCAAAGCCCAGATCGTTGGGATAAAAGCCGGTTTGAATCTGGCTAATATGGTCATCAAAAATGATAACATGACCATGAGCGAAGATTTTACAATGAATCCGATGTTTCATGTTGGGCCCACCCTGGAGTTTCCTTTGGGAGAGGTACTTTCCTTTGAAACCGGATTGCTCCTGTCTGTTAAAGGATACAATTATGATGAAGGACAACACGACAAAACCAATCTTTTTTATCTGGATGTTCCACTGAGGGCAAAAGCAACTTTTGACATAGGCGGCATAGGTATTTACGGGGCTGCCGGACCCTATGCAGGCATGGGAATTGTTTGAAAATCCCATTACGATAACGGAACGAGTGACATCGAATGGGGATCCGGTAGCGAAGCCGATCTGAAGCGGCTGGATTTCGGTTTATCGGTCGGTGCCGGAGTGGAAATAAACGCACTGCAGTTTGGAGTATCCTATGGCCATGGATTGGCAAATATTGCAACTTCTACAGAACATGGCTTTACCATTCAAAACAGGCTTATCAGCATTTCAGCGGGATATCGATTTGGAGGGAAATAGAAAGCTTTTCTTCGCAGACTTGAAGATTGCGAACAGATCACATAAATGAGGAATCGTATGAAACGATGGATCATCGCGTTAGGGATTGGGTGTGTGTTTTTAACATTTGCGTCCTGCCTCAAAGAAGAAAGCAACCCGGAGGATCTCCGGATCATCTGCGAGGAATTCAGGCCCTACAGCTACTTTGAAAACAATCAGCTGGTCGGAATTTCTGTGGAAATCGTAAATGACATTTTGGATAAAGCCGGAATGAAAGATGCATCCATTGAGATGACAACCAACTGGGACCATGCCTATGAACAGGCAGTAACTTCCGATGATGTCGTTCTGTTCACCACAGTCCTTACGGCCGGCCGCAAAGAGCAGTTACAATGGGTAGGCCCGGTAATGGTCACAGCCACAGGTTTTACAGGCCTGAAAACAAACCCCAGCAAGATTCTTTCTGTTGCAGACGCCAAACAACTCGCCTCAATCGGTGTGGTTACCGGTTACTCAACCGCAGAGATCCTTGAAGATCTGGATTTTCCCAATCTGACATATTTTAATACCGTAAATGATGCCATCGCATCGCTCTATACAGGAACGATCGATGCAATTTTTGAACTCATGCAGCCGGTAAGAGCTATAGCTGCTGCCGACGGATGGGATGTCAATAAGTTGGATGAATTATACAATTATTCCACGATCCAGGGATATCTGGCTTTTTCACCCGGTGTATCTTCTCAGACAGTGGATTTATGGCAGGAAAAACTGAATGAATTAAAGACCGATGGATCGGTACAGACGATCTACGATACATACCTTCCCGGAGTGAAAGCTCCCGGTCTGGTCACGATATACACGGAAGAGAATCCACCTCAGAGTTACCGGGATCTTAACGGGAACCTGACCGGCAGTTCGGTAGAAATCGTGGAAGCCCTCATGCAGGAAACCGGCAGGGAGGAACCCCTTTTCCTGACAAACTGGAACGATGCCTACAACCAGGGGTTGCTTGCTCCAAACACCATGGTTTTCAGCACACTCAAATCAAGCCAGCGCGAATCCCTGTTTCACTGGATCGGTCCCGTATGTGCAAAGAACTACTGCTTCTTTGTTCTGGCTGATAGCCATATTGAGC
>Ga0307422_1000707_pt1 | contig 18124 bp, 16 predicted proteins | sample SalMarWE160290MG_FD_202153 | JGI IMG/M metagenome (GOLD analysis project Ga0307422, IMG submission 202153) | Salt marsh sediment microbial communities from the Plum Island Ecosystem LTER, Massachusetts, United States - WE1602-90 | ecosystem: Environmental > Aquatic > Marine > Intertidal zone >...
ATACATCAATTACTTGTAAAACTGAGAGTTAATGGGATAGATGTGCCGTTTTGAATGAAAAATGACATCAAAATACCGGTAATAATGAAAAAACACCTCGAAAACCACAGAAAAAAATTAATTTTAGTTCTACTTTGACAAGTTAAAATTGTTAATAAAACCCCTGAAAATAATAGATTTTCAGGGGCATCGAAAAACATAATTTTCGTAATTCGCGTGCATGTTTAACACAAGTTGAAAATACAAAAGAATATGGAAAAACACTGAATTTGGCCGTGAAACGGCTAACAGGTTATTTGCCTGATATTCAGGATATTTTTCAAGTTGGCAAGCATAATGTTAGTAATAAGGCCTTAAGTTATATAAAAGGTCTGTGGCCAAGTCGCCTGTCAAACCTCGAAAAAATTGCCGAAACAGGGCTGCCTGATGATTATTACCAACTCCAACATTTTATTTCTGATTCTCCCTGGGATGCGCAAGAATTAATGGACCATGTGAGCAAACAAGTAAGTTCTAACATGCCCAACCAAAAGTTGGTTGGTTTACATATCGATGAGAGTGGCAATCGAAAGAAAGGCAAACATTCCATTGGTGTTGCCCCACAATATTGTGGCAACGTTGGCAAAGTCAACAATTCACAGATAGCGGTTTTCGCAGCATTAAGTCAAGGCGATTTTGCTTCTATCATTGACAGCATATATTTGCCCAAAAGCTGGACAGAGGATAAAGCTCGTTTAGATCAGACTAAAGTTCCCCCAGAAAACAGAGCATTCAAAACCAAACAAGAACTAGCCTTAGATATTATAAACCACCAAATTTCACTGGGCACTAAGTTTGATTACATTGGCGGTGATGCCTATTATGGTGCAGATCAAAAACTGACCGATGCGATTGATCATATGGCCATTCCTTTCTTGATGGATGTACGGGAAAACCAACATATTTTTCTTGAAGAACCTGAAATACAAATTCCTGAACGTAAATCGAACCGGGGCAGGAAACCAAGCAAACTAAAAACCGATAAAGCTTCTCTACCAGTAAGCCAGTACCATAAAACCCTAAGCCAGGATGATTTTAAAGAGTTAAAAGTCCGAAACACAGCCAAAGGAAAATTAAAATGCCTGTATCACTTTAAACCGGTATATATCTGGGATGGCGAGTCCCATCATGCCAGTAAGCGTTTGTTGATGATACGCAAATCGATTAAAAAACGTAAAGTTGAAATTAATTACGCATTGGGTAATGTGGATTTAGCTCAATATACGTCTGAGGCTATCGCCTACATGCAAGCGCAACGCTTTTTTATTGAACATACCTTCAAGGAAGCAAAATCTGTGCTGGGTATGCATCAATTTCAAACCAGAAAATGGATCGCATGGTACCATTAAATTGCACTAAACATGCTACTGCTTTTATTTATATTCCGGGAAAAACTGTTGAATTTTAAGAATTTTCCCTTACTTTCAGCATGGGATATCGAGCAACTTATGCAAGTGTTGATAATATGTGAAATGAACAATCCTGATAAAATACTACAGATGATTTTAAGAAGGCATTTAATTCGGCAAAAAGATATAAATAGATGTTATTCAAATAATTGAATGTGTCAAAGTAGAATTAATGACTTTTTTAAATGGTTTAAAAAAGTTGGAATAGTCTTAATGTGTAATAATAATTTAAAATTGTGGAAAAATGAAGAAAATTATTTTTAAATCGATATCATTTGCATTTATAGTTTGTGCAATTGCTTTTAATTTTTCAATTGTCAACAAAAAAAATGTGTTTGGTTCAAACAGTATAGACAATCTTATTAAGATGAATATTGCTGAAGCAGAAGATCCAAGATGCCCCGGTGGTACACCATTTCATTGCTCATACTTCGAGGGGTGGGGGAACTGTGCAAACTCAATGTGGTGTCTTCAATATTGTATAGGAGGTTGTTAAAGCTTTATTATGTTTTCCAGGATGCATATATTCTTGTATGCAACCTGGATTGTTATAATTGAATAATGAATAAATTATGAGTAAATATTTCATTTTTGCCGTCACTTGTTTTCTGTTTTATTCTTGTAATAGTAAAAACAAGAGACATACGTATGAATTATACCCGAGTGATCAAAAAATTGTAATTCCTATTGCCGATACAATTGATTGTTTCTCAACTTGTATTAAACATTATACAGATGGTTTTGGTCATAATTTTATTGCATATCTGGATGATAGAACGAATTCTATTTTGTTCTTTTCGGTTGATTCTTCTAAACTCTCTCATATTGTAAATATTGAATTGAAAGGCCCTAACGGCATTGGGAAAGTGGGAGGTTATAAAATAATAGATTTGGATTCTATTATAATTTGTAATAAACAGACAAATTTGCAAAAACTCTATATTGTTAATAAAAAAGGCTTAATTAAAAAAGTTCTGAATATTAGTGATAATCCTGCAAACCGAAAACCTTTCTGGGTTGCCCCGCCATTATCATCATTGTCGATGGATTATGTATTGCTAAAAAATAAAATTATTTTGAATTCAGTTTTTTATTATCAGCCAAGAACTCAAAATGATTTCGAAGATAATAAACTTTCAGCGGTATATGACTTGATAAATGATACACTATTAGTGAATCCGGTAAGTTATCCTAATCTATTGGTAAACAATAAAGTATATTCTCCGTTTTATTCAGTGGCCACGGATAGAAGTCAGTTTGTATATTCATTTTGTGGGTCGGATAAATTATTTGTAACCAATGATCATGTTTCACTGATTGAATATGAAGCCAGGAGTAATTATTATGGAAATAAAAAAATACCTGTAAATGAACATCATAACATGAAAAAACATGTTGAGTCATCGCGTTATTCAAGTATTTATTATGATTTTAGTAATAGATTATATTATCGTTTCTTTATTATAGGGAAAGGCCTTAATAAAGATGATAATCTTATGAGCATATCGCGATATCCAACACAATTCTCAATAATTATAATAAACACTGATTTTGAAGTTGTTGGTGAAACATTGTTGCCGGAAAATGAATATAATCCGAGAATGTCCTTTATGACCGAAGAAGGATTGTACATTTCCAGCAACCATATAGAATCAGATGAATTTGATGAAAATAAGATAAAATTCAGATTATTTAAAATCAGGAGAAATGAAAAATAAAGCGATATTGTGTATTATTTCAATTATTGCTTTTTCCTGCGGAAATTGAATATCCCCTAAATAATTATTTTAATGCAAATGATATCGTAATTATTAATTATAAAAAATAAAAATGGGACAATTAAAACATATAGTCTATTTTTTCTCACTTATTTTATTAATTATCCTTACTAATTGTAATGTTAATAACACAAAGAGTGTAAACACTATAGAGGTTAATGATTTTCCTTTTACAGATAGTATTTCAAGTTTGCAACACAGTAGGGATGATATTTTTAATTATGCCTATGTAGATCTGAAGTTATTTGAGGAATATGTTTTGGTGGTTGATTGGATATTTCAGTGATATTGAAAATGACTGCAATATATGAGAACTGAAACACTTTTATTAGTAATACGGTTTATATTTGGTGTTAATTTTAATTGTATTTTCATGTAAACCCAGTCATGAAAGCAATATTGAGAAAATTAATATAATAGTAGAATGAAAAATATTTTAATTTACAGCCTTGTTTTTTCTATTGTTAGCCTAAGTTGTTCAAATAGAAACGAAAAACAGGTTGATATACATGATTTTAAAAGGGTAACTGGCTTGAAAACAAGAAAAGTTTTACCAATAAATATGGTTTGTCCGGTTAATATGATCCTGATGGATTCATTGTTTCTATTCAGGTCAATGAGTAACTGTGATACGAATTATTTTCACCTTTATAAATACCCTGATTTTAAGCACATAAAAAGTTTTGGAGATCCTGGTAACGGGCCAAATGAGTTTTTCGAGGGTGAACTGACATACTCGTGCAAAACGGTTATTCAAGATAATACGATTTGGTTGGAGGATCTGAATCATAAGATGTTCAAAAAAATTGATTTGACCAATAATAAAGTCATTAAATCCATTGTATTTCCGAGAGAGATTGGTATGCCGGTAAATGTATATTTTCAGGAGGATGAATATATTATTGGTAATTGTATTTCAGAGTATAAAGGAGCTTTCTTTTTATACAATTTTATAACAAATGAAATTAAGATTAATAAAAATGTTCCCGCATATCCTGGTATTAATGATGGGAATAGATTAATGATGTATAAAAATATTATAAAAATCAAACCCTCATGTGACAGAATTTTAGTGGCCTATCAATTTATCAACCAGATCGATATTTTTGATTTTAATTTCAATAAAATTCTTTCAGTAAAAACCAAAGAGAAGAAAACGAGGGTTATAGGGAGTGACGATCAATATTCAACACCTAAGGGAGCATGGCATTTTTTTAGTGATGTTTATCTTACAAATAATAATATTTTTGTTTTATATAATAAATATAAGATGGATATTAGTCCGGAAGAACTTACATCTCAAAAATCCATTATACTTAAATTTGATTGGAAAGGTGATTTAATCGAAAAAATAATATTACCCGATTATGTTGATAAATTCGTTATAGATAAAAATGAATTACAAATTATAGCTCTTCAGTTGTCAGATGAAAATCCATTTTTGATTTACAACTTAGAATAGATATTTGCAAAAAGCAAATACCAATGTATCTAATAGTTGTTATCCCTTTTTGCAAGGTCTCTTTAAATTTCATGAATTGGCAGGAATTTAATACCACGAGTCTTTATTCAGGGGCATGTCGTTTTGGTGATGAATGCAGGATGGTTATTTGCATTTAAGCATATTTTTTGTGATCATTTAAAAGTATTTTATTAGTTTAGACAGAACTAAATCCCAAATTCAACCAACAATGAACACAAGGCTGATTTTTTTTCTTTGTCCTTTGGTGCTGGCTTGTTCGGCGAAAAATCCTGATGGGGAAAAGGAAAATAAGGAAAGCAAACGGGCGTACCTTCCTGAAAAGAATCCGGTGGAGGTGATGGTGGTGCAGGAAGGCACTTTTAAAGAGGAGATGGTGAGCAACGGGAAACTGTCGGCCCGCCGGAAGAGTGTGCTGACCTTTGATGCCGGCGGGGTGCTGGCTGAACTGAATTACCGTAACGGCGACCGCGTGCGTAAAGGAGTTGTCATTGCCCGGCTCAGGCAGGATCAGTTGCGGCAGGCCTGCCGGCAGGCTGAGCTGGACCTGGAAAAAGCACGAATCGATTTGCAGGACCTGCTGATCGGGCAGGGCTATGAGCCGGCCGACAGTGCATCGGTCCCCCCCGGTGTGATGCAGGTGGCCCGCATCCGCTCCGGGTACCTGGATGCGCTGCATGCCCTGAAAAATGCAGAAGCCAACCTGCAGGGCTCGGTGCTTAACGCTCCCTTTACCGGCATACTGGCCAACCTGGAGTATAAGATACATGAACATGTGCCTGCCGGAAAAGCGTTTTGCACCCTGCTGGACCGCCAATGGTACAGGGTGGAATTTTCTGTGCTGGAGACCGAGATCAGCCGGATCAACCTTCACAAGCCCGTAAGGATCGCACTGTTTTCTGATCCCGGCCGTTCATTCAGAGGAGAGATAGTCGAGATCAATCCCGTGATCGATGAGAACGGGCTGGTGCAGGTGGCGGCACAAACACCGGGGGCGAAGGGATTGATGGACGGCATGAACGTGAAGGTGTATATTGAAAACAACATACCCGGTCAGCTCGTAGTGCCCCGGCAGGCCGTGGTGCTGCGGCAAAACCAGGAGGTACTGTTTAAATATACCGGTGGCATCGCTTACTGGACCTACGTGCAGGTGCTTCACGAGAACAGTACCAACTGCGCGGTGATCGCCCACCCGGACAAGGTCGCATCCCTGGCCCCCGGGGATACGGTGATCGTTTCAGGCAACCTGAACCTGGCCCATGAATCACCGGTAACCATCCAATAATCCAAAAACCCGCCAGGCCCATGGTAGATTTTCTTTTACACCGTCCCGTAGCTGTAACCATGACCGCCATCGCGGTGCTGATCCTGGGATTTGTAGCAGCATCCCTGCTGCCCGTATCCCTGATGCCCGATGTGGATATACCAAAAATATCTGTGCACATCAGCGATGAGAACACCCCGGCCAGGGAGCTGGAAAATACCGTTGTGAAGCCACTGCGCCGGCAACTGAACCAGTTGAGCCACCTGGATGACATAAAAAGTGAGACCCGTGCCGGCAGCGCGGTGATCCAACTCGGCTTTGAATATGGCACGGCTGTCGATTACGCTTATATCGAGGTGAATGAAAAGATCGACCAGGCCATGGGCGGACTGCCCGGTGAGCTCGACCGGCCCAAAGTGATCAGGGCAAGCGCTACCGATATCCCTGTATTTTACCTGGCGCTGACCCTGAAGGATGATCAGGGGAATAAGAAAGTCCGGTATGCCCATATGCAGGGGAAGGCAGATATGGCAAAGGAGACGGTTCAGGCAGGAGGGCAGGGCAGCAAGACTGCGGAAGGCCATTCCCAACTGTTCCCGGTATCTTCTCCTTTCATTCACCTGAGCAATTTCGCGGGCCAGGTGATCCGGAAACGTATCGAGCAGCTTCCTTCGGTAACACTGGCAGATGTCAGCGGACGGGTGTTTCCCGAGATCCTGATCGTGCCGGATGAGGAAAGGCTTACCTCCACGGGTGTGACGCTTGCCGATATAGAAACGGCACTGCAGAAGAGTAATATCGACCTGGGAAACCTGCTGATACAGGATGGCCATTACCGCTATTCCGTGCGGGTGGGCAACCGGCTGCTGACAACAAAAGACATTGAGCAGGTGTACCTGCGAAAGGAAGACCGGATATGGCAGATCCGCGATTTGGCCGAAGTGTATTATCACCCCCAGGAAAGGGAAGGGTTTATCACTGCCGCCGGGAAGGATGCCATCCTGATCGCCGTGATCAAGCAGAGCGATGCCCGGATGAAGGATCTGAAGGAGGAGCTTGGCAGACTTATCAGTCTGTTTAAAGCGGATTACCCCGACATCGACTTTACCATCAGCCGCAACCAGACCCGCTTGCTCGATTATTCCATTGCCAGCCTGAAGCAGAACCTGCTGGTGGGCGCCCTGCTGGCTTTCATGGTGATGTTCCTGTTTTTAAAGGAACCCCGGCTGCCCCTGCTGATCGGCATCAGCATACCCGTATCGCTGGTGGTTACCCTGCTGTTTTTTTACCTGGCCGGGCTCACGGTCAATATTGTTTCCCTGTCGGGCATGATCCTGGGCATCGGCATGATGATCGACAATGCCATTATCGTGGTGGACAACATACACCAGTACCGCACGCGGGGCACAGGACTTGTGCAGGCCTGCATCCGGGGGACCAACGAGGTTTTTCGTCCCATGCTGAGCGCCGTGCTGACCACCTGCGCGGTGTTTATCCCGCTGATCTTCATCGGGGGGATCTCCGGCGCCCTGTTTTATGACCAGGCCGTGGCCGTGGCCATCGGCCTCTTCGTGTCACTGCTGGTTTCTGTCACCCTGCTGCCCGTGTATTATCATCTTCTGTACCGCAAGAGGACCGCACGTGGTAACACTTCTGTACCGGGCCGGATCAGCAGGCTGAATTATGAAAAGCTGTATGAGAAAGTTCTGTTCCTGACCTTTCGCAGGCAGGGACAGGTCTGGATCATGGTGCTGTTGATGCTGGCCGGTACCGTTTACCTTTTTTATCACCTGAAAAAAGAAAAGTTTCCGCCGCTCACCAAAAGTGAGGTCATGCTGAGCATTGACTGGAACGAGCGGGTAACGCCGGAAGAAAACAACCGCAGGGTTGGGCAGTTGCTTGAGGGATGCGGGGATTATATTTCGTATTCGACGGTGCTGACCGGTAAGCAACAGTTTCTGCTTGACAGGCATATGCCGGGATCGGCGGCTGAAGCCATGGTGTACCTGGAAGCCGCAGGCCCCGGCATGCTCGATTCTCTGCAGAGACAGCTCAACCGGATGCTGGCTGACGGTTATCCTTCGGCTGTATGGCGTTTTGAGGAGACGGAGAATGTGTTTGAAATGATTTTTTCCGGTGACGAACCGGCGCTGGAAGCCCGGCTAAGGTACGCGGGGGCCAATGACCGGGATTACCGGTCGCGGCTTGACCGCCTCGTTCGTCAGTTGCAGGATAGCATCACGGAGCAGGCTGTCGACCCGGTGGTGTATGACGAGCTGATGGTACTGCGGATTGATGCGGCCCTGCTTCAGGTGTACGGACTGGCATGGGATGATGTGTACCGCGAATTGAAAAAAGCTTTTCGCCGGAATGATGTGTTTATGATCTCCGGCAACCAGGAGTTCATCCCCGTGGTGCTGGGAGATGCATCGAACAGTCTCCATGAGGTGATCCGCCACAGCAGGGTGCGGAACGAACAGGGAGAGGCGGTGCCGCTGGCCGGCCTTCTGACTGTTGACCGTGGTAAAACGCTGAAAATCATCACGGCAGGGGAAGAGGGGGAGTATTACCCGGTGGCTTTTGAGGTTGCAGCCGGGAATGTCCGTCCCCTGCTGGTACGCGTACGGCAACTGGTGTCGGCCAACCCGCATTTTGAGGCAGACTTTACCGGGAGCTGGTTCACCAGCCGGGAGCTGATCCGTGATCTGGCCGTGATCCTGGTGATCTCGTTGCTGCTGCTGTATTTTATCCTGGCATCGCAGTTCGAGTCACTGGTTCTGCCGCTTATCGTGTTGCTCGAAGTGCCCATCGACATATTCGGCGCATTTCTTGTGCTGAAGATCGCCGGGGCCGGCATCAACCTGATGTCCATGATCGGCATCGTGGTGATGAGCGGGATCATCGTCAACGATTCGATACTGAAGATCGACACTATCCACCGGCTGCGGCTGGAAGGATACGGCTGCCTGCGGGCCATCGTAACGGGCGGACAGCGCAGGCTGAAGCCTATCCTGATGACCAGCCTTACCACCATACTGGCCCTGGTGCCATTCCTGTTTACCAGGGGGATGGGGTCTGACCTGCAGCGTCCGCTGGCCTGGAGCATCATCGGCGGCATGACCCTGGGCACGCTGGTCAGCCTGTTTTTTATCCCCCTGTGTTATTACCAGTATGACAGGCTGACGGTACGGATAAAAAACAAACGGAAATAACCAAAACACGGCATCTGCTGATCTATGCAACACAACACGAAAACATACCGGCCGGCATTTTCCGATTTCTCGGTGATCATCGTTTTCCTCGTGTTGGTCATCCTCGGTGCGGCCCTGCTGCCCCTGCTGAACATCCGCCTGTACCCTTCGCGCACACTGCCGTCCATAACTGTTAGTTATAACTGGTACGATGCATCGCCCCGGGTGATTGAGCAGAAGGTGACCTCACCCCTTGAAGGGATGCTTGGCGGCATGGAGGGGCTCGAACACATCTCCTCGGTCTCGCGCAAAGGCAACGGCAGGATCACGCTCAAATTTTCCAAACATACGGACATGGATATGGCACGGTTCAACGCGTCCTGCATCATACGCCGCGCCTACAATGCCTTCCCGCCGGGAGTGACCTATCCCGTGGTGGAGGTCAGCACCGGCAACGATGATGTAAAGACACTGATGACATGGACACTCAACGGTCATGCCCTCCCGTCCGTGATACAGGATTACGCGAACGACCATATTGTCCCTGAGATGTCAGGAATCAGGGGCGTGAACAACATAGAGGTTTACGGTGCCACAGGGATGGAATGGGTTATCACCCTCAACCAGGGTCTGATGCAAAGTCTGAAAATCGACCGGGATGAAGTGGTCCGGTCAATCCGCCATTTTTTCAGGGAGGAAGCCCTGGGGATCACCAGAGCACATGCTGAAGCGGTTACCCGGTATAATGTGCTGCTGCGGACAAAAATGCAGGACAGCGCCGACCCTTGGCATGATGTTCCCGTGGCACGGGCAGGCAGCCGGATCATCATGCTCACTGACCTGGCAACGATAAAGAAAAAGGAACAACCGCCGTCAGGGTATTACCGGATCAACGGGTTGAACACCATCAACGTGGTATTGTACAGTGCCGCGGGGATCAATGAGCTGCGCACAGGAAAGGCGGTACATGAGAAGATGCAGGAGATCGGCCGGTCGCTCCCCCCCGGCTATGGGCTGATCAATACTTATGATACCACGGCATATATTGCCAAAGAAATGAAAAAGACCGCCTTCCGGAGCATACTGTCACTGATTTTCCTGATGGTGTTCGTGTTGCTGGTCAGCCGCAGGTGGAAATACGTGTTGCTGATCACGGTCAGCCTGCTCGCCAACCTGGTGATCGCCGTCCTCCTTTACCACCTGCTCAGCCTGGAGATCCACCTGTATTCACTGGCCGGGATCACCGTATCGTTCGGCATCATCATCGATAACAGCATTGTGATGATCGATCATTACCGTCTCTACCGCAACCGCGATGTATTTCTGGCCGTGCTGGCAGCCACCCTCACCACCATCGGCTCGATGACCGTGATCTTTTTCCTGAAGGAAGAGCAGAAAGTGAACCTGGTGGATTTTTCGTGGGTGATGATCGCCAACCTGACGGTATCGCTGTTCGTGGCTCTGTTTTTCATCTCTTCCCTCATCGAAAAGATGAACATGACAGTCAGGCCTTCCAAAGCATTTTACAGGAGGCGGAGGATGCTGGTCCGCTTTGGCGGCACCTACCGCGGGGTCATCCTGTTTGTCAAGCGGTACAGGATTGCCTTTGCCATCCTGCTGATCCTGGGTTTCGGGATCCCGGTCCACTGGTTGCCGGAGAAGATCGAAAAGGAAGGATGGTGGGCCGGAATGTATAACGCGGCGCTGGGAAGCGACTGGTTTGTGCACAGTGCCCGTCCGGTGCTGGAAAAGGTGGTGGGCGGATCTCTGCGTTTGTTCAGCGAACATGTGTTTGAAGATTCTTTTTATAATGACCCGCGACGTACAAGGCTGTATGTGCGGGCGCGGATGCCCGAAGGATGTACCGTGCACCAGTTGAACACGGCGATGGAGAAGATGGAAAATTATATTTCGGCATACGATGAGGTTGAGACTTTTGAAACACGCGTAAGCAACTATAAGAACGGTTCCATAACGATAACCTTTAGGCCGGAACATGAAAGCGGGGCCTTTCCCTATCACCTCATGGGTGAGCTGATATCCAAAGCCATTCACATCGGCGGGGTGGACTACTGGAGCATCTACGGTGTGGGTGATGGGTTCAGCAATGCCCTGTATTCGGGCTATAAGTCGAACCAGATCATTTTCGAAGGGTACAACTACGATGAATTGTACCAATATGCTTCCTTGCTGCGCGATTCGATTGGCAGGAATGCCCGGGTCAAGGACATTGAGATCACCGGCAGGGTGAGATGGGACCAGACCCTGGCTGATGAATTTTGTCTTGATTTTTCCCCTGAGAAATCGTCGGTATACCGTATTTCCCTGTCCGGTTTTTTTCAGAACCTGCAGGAGAACTGCCGTTCCGGACGGGTAAGTCCGGTATTCGACGGTAGCCGGCTGGTACCTGTAACGATCGTATCCGACCAGGCAGCAGATTTCAGCGCGTGGAAGCTGAGGAACATGCCTGTTGCCACGGAAAAAGTAAGCCATAAAGTGGCGCAGCTGGGGAGTATAGTGAAAAAGCCGGTAGGATCGGACATATACAAGGAAAACCAGCAGTATATTCTAACGGTGGCATGGGATTTTATCGGTCCCTACAAGCTGGCCGACCGTTACCTCGATGAGCAGGAAGCATGGATAGGCACTGTACTGCCCATCGGGTATAAAGCTGAGAAAATGCATTATTCATACCGTTTCGGAGAAGATGACAGCCAGTTTTATCTGATCCTGCTGGTGATCGGTGTCGTGTTTTTTATCTGCTCCATCCTGCTCGAATCCCTGTCGCAGCCGCTGGCGATCATCGGACTGGTGCCGGTATCCTTTATCGGTGTTTTTCTGACTTTTTACCTGTTTGGCTTTAATTTCGACCAGGGCGGTTTTGCTGCTTTCATAATGCTGGCCGGTATTGTGGTGAATTCGGGGTTGTACATTATCAATGACTATAATCATTTTCAAAGGGGAGGGCCGGGGATGCGTAAGAGAAGTAAGGAACGGGCGCTGCGCCTGTACATGAAAGCCTATCATCATAAGATCATCCCCGTGCTGCTGACAGTTTTTTCAACTGTGCTGGGACTGCTGCCCTTTCTTATCGGAGGCCAGAAAGAACCTTTCTGGTTTTCCTTTGCCGTGGGGACGATCGGGGGACTGCTGTTCTCGCTGATCGCCATTGTGTTCTTTTTTCCATTGTTTATACGGTTGCATGTTAAGAATATTAAATAGTGTCTGTCCATAAAGTCCCGTTTGCCGCGTTACGCTTGTCCGAAAATTGCTCATTTACGACAAGTAAACTCCGCATTTTCGGACCGAGCAAGCCTTGCAAATGGGACCTTCTGAACAGACACATGACCATTTATGCATTTTGACAACTTCTAAACAGATCGCATTATGAGACCTTGTGTTTTATTACTGATTTCTTTTTTTTATTTTTCAAGCGTTTTGGGACAGGAAAACCCGGAACCCGGGTACGAACTGACACTGGATGAAGTGATCGCCCTGGCTTGCGACAGTTCGCTCGATGTGTTCATTGCCCGGAACAATTACCTGGCGGAATACTGGATGTACAAAAATTACAAGGCCGGGAAGCTGCCTTTCATCGATTTTAATTCCACGCCGGTTGATTTTAACCGCTCGCTGACACAGGAATATTCCTTTGCCGACAGCGCCTACAACTATGTCGAGCAGCAAACCCTGAGTTCCTATCTGAACCTCTCCCTGAATCAGAATATCACCAAAACGGGTGGAAGGATCTTTGTAGATTCTGACCTGGGGCGGCTGGAGAATCTGAAGGGGAATAATCCCGTGCAGTATTCGACCACGATCATTCGTGTCGGGCTGGAGCAGCAGCTCATCGGATTTAATCCTTATAAATGGGATAACCGTATGTCGCCCCTTCGTTTTGAAGCTGCAAAGAAGGAATACCTGGAATCGGTCAGTGGCATTGCCGTGAAAGCTGTTGAGCATTTTTTTGACCTGGCACTGGCACAGGTTACCGTGGAAATAGCTGTCCGGAACCTGGCCAATGCAGATACCCTGTATGCCATCGGGGAAAAGCGTTTTGCTATCGCGTCTGTTTCTCAGGAGGACCTGTATACATTGCAGCTCGACCTGATCAATAGTCGCAATCGGCTGAAAACAGCCCGCAAGGACCTGAACAGGGCAAAGATGCGGCTGAATTCTTTTCTCAGGATGGATGAATCGGTGGATATTACCCTGAAGCTACCGGAAAATCTCCCGGGTGTCAGTCCCGATCCACTGAAAGCGCTTAGCATGGCCAGGGAAAACAATCCTGTTTTTATAAACAATCGCCTGCAGCTGCTGGATGCAAGCCGCGATGTGGAGCAGGCCAGGAAGGAAAGCAAATTCAGCAGCAGCCTGTTGGCCTCGCTCGGATTGAACCAGTCGGCCCGTAATATCCCGGAGGCCTACCAGAACCCCGAGGATCAGGAAAAGGTGAGGGTGACGCTGTCTGTTCCGGTGGTGGACTGGGGGGTGGCCAGGGGCCGGTATAAGCTGGCAATGCGGCACCGGGAGGCTGCGCGACTGATGCTGGAGCAGAATGAGATCGATTTTGAACAGGATGTGATCAATACGGTAAATGAATTTATCATTCAGAAGGATCTGGTGTCAGGGGCGGCACAGGCAGATACCGTTGCCGGAAAAGCGTATGAGATTACTAAAAGGAGGTTCCTGACGGGAAAAGCCGACCTGACGAAACTCAATATTGCCAGCCAGTCGCGCGTAAATGCCAGAACCAGCTATATCACGGCCCTGGAGCGGTACTGGAATTATTACTACACCATACGGCAACTCACACTGTATGATTTTGAAGGACAGACCTCCCTGTCAGCAGATTTTGACCGGCTGATGGGGCTGGCTGAATAACGCGGTCGATAGCAATTCTACTGCACAGATATTTCGTTGTTATCAAACCCTTGCCGGCGTGAGTTTGCAGCTTGTGCCGACATCATTCAGCCACAAGTCACAGACTTGCGGCAGTGAAGGGGCTACCGGATTACAAATCCGGAAGAGCTACCGGCTTGTCATATTTGTCCGGGCACTATGTTTTCTGGAGTTCTTGTTCAGCTTCCAGCCAGTCCGATTCATGGCTTCCGGCGCGGCCTTGCTGTAAGCGTTGCATATAAATTTCGTGTGCCTTTTCCCTGATCCTGAATTCCGGGATCTGTTTTTTTCCAGGAGATGTCTGTTTAACTTTTGCACTTCCTGTTTTTGATCTGGTTGCCGATGTTTTTGCTTTATTTGTTGCGGTCTTTCGGGGCTTTTTTGTTGTTGTCATATTTGTTGATTTAGTTGTTATTTTTATATTATTGTTCATTATATTTTACAGGTTATTCAAATTCGTCTTCTAATTCAGTGACGTTTCGTATGAATTTATTGTTCATTTTGTTTTTCTTTTTTTGTTTAATGGTAAAAGCTTTTTTCTGTAACCTTGATTTCTGCTCAGGAGGTTGTTTTTTAATTGTTCTGGCCATGATGATTTAATTTATGTTCGAGAAATAAAATGTTATATTTATTTATCATACAATAATTTATTAGTCGACTATAACAGGTGGTATGGTTTGTTTTTAACCATTTTTTCTTTTTCTGTATTAATGTTAAAAACACAGGAAAGTATATTATGTTTTCTTAAATTTTTATAAAATTTTTAAATAAATTGACGAGACTGATAATGAAAATCAGTCAATAAATTACCTATTAAATTTAAGAAATTATTTATTAATCATGATGCGATTAATAATATAATTTTTCAATAAATTATTTGACCATACAACTGAGGGATAGTATGATTGATATTGTATAAGATAGGGATTGAGATAGGATCTGAGATAAATTTTTGTCTTAATGCTTTTTCTGCCAGTTTTTTGTGGCATTCTTTTTTTAATAAATTATATTTATATAAACAAAAACAATATATTTGTCCGCTTTTTATAAAAAAATGATGTTTAACAAAAAAATTTCTAATCTATGTAGTTGAAAATGAGGAATAACGATTATCTAGCCATGGAACAGGCAATCACGTCTGCAATTAGGGTTCCACAAAGTGGAATTGTAATTGGAAATCGTATTCCAAAAGAATACTTTGTAACCAAAGGGACCGGTGAAAGTGATATTACCCACCATGCCGGTTCGTATCACCTGGCACTTAAAAAGGCGGGAATAGAAAGGGCAAATATCATGACCTATTCTTCTATCCTTCCCTCCATAGCCAGTAAAATCCCAAAACCGGATCATCTCACACACGGGGCAGTAATGGAAAGCATAATGGCTGTAGCCAATGGCGAACGGGGTCAGCGATTGTCGGCAGGCATAATTTATGCCTGGTTGCACGACCGGCTATCCGGTGAGCGTTACGGTGGGCTTGTTTGTGAGCATAACGGGAATTATTCACATGAACAGTTAAAGGAAAATCTTCATGCAAGCCTGCAGGAGCTGTATATAAACGGTTTTGAGGAACAGTATGTAATGGATGAAAAAGAAGTGATCACCGAATCTTTTATTCCGGTGAAAAAATACGGAACGGCATTGGTTTCACTTTGCTTTGTTAATTATTTTGTTCCTGTATTTAAGGACGTTGTCTGATGATATTTGGAGAAATACCGGAAAAATACACATCATTTAACAACTCTGGGATTGTTTTGTTGCCTGTTCCCTTTGATGAGGGCAGTTCATGGTTGAAGGGAGCGGACAAAGGTCCGGAGTCTGTTATTGATGTATCCGGAAATCTCGAATTGTACGATATTGAAACAGGTACCGAAGTATACAGGCAGGGCATACATGTTGACCGGCCGGTAAAGGCAGGATCACCGGAAGAGCTTAATGAAAAAGTGTATTCCGGTGTTCAGCGTTTGCTTGATAAAGATAAGTTTGTTGTACCTGTCGGGGGAAACCATTCGGTAAGCATTGGTGCTGTTCGTGCTTTTAAAGATAAGTATCCTGATCTTATGGTTTTACAGTTGGATGCTCACAGCGACCTTCGTCAGGAGTACCTGGGATCCCGGTTCAACCATGCTTGTGTAATGGCGCGCATCAGGGAGATGTGCCCTGTGGTGCAGGTTGGTATACGAAGTATGTGTGAGGAAGAAAGGGCTTTTATTGATGAGAATAACACTTTTTATGCTCACGATATGACCCCGGCCTCCGGTTGGCAGCAGAAAGTTATTGATAAGCTCAAAGGTGATGTGTATATTACAATTGACCTGGATGTATTTGATCCTTCACTTATGCCTGCAACAGGCACGCCGGAGCCGGGCGGACTGTTCTATTATGATGTGCTGCACCTTGTGAAACTGGTGAATGAAAAGTGTAATCTCAGAGGTTTTGATGTGGTGGAGTTATGTCCTTTGAAGGATAACAAAGCCCCGGATTTTCTTGCTGCCAAGCTTATTTATCAGATGTTGAGTTATAAGTTTAGTTGAGGAGTTGAGGAGTTGAAAAGTCCCCTCCTGGGAGGGACAGGGGTGGGTTCATTAAATATTGAGAAGTTAAGAAGAAAATGTTTATTTGTTTAAAAAAATAAGTCTTGCAAGTCTTGCAGTCTTGCAGGTCTCTTACTGATAAATGTTTGTTATGTTTTATTGTAAGCTCACTGAGTAATGTTTACTTTTTTCCTTTCGGCTTTTGGTTTATAAATAATGGAAAGTGCAATAGAAAAATATTTATTATCTTACCCGTTGTTTAAAACCCGATTATGATGAGTTTGATCCGATTGAGTTTTTTGGTATTGCTTTTTGCAGCATCTGTAATTACTGTTTATGCACAGAATGATACGATAAATAATGATACCCTTAAAAAGAATAAAGAAGAAAAGATCAAGACCGGCTGGACTTTTGGAGCAGTGCCGGCTGTTGCCTATGATTCTGATATCGGATTTAAAGGCGGGGCGGTTGTGAACTTTTATCATTTTGGTGATGGCAGCACCTATCCACAGTACCTCCATTCATTATATCTTGAGTATTCAATGACTACAAAAGGAAGTGGTATTGCACAGTTTACCTATGATTCCAAATATCTGATCCCCGGTATCAGGGTATCGGCCGAAGCCAGTTACCTCACTGAGCGGGCATTGGATTTTTATGGTTTTAACGGCTACGAAGCTTTGTATGATCAGGATTATGAAGATGACAGTCAGGGAAATAACAAGTACAAATCGCGACTCTACTACAGGCAGGAGCGAAAACTGCTCAGATTGCGTTCTGATTTTCAGGGTAAGATAACCGGAGATGAGTTCAAATGGCTGGCCGGACTGGCACATTATTCCATTCATACGGATACAGTGGATATTAACAGACTAAATAAGGGAAAGGATGAAGAAGATAAATTGCCTGCCATTGGCGGAGGATTGTATGGCAATTATGTCGACTGGGGCGTTATTCCGGAAGATCAGGTAAAGGGAGGAAACACAACGATCATTAAAGCAGGGCTTATTTATGATACACGCGATAATGAGCCCAATCCCATGAATGGTATATGGACCGAAGCCCAGGTTATTCTTGCTCCTTCTATCCTGGGTAACGGGGATTATGCCTATAGCCGTTTTGCAGTTACCCACCGCCAATATTTTACCCTTGTCCCCAGGCAACTGTCTTTAGCCTGCCGGCTCAGCTACCAGGCTAAGCTAAGCGGTACCATGCCGTATTATATGTTGCCCTTTGTTTTCAATACAGCCCCGAGCCTGACACGCGACGGACTGGGTGGTGCCAAAACACTGAGGGGGATATTGCGTAACAGGATTGTCGGTGAGGATTTCTTTTACGGTAATTTGGAATTGCGCTGGAAATTTCTGCGTACAGTAGTATTGAATCAGAACTTATACATCGCGTTAAGTGCATTTACTGACATGGGTCAGGTCACCGGGAAATATGATGTTGAACTGTCCGGTGTACCCGAAAGTTCTATGTATTTGTTTCCTGATGATAAGGAAAAACTCAATGTAAGCTATGGCG
>Ga0307422_1000710_pt1 | contig 18062 bp, 13 predicted proteins | sample SalMarWE160290MG_FD_202153 | JGI IMG/M metagenome (GOLD analysis project Ga0307422, IMG submission 202153) | Salt marsh sediment microbial communities from the Plum Island Ecosystem LTER, Massachusetts, United States - WE1602-90 | ecosystem: Environmental > Aquatic > Marine > Intertidal zone >...
GAACTGGTAATAAATTCCGGCTCGACCCACCTGTGGGTAAAACCGTTTTTTAATTCCCAAATGTTTTTAATATCTTTATCCAGCAGCATGTTTTTTTGTTTTTGGATTCAATCCTAATTTACTAAAAATTAGGATATTAACTTAAAAACAATGCTGCTTTTTTCAACATTAAATTGTTAATTGTCAACTATATTGCCTTGTGCGAAACTTGAGTAAGGAAAAAATAGAACGATTGCAGGTTTTTAAAATCTGTTCGAAAAAATCCTATGTTTTCCGGTTTTTATTGGAAAATTTTGAACTAAATAAATCAGTTTTTTTAGATTTCATTTTCCAGTTGGGTTGCCTGGTCAACTAAGTTACTTCTCTTTATGTATCCACTTTCAGCTTTAAGTTGCTTTTGAATTTCGATATACCTTTTACTCAATTTTGAGAATTTCTCTGAGCTAATGAGTTCCTGCAACCAGCTAGCAAAATCAAATAAATCGCTTTGTTTGTATGAGTAGGTAAAGTATTCAATTGCATATGCAGCCATTTCGAGATTAGATCCTTCCCATTTGTCAATTGGTACAATTTTTTTACCGAAAAACTTGTCAAACAAATAGGTGTTACTACAAAAAGTCTGAAAAGCTTTCCTTTCTGCTTCAGTCCTTCTTTTCGTCTTGAAAAGAATTATGGTCCATTCGAATAAGAATTCCGGAAAGCCTGCATCATCTGGGAAGTTTTTCTTAAACCAGGTAAAATACCTTAATCCTCCTGAATAATCACCAATCCTGATATATAATGCTGGGATGGTATACCGAAGCCCACTCCCATCGTGATGATATCCACCCCACCTCTTCTTATCAGCAGCAAGAGCAGCTTTGATTCGTTTAATTTTTCGTCTTATCCTTTCTTCCTGTTTTGAAGTCATCTTACAAAGTTAGTGAAGTAATACCAATTTAATAATTTTTTTTTTATTCCCTGTCTCAATTTGATTAAATACTTCCCTTTTAATGAGTAACCAGAATGTTTCCTGATTCCGGCCTTTTCAGGTTAAGTCAACTGATTCAAACTTATTGATTGAAAAGACATCGGTTTACTTTAAAACAGGGGAAACAATCGTTCGGATCTTGGTGCCCCGCATTGGATGCATTCAGCGTCATACCAGCTCATAGGATTTCCGCAATGGGGACAACGCCAGCGCTCTTCTTCGTATTTAGCCCATTTGTGAACGCCCATCCCGCGAATCTTTTTAAGATTTGGCAGGTATTCCTGACGATGCAGATAGCCTCCCATATTGATTAAATTCGTTATGCGATAGCATGGCAACTCTTCACAATAAGTACAACGGGCATCTTTCTGTGTTTCCAATGCGTGAAGCCTTATGTTGCAATTCCGGCAATGGCCTGCAAGCTGGCCGCCGCTGAGACAGCCGTCACAAAGAAGTCCTTTCATCCAATTCGAAGGCGGAATGCCCTTCTGTGCTTTTGTTGGTTCAGGTGAAATTCTTTTTTGCCTGATTTGTTCATCTTCGGTGTGTTTGGCGAGATAAGCCGGGCAAGCTCCGCACCAGGTTCCGCATGCAGCTGCCAGCGGTGCTTTGCCATTGTCATCCTGCTCTGAATTACCATCTGAGTACCCCAATGAAAAACATGCACCACAAACAACTGCACCAGCTACCCCTGCCCCTTTTATAAAATTTCGTCGGGTTATTCTTTCGGTATTAAATAAATCCATGTGCTCTCTCCATTGATAAGAAATGATCTTTAAATACTTTATGTCATAGTTGAACCTTGACTCATAGTATAATCGAAAATCTCAAGATGTCTTCCTTTGAATGCATTCTGTACCAAATGTACAAAATTCCGTTCTTTCAGCCTTGGCTTACTGTTTCGTATTCCTTAAACAGCACCTAACGGACCGGGTGTTAAAATCCGGGGTTTAACGGTTCGCCGGCCCCCTATCCGATTAGGCTTTGTTTTTTCATTCCTTGTATCTATATCTCGTTGTATTTTTTTTTCCAATTTTTTCCGAAATCGAAGCAACGCGTTTTAAAATCTTTCCTGTTATCTTATACGGTGGTTTCATGAATTTGAGAATTGATACTATCATATGATACTATCAAATAAAATGGATTTATTTTAAAATCCAAGCAATTATCTGTTTTACAGTGTTTCTAAAAATAAAGCCTACTGAAAGCTCTGAAAATATGTTGAAACGCAAGTTCGATTGAAGAAAACGCGGTTATGTTTCTTTACCGGAACTTAACACTCAAATTAAACCCGTTAAATGGAGCATCGCCGTTTCCCACTTTTTTCGCTGAATGGGAAAAGTATGCCCGGCAGCAGGTGAAAAAACACCCAATAACCGGGATCTGGCTCCAAAACAGGAAAAATGGCAAAGCCGGCACCAGAAAAATACCGGAGAGCGTATAGGGAAATCATTCAATCCCCATAGTGTATGGCTTTGTACAACAGCGGGTAAGCCCAACTCCCGATTTCTATCGGGATTAAAACACATTGGGGCTTACACCCTAATGGGATCTATCTTGAAAAAAGGCAGCAAGTAAATCATTCTACTGCTTTTTTTCAGGGCCTAACTGTGCCTTAAATACCTGAAATGTTACCGTGCGTTATTCATCTATATTTGTAGTCACATATTAAACAATTGTCTCTATGAACACTCAACCCTGAGCCACAATTTGGACAAGTCCACTTTTTCTCTTCTGATTTTAGAAAGTTCTCCAGCCCATTCTCTTTAATGAAAGCAAGATTCTCAAACATGCTCATACCATATTTCGTACTATAGCGTTTATCAAGTGTTTTTAATCTTCGACAGGGATATTTCGGACACTCATAACAGAACCCAGATTCTGTCTTAGCTAAATGCTCACAAGTAACCACAGTGCAGCTCTTGCAACCATCGGGTTTATTTATATCATTATTTCCCAGACAACCACCACAGGGTTTTCTTGTTCGAAGATGACCTATGCAAAGTCCACAATTCATTCCACAAGGGGCAATCATTCCTTGATATTTCATACTTCCTCACATATTTTCATTACCATTTCAAGTGGGACAGATGTTCGTTCTGAAACTTCGCTTTCTGTCATCCCCTGATTTTTAAACCGTTTTACAAAACAAGGGATTGTCTCTCCAATCTCGATTAAATTATCCTCCGGGTCATAAAATCTCATTGTTTTCTGCCCCCAGCGCTCCTCTGTTGTTTCATGCAAATATTTTAAGTCTTGATTCTTTAATTTTGCATCAACACTTTCATAATCGTCTGTCTCAAAACAGATTTCAAGATTTCTATTTCCAGATGGGTCATACGTTTTGCCAAGTCTCTTTGCTATAGGATAATCTTCGGTTAGTTTCCAAAGCGAGAATCCATTCTTAAATCCAACAAAGTTTCCGAAATCAATATCAATTTCTTGTTGCAAAATCTCCTGATAAAATGTTTTCATCTTTCAAAATCATTTGTTAGTATTACTGTTGAGTGAAATTTTATTTCCATAGTTTTCTGTTTCGCTGTTGTTTATTAATTCACCGCTAACGGTTTGGCTGGTCGAGTAGGTAGAGGGAACTTCCCCCTCAGCCTCTCACAGAACCGTATTCCGAAAGATCCGGGACAGGCTGTGATAGTTCCCATCACACGGCTCTTGTTATACAAATCTATGCGTAACATTACGAAAATCCTAACCGCCAATGGTAAAATAGCCCCGGAAATTGTTCCTTAATCCGTTTTAACCAGTCATACGCCCGGTTTATGCTTGTCTTATAACGATTCCAGTTTTTTTAAAATCTGTTCGATAAAATCTTATGTTTTCCGGTTTCTATTGAAAAATTTTGAAACAAATAAATCAGTCGTAAATTTACTTTGGACGTACCAGGCCGAATGCTTACATTAAAGCACAACTGTCCGTTTTCAGCAAGAATCACTGTCCGCTTTGAACCGGCCGGCTGTCCGTTTTCCCCAGGAATTGGTGTCCGCTTTTAGCAGGAATCCTTGTCCGCTTTGGACAAGAACAAGTGTCCGTTTTGCGGAATATTTTGCAAAATCTTCCTGGTCAAATAAATCAGTTTGAGTAGTTCATCAATACCAAGAAGCAGTTCTATATGTGAATACGAAAGTTTTGAAAGTATTTTATCGCCCGGCACCAACAAACCTTCCTGTAATTTTGGGGACGCTGTCCCCACTTTTTCTGATTGTCTGAAAACGGGGGACAGTGACCCACATTTTTGCTCATCTTGTAATTCGGGGGTCATTGTCCTCCGAATTGTGTCGGCTAATTGAGGAAAAATGGCAATGCCGGCACCAGAAAAATACCGGGGAGCGATTAGGGAAATCATTCAATCCCCATAGTGTATGGCTTTGTACAGCAGCGGGTAAGCCCAACTCCCGATTTCTATCGGGATTAAAACACATTGGGGCTTACACCCTAATGGGATCTATCTTGAAAAAAGGCAGCAGGTAAATCAACCTGCTGCTTTTTTTTTCAGGGCTCAATTGTGCCTTAATTCATAAAATGTTGCCAGTTGGCATTTATTTCCTTCTATTTTCAGTTAATCGTCTCGTTCTGTTGTAAATTCAATATCTCTACCAGCTGCTCGCTCTTCTTTCACCAATTTTTGTAAATCCTCCGATAATTCACTCAACGGCACAATAAATCCATCTACTATTACCATATCATTAAACGGATTGTTATCAGTCATATGTTGAGTTGAAAATTCAGGACTAAAGTGCCACAATTTTAACAAATCTTTGATCTGCTTGGATTTATTCGTTACCGTTGACTTATTTGTCCCGAAATAATCATTTAGTTGGTCTAAACTGATGTATGGCTCAAAAGATTTATCAAATAGAAAATTAATCGCCCCTAAAGCGTGTATCACTGCCGCTGCCCAAATCTCAATTTTTCCTCTCTGAAATGGCACATCTCGTTTTCGTCCCAATTTTTTAATCAGTTTATCACAAAGTTGAGCGTAATCATTGTCAAGGTGTTGTTCGCAAAAAGTGCCAGTCAACTCTAACAATTTTTTCTCTCGTTTTTTTATTTCATCTTTATTCATAAATCAAAAGTTCGTTTATCTATAGGAATTTGGCTTACTTTGTCAATGTTTTCAAGAATTTTATCCAATGCCAAGTAAAAATCATTTTTTTCGGGTGGATTTCCAAAAAACATATCAAAAAATTCTCCCTCAGTCAATCTTTTCATCCTACCGATAAGTTTTTTAGATTTATCCAGGTAATCCTCTTCATCTAAGCACCTGGAAGAAAGTAATCCAAATTGCAAGGTCAAGTCGTGATGAAATCGTTCTGCTTCAACAATCACTGCCTTGTATGCTTCAATTGATAAATCGTCTGTATCCATGATGCTACTCTGTCTTAATGCTTGCTGGCAACGGGAATCTGTTCAAAAACCCGTTTTCAAAATTTATTTGTTAAAATTAGCATTCACAGATGATTTTAAAGCAGTTAGGCGGACAATAATTTGCATTCAGCAAAAATTAATTTATCGGGGTTTCAAAATTTGTTGGCTTAAAAAGGCTAAAAATTATCCTGAAAAGGAGGTAAAAAAACGGGCAAACAGCACTTTTTCAGTGCTTTACACAGTTCTTCCAGGCCAAGTATCGAGCCACAGCGCTTCAGGTTGTAGCCAATAAATTCAAGGATCCTTTATCAGCAAGCAGCTTAGCGGCTTCAACCGTTTTATATGCCGAATCAATTCTATACTCTACATATTGCTTTCTTTCTTCGGGTGTCATAATGCTACTCCTTCCCGGATCACATTGTAGTAAAATGGGGTTATTCTCTGTTTTGTAGCCCAGTCAGATTTTGAATAGATGAAAAGAGAGAAAAAATCTCCAGTTTCTAATTCTAAATCATATAGATTATTTCTGAAATTCCTCTCTTTCTCCAGATCTACCGGGTAGTCTGTTAAAATTAAGATATCCCAATCAGAATCAGGTCTGTCATCCCCTCTGGCCCGTGAACCATAGAGAATAATCTCAGCTTTAGAATCAATCAGGTTGATATTTTTCCTAATTAATTGGGCAATATGTTTGGTTTTCCTTTTCACAATACAAAAATAAGAAATCTATTTCAATAGCTGGCTCTTTCTTTAATGCCCTATTACGGCTAGGGCGTATGACAAACGAACAGCGGGGGTTTACGGAGCAAACCCGTAAAACTGGAGTCATAGTGTATAGTTTTGTACAACAGCGGTTAAGCCCAACTCGAATTAAAACACAATTGAACATGTGTTTTGAGAGCAATTACCCAGAAAAAAGGCAGTAAATATGCAAACCTACTGCCTTTTTTCTGGGCTCAACTGTGCCTTAATTCCTAAAATATTATGTTCTGGCATTTAATTTTCTATTTCAATCAATTTATTGTCTTTTTCTAATTGCTTTATTAATCGTAAATCGTTCCGCAAATCTTCTCCTGTAAAATGTTCGGACGATGCTGGATATCCCAATTCCATATAAACTATATTCGGTTCTTCTATTCGAAGTGTAATAATATTGAAGAGTGCCATAGAAGAATATGGTTGAATATATGCAACTCTGTAAATTATCTCATTATTTAAAGCTACGACAAAGCCAAAATTAGGGTCAGGGGAAACTGGGGCAATGCCATTTTCAATTTTTTTCCATGCAGTTTCTTTTAAAATAAAAGCAGTCCTAATCGAGTCATAACCAATAATCTCATCGTATTTTACGAAAGTTATTGTAGCATTTGTTTCTGAATTTGATTCGATGTCAAATTGACGAAATGTTATTCCATTGTCAATATTGTCAATTTCATCTTTTTTGCAACTTGTTAAGAAAGTCAAGACGAAAATAAAAACTATAAATCCTTGTGTTTTCATTTCTAATTAACTTTTGTTTATAGAAATAGATGGTTTTAATATTTGTATGGTTGCGTTTCATGCTTGAACATAACGTCGTGCTAAAATTATTCCTTATATATCAGCTTTGTAAAACTACCTATATTCCCCTTATTTGGAAAAAATCATTCGTTCTTTTACTACCCTGTATACGAAAACAATTCATCAGGCGGATTATGGAATTTTTCAAAATCCATTTTCGATACATGGGTATACATTTCGGATTGTTTAAATTTTTGACTCCCTCATTCTTCACAAAATCCCGGCATGGTTCTATTCACTCAGAAGGGTTACCTGATCTCCTTTCAGCTTTTCTGAAGAAGCGCTCACCTCAATGTTTCCTGTTTTGTCTTTTTCCGACTTTATAATCAACAGGGCTTTCCCGTTAAAAAGCTTCCGGTAGTCTGCTACAAACGGTTCGTGCGATTGCGGATTTCCGTTTCCGACACCGGCAATGACTCCCGGTCCATCTATTTCAAAATGAATCAGATTATCTGCCAGGGGACAACCATTTCCTTCTTTATCAAATGCTTCAATCAGCATATAACCCAGGTCATTCCCGGTTGCATGCATGTTGGTACGATCCGGCGTAAGTTTTATGGAAGATGGTTCGCCGGCTGTTTTCACGATGGCTTCCCCTACCCTTCTTCCATTTTTATACCCTACTGCCTTTAAGGTACCGGGTTCATAAACCACATCCAGCCACATTAGCCGGTACCTTTCGGTCGATACCTCCGATTTTGGATTTTTGGATTTCCTGCCCAGGGACTTTCCGTTCAGGAACAATTCTGCTTCATCGCCATTGGTATAGACAAAAACGGGCACCTTTTTGCCTTCGTAACCATCCCAGTTCCAGTGAGGCAGGATGTGGACCATATCATGATCAGGTCGCCAGTGGCTCTGGTACAAATAGAAGCGATCCTTAGGAATTCCGCATAAATCAACGATTCCGAAATAGGAACTCCGGGAAGTCATATAGGGTGTTGGCTCTCCGAGGTAATCAAAACCGGTCCACACAAATTCCCCGGCTATATAGGGGGCATTTTCCTGCCACATGAAATCATCATCGGCTATCTCTGCCCATGCCGGGGCATGCAGGTCGTAGGAACTGACCTGGTTTGATCCGGTAAAAGCGGTTTTCTCCTCCGGGAGAGGCAATTCATAGAATCCGCGGGTGCTGACGGTGGATGCGGATTCGCTGATAATGACTGCTTTCGAGGGATCCATTTTCCGGGCCGGTTCCCAGCGCTGTCCGTAATTCCAGGCATGGACATCGTAATAGTCGAAATGCCGCCATCGGGCGTTGTGTTCCTGATCGCAGGCAATGGTTACCGGCCGGGTAATGTCGTATTTCCTCACAAAACCCACCATGGCTGCAAGCTTCTGCAAGCCATAATTTGCATTGCTTTGCACATCGCCCATCTCGTTTCCGACACTCCAGAGTATGACTGAGGGATGGTTCCGGTCGCGCATCACAAAATTCTTAATATTCCGCTCCCCAAATTCATAGAAGTCGGTTTCCTCCGTAATATCGGCTTTGTCATCCCATTTGTCAAAAGCTTCGTTGAAGACAATAAAGCCCATTGTATCGCACAGATCAAGCAGTTCCGGGGCACAAACATTGTGGCTGGTCCGGATGGCATTGCACCCCATCTCTTTCATGATCTCAAGCTGCCTTTGCATTGCGCGTGTATAAAATGCGGACCCCAGGGGACCATGATCGTGGTGCAGGTTGACCCCCTTCATGTGAAAATGTCTGCCATTCAGGAAAAACCCGTCATCGGAAGTAAACTCAAACGTCCGGAACCCAAAGGGTGTAATGCTTGAATCCACCCCTTCATCCTCAATTTTTATATTGGTTTTTACCGTGTAGCGCACCGGGTTATCCACATCCCAGATATCCGGACTGTTTACCGTGATCCAGGTATCAAACTCATGGGTGCTGCCGGCAGGTATTTGTTTTCTCCTGGTTTCCGCTTTTTCAATTTCATTTCCTTGCGGGCTGATCAGGATGGATTCCACAGAAACCTGTTTTGCTTCAGGTTCCATATTTTTCACATGGGTAAGAATCCGCACATCGGCATAGGTTTTTGTAACCACCGGAGTTGTTATACAGGTTCCCCAGATTTCCTCATGAACCTTACCGGTTACCATCATTTCAACTTTACGGTAGATGCCGGAACCCGGATACCAGCGGCTTCCATGTTTCCTGGTATCTACATAAACTGCAAGGGTATTTTCTTCTCCGGATTTTACAAAACCGGTTATATCCAGATAAAACGTATTGTAGCCATAGTCCCACCGGCCTGCCAATGCTCCGTTTACATAAACCGTTGGGAATGCCATAACCCCATCAAACTTTATATAAACAATTTTTTCCTGGCTTGCTGCATTCAGACGGAATGTTTTCCGGTACCACCCCTCTCCTCTCCAGGGTAGTTTGCCTGTAAATCCCATCTCCTCTTCATGGAAGGGACCGGCAATGGCCCAGTCGTGGGGAATCGTTACCTCTGCCCACCCTGAATCATCAAAATTGATTGCCTGCGCATTTTCAGGATTTCCTTTGGTAAATTTCCAGTCTTCATTCAATGGGATCCATTCTCCTGCATGCACCTGAAAGAAAAATGCCAGGAAAGGAATAAAAAAAAGCATCCACTTTTTCATCTGTTTAAGATTTTATAAAGATTCAATTTACCTGTGAAACGTAAGTTATTATGCTTGATAATTAACATGTTAATGTTTAAAGGCCGCTGAATCAGTATTGTTTTTTGTAATTTTAACCATCATTCGATTGAGATAGCAATGCATCCAGGTCGTCACAATTAATTATCTGCCTGTTTCCCAGGTTTAAAGGGCCAGAGAGGACCTCTGCTTTTTCCTGTTGATCTCCCAGGCTGGTTACCACCGCATCTGCGAGGCTGAGATCTTCATTCCGGGTATATTCATTCACGGTAGCCAATACGTTCAGTCCTGCACTTTTTGCAGCCCTCACCCCGTTTTCAGAATCTTCAATAACGATGACTCCATTCCGTGGCATGTTGGTTTTTTGTAAGGCAAGCTGATATATTTCCGGATCCGGCTTTTTACGGCTGACGACATCCCCGGCCAGGAGGAGGTCAATTTTTATACCGGACAGCAATGAATCAACAGCTGCTTTGGCAGCTTTTTCGTTTGATGTGGTGCAGATACCGACGAATAGGTTCCTTTTGTTTGCTTCTTTCATCAGACGTTGGATCCCGGGCCGTAACGGCAATTTGCCATTTTCGATGAGTGAAATATACCGTTGGGTTTTCAGCTGATGCAATTTTGGAATCAGATCGGTCAATGAAGTTCCTCCGGGAAGGTATTTTTTCCCTTCTTCCTGAAAGTAATGTTTCATGCGTTCTTTACCCCCGGCTATCTGCAGCAACTCGTGGTATTTGGAGACTGTCCATTCCACAGGAATCCCGTATTCGGCAAAAGCCTGGTTAAACGCTACCCGGTGACCATCTTTTTCTGTATCCATGATGGTTCCGTCCATATCAAAGAATATTGCTTTTAACTGTTTCATAGGATAATGCTTATTTAGCCATTCCGGCGCTTCCGAGTAGATCAATCCAGTATTTAATTCTCTCTTTTGTAACTGTTTTCACATGGCTGTCGATCCGTCCCGGATTGTATTCCCCGGGATGGGTTGAAATGTATTCATAGGTACTGTCAATCAAGATATGTTTCAGGTTGGTTGAAACATTGTATTTGGCCCCTCCGTTTTTTACCAGTTCGCGGACCACCTCTTCCTTTAATCCTGTACCGCCATGGATTACCAGGGGTGTTTTTATTTCCGGCTGATTAAGCTTTTTATGGATTTTGAATAACCGCTCCGTATCGATCACCGGATTCTCTGTTTTATACACTCCGTGGGCTGTTCCGATGGCCGGGCCAAACAGGTCAATGCCCGAACGTTTAACAAAATCATCGGATATATCCGGGTTACAGAGCTGTGCTTCATCTTCAGCTACCTTAATCTGATCCTCCACTCCGGACACCGTTCCCAATTCGCCTTCAACCGTGATATCTCCCTTTTGATGGCAGTAATCGCTAACCTCTCTGGTCTGTTTGATATTCTCTTCATAACTCAGGTGTGATCCGTCAAACATGATGTTGGTATATCCCAGATCTGCACATTTTTTACAGAACGACACTTCCGTACAATGATCCAGATGCAGACAAACAGGTATATCGGCTGATTGGGCCAATACGCTGCATACTGCCACGATTACCTCCGGTTGAAGGAATTTTGCCGGTGTGACCGATGTCTGAATAATAACCGGGGCCTTCATTTCCGTTGCTGCTTCCAGGATGGCCTCCAACTGAACGATACTGGTTATATTGAAAGCTCCGACTGCATACTTTTCTTTGCTTGCTTTGGTAAGCATTTCTTTTGCTGATACAAATGGCATTTTCTTATGTTTTTAATTGTTTGTAGTATATTTCCCCTAATTTTGCTGCACCGTGCAATGAACTTTGTTCTATGTACGTATAATGGTAATCTCCGATCCATTTTCGCTTTGCTTTTTCCATATTTGGAATTTGAACCGCTCCCCCGGTAATTTTTATCCTGTCCTTACGTTGAACAACCTTTGCAATTTCAGCCAGATGTGATGCAAGGTACAAATTATTTCCTTTCAGGAGAGCGATCAGGAAATCATCCCGGGTTGTAGTAACATCAATCCCGGAGAACCCGGCCTTCAGCAATTGCCTGCTATACCGGGACCCCTGAAGGAATGGTTTATACAAGGGGCATCTTCCGTTTATCTTCTTTTCTATTACTTCAGGTATATACTCCAGATAAAATGCATCGGCTGACATTTCGCTGCAGAAAACCGAATGAAACCATTCGAGTGATTTCCCGCCTGTATTGAGTACGAACAAGGTTAGCCAACGATCAGGCAGAATGTGCGACCGGATGTTATAGGTCGATGAGCCTACCGGTTTATTGAGGCAAACCATCATGATATCACAGGTTCCGGAAATGTGCAAAATATCCCCGGGAGTATTCACTCCGGCCGAGAATGCTGAAAGCACGGCATCATTGCCTCCGCATAATACTTTGCATGAGGGGGGGATTCCCAACAGAGCGGCTACCTCATCAACGATCTCTCCCACTTCCTGAAATGACGGGTATAAATCCGGCAGTTTTTCTTCCGGTAAGGAAAGTTTTTCCAGAAATTCCGTATTCCATGTGAGGTCGTTATCCCTGGTGTTGTATAAGCCGGTTATGGAAGTGGTAGAAGGATCGATGGCCCATTGTTTTGTCAGCTTATAGATGAGATACGTGTTGGTATGCCCGAATTTGTATGTTTTTTTATACACCTCAGGCAGGTTGTCTTTGATCCAGAGAATAGAACTCAGCGAAGAACCTCCGGATACGGGCAGGTTCCCGCCCTTTTCAAGCAGGGCATCTCTTCCGAGGGTTTTTATAATACGGGCAGCCTGTTTGTGTGAACGCTGGTCCAGGAAAAGAATCCCTTTGGTCAGCGCCCTGCCCTGACGGTCCATTGCTACCAGGCCGGGACTTGTCACTGAGAAGGAAACCAGCCTGACCTCCCTAAGTTTTTCGCCAAATGATCTGCAGCCTTTGACAATGCTTGTCCACCAGACCTCAGGATCTATTTCTGCCTTTTCATCTTCAAAGATATTTACAGGATAGGTTTGTTCATAAAAGCCTTCCCTGTGGATTGATTCATTGAAAATCCCCATCTTTAAGGAAGTGGTCCCTACATCAATTGCTAAAATTTTATTGTTTTTCATGCATGTACTCTTTGATCAGACGGCTGATCTTTTCATGTTCCCTCAGAGGCAGTTTCCGTAAAGGCCTTCTTAATGCACCTCCGGTCAGCCCGGCTGCATCCATCGCAGCTTTTACGCCTGCAACCCCATATTTTCCCGATACCGGACTGTTTAGTTTCAACGCAATTTCCTGAAGGAATTTTGCCTGCTCTTTATTTCCATTCCGGTATTCGCTGAATATTTTAACTGGCAGCCAGGGGATATAATTGGCAAGAGATACCACCCCTCCTGTTGCATCTTTTTCAAGCATGTCGTAAAGGGTGGTCACGGTTCCGGTTAATACAGCCAGCTCAGTGCTTAATTTTTTGTCTGTTTTGCTGCTGTCTTTTATGCCGTGAATCTGTTTTAGTCCGGCGATACGATTTATAAGCTGCTCTGAAAAGTCAATCCCCGTAAACCCGGGAGCATTGTAAATAAGAATCAGAAAGGGAGAAATTTCATTCAGGTCGGCATAAAACCGGAAATAATCGTCTTCAGTTAATTTATTCCGGAAATAAAAAGGAGGCTGAACCATCAGGTAATCGATCGGAAACCGGCTGGATTTTTCAATAAATGTTCTGGCATGATACAAACTATCGTACATCACACCAACCATCAGCGTTTTGTTTCCGGAAACAATTTTTGTGGCCGTTTCCAGAATTTTTAGTTTTTCCTCTTCATCGAGGCTTTTGTATTCGCTGTTTGATCCCAAAAGGAGTATTCCGCTCAATTTGGTGCTCATGTAATACTTCAGATTACGCGTTAATCCCTCATAGTCCACTTCTTCATCTGAGGTGAAGGGAGTATTGACCGGGGCAAATATTCCGCTGAGTTTATTTATCATGGTTGGAATTTGTAATAAGCAATCAAAATAACACTTTCATACAAACTGAACAAATATACGGACTTAAAGACTCCTGATTTTAGTCATTCACTAAAATTCACAAAAAATTATTTAGAATTAGAAATGGAATCTATGGTTTAAATTTCGTATTTATTTGTATTTTGTTAGCGATAGGTGATCTGCCTTAAAATTTTATTTTTTTACCATGAAACGAATACTCTTTACCGCGTTTTTATTAGGGTCTGTTTCTTCAATGAGTGTATTTGCCCAGCCCGATTACCAGCCTTCAGGAGAGAATCTCCGGAACCGGGAGTGGTTCCAGGATGCCAGATTCGGCTTATTCATCCACTGGGGTGTCTATTCTGTATTGGCCGGTGGCGGTGATCTTGGAATTGCCGAATGGATTATGAACCAGAAACAAATACCCATCGGGCAGTATGAAAAACTGCCTTCGTTTTTCAATCCGGTTGCTTTCGATCCGGCCGAATGGGTTTCCATTGCGAAAAAGGCAGGAATGAAATACATTACCATCACCAGCAAACACCACGATGGGTTTGCCATGTTTGATTCGGAAATCAGCGAATACGATATAGTGGAATGCACGCCTTACGGTAAAGATGTGTTAAAAATGTTGAAAGACGAATGCGACAAACAGGGAATCAAGCTGTTCTTTTACCATTCGCAGTTGGATTGGCACCATCCCGATTATTACCCGCGGGGCAACACCGGAAGGGGGTATACCGGCCGGCCTGATCATGGCAACTGGGATGATTACCTGGATTATATGAATACCCAGCTTACCGAGTTGCTTACGAATTACGGGGAGATTGGAGGCATCTGGTTCGACGGCATGTGGGACCAGTGGGATGCCGACTGGAAGCTGGATGAAACGTATGCCCTGATCCATACACTTCAGCCGGGGGCCCTGATTGGCAGCAACCACCACAAAGCACCCTTTCCCGGTGAAGATTTTCAGATGTTTGAACGCGACCTGCCTGGAGAGAATACCATGGGTTTTAACCAGACCGGTACCATTTCGGAACTGCCCCTTGAGATGTGTGAAACCATGAACGGATCCTGGGGTTTCAATATCAAAGACCAGAATTACAAACCGGTAAAAAGACTGATCCAAACCATGGTCAAAGCGGCAGGCTACGGAGCAAACTTCCTCCTCAACACCGGACCCATGCCCAACGGGAAAATCCAGCCGGAAAATGTGGATACCCTCATCGCCATAGGGCAATGGCTCGATGCATACGGGGAAACAATCTACGGAACCAGAAGAGGACCTTTAAAACCCGATGAGTGGGGTGCTACAACCCAGGCAAAAGATGGTACCGTATATATTCATGTGATGAATCTCCAGGGGGAAAACCTACTGGTCCCCTCCCTTCCGGAGAAAATTCAATCCGCTGTCTATTTCGATGGAGGGGATGATGTGACCTATAAAGAAACCGATTACGGGCTGTTGCTGCATATCCCAAAAGAAAAACAGCACCGGATCGATACGATCCTGCGGATTAAAGCCTTGAATATGAATTTGGACTAAAGTCCGGGAATAACTGGCAAATCCTGACCGTCCCATAAATGGGATTGCCTGCCCCGCTAAAGGCGGGGGCAAAGGATATTATTCTGTTTCGTCTCTTACACAACGAACACTGAAGTACATTCCTTTGTCTATGGATTCCCGGTAAAATTCATCACTTTGGTCTAACTTCCTGAACCAGGATGATTCATCCGTATTTACCGTTGCCGACCACCAGGAACCGGTAAAAATACCATTGCCATAAACATCCGGGTAAAAGCCACCGGGAAGGGCTTTAAATCCAAAATGATCCATTCCATTCTTATCCCACCAGCCCGAGGTAGATTTCAAATGTTTTCCCATATTATACCATTTATTATTGGCATAGGAATAAGGGCCATAGGTATTGCTTATATGTTGAGCCAGTTGCACCCATTCCTTATCCGCTGGCAAATGCCAACCTTCGGGGCACACTGTGGTTGCTGTTTCCCAGGTATACAACCTTCCATAGTCAGAAATATACTGCGTTTTGCCTTCATCAGGCCAACAACCGGTATTGGTGTTATAAGCCAGGTTTTCAGCCATCCATACCTGTTCGCCAATTTTCACCCACTTATAGGTTGTTGTATCCCGGTGGTCAACAAATTGCCCGGAGTCTAAATCTGGGATGAGCGTATAAAAAACCATTTCTTCACCATACGATATCCCCTCGCTGTTTTCAGCAAAAGCTTTTAAAAAGTAGATTGTGGCAGGTTCAATATTTTCTAACCGGCATGTAAATTTTCCCAGGCCGGAACCTTCAACAATTACGGAGTCAAGGATTGTTGGATCGCCACTTCTATTCCAGCATACACCACGTGAAGTAACCCCGGCCCCACCGTTGTATGTTACATGTCCTCCTGAAACAGCTGAAGCCGTATCGATATCGGTAACCGTATTTGTAATGATAACGGGGGCTGATGTAGTTTCAGTTTTTATACAACGGATATTCAATCTGTTGTCCTTTTCCCTAAGTCCCTTCCACAATCTGTTTATATCGGATATCATTCCCCGGGCACAGGCACTGCTGGCATTTGCATCCAGACACCACCATTCCCCACCATTTCCAAGCCATTGATTTTCACAGCCATATTCTGTACACGAGCTCAGGGGCAAAGCGGAAAAGCCAAAATCATCGGAACCATTGCCCTCTTTCATCCATCCCCAGGTTGATTTCAGGTGTTTAGCCACATCGTTCCAATACGTCTCTTCCTGGCGATAGGGACCGAATGTGTCGCTGATATAATTCGCCAATTGTTCCCAATCGGCATTGGAAGGTAAACGCCAACCTTCAGGACAGGCATTCAAAGCTGCTTCCCAGGTATAATACCTTCCGCCTGATGCAAAATTGTACTCATTATCAAACACCAGCCTGCTATCATCAGTATCATATGAAAGATTTTCAGCCATCCAGGTTTGTTCACCGATTTTAACCCATTTATAGTTTTTCGAATCTCTCTTATCTGCAAACTGGCCTGTTTCAAGGCCAGGGTCTTTTGTTTTAAATACTTTTTCATCCCCGTATGCTGTACCAGAACTATTGGTTGCATAGGTTCTTACAAAATACGTTGTATCAGGGATCAGCCCCAGAAGCGTATCAATAAATGCAAACGTATCTTCCTTATTGATAATCCTGGAATCTCCAACCATTGGGTTACCTGATAAATTATAACATACCCCTTTTTCCGTTATTCCTGTATTCCCTTCGGAAATAACCAAACTTCTGATTACAGCCGTATTTTTATCGGTACCTATGATATCATTTGTCGATACAACAGGGGTTGTTTTGTTCTGAACCTTTACACAACGAATGCTTATCCCTGTTTCCTTTTCATAAAAATTTTCTTCCATGAAAGAATATCCATAGGAGTGCAAAGCCTTAAGCCATGCATGAAATGGAGAGTCTTCCGTGGAGGTCCACCAAAACCCATAAAAATTCAAATTAAGAAACGATGTTCCCTGTGAACGCATGCCGCCGGGAAGGGCTGAAAAACCAAAATCATCCGACCCGTTAAAGGTATATTCCCATTCCCATCCATTTGTCGATTTTAGATGAACACCAAGATCCTGCCATTCGCCAAAATCATTTTCATACGGACCAAAGCAATCACTCACATACTGAGCCAATTGTTCCCAATCATCATAAGTAGGCAGATACCAACCGTCGGGGCAGGCATTCATTGCTGTCTCCCAGTTATATAGCCGGCCATATTCCGTTACATAATCTTCATCGTTTTTGTATGCCCAGCAACCTTCGCCGGTATGTAAACCCAGGTTTTCCGTCATCCACCATTGATTACCGATCTGCGCAACCGGGTAATTCCTCCCACTGTCATCCGTACATTCCAAAAATTCCACATCGTAGGTTTTGGATACAACCGGCCTGTCTGCAATGACCGTTATCCTATTTCCTGAAAATATTTTAAAATGGTATAAATCAGCTCCCTCTACAGTGAATGATTTTTCGCCTGGGATATATCCACCAATTCCCTTATAACGAATAGTGTTTCTGTTGTTTCCATTGTATGTATTCACTATTTTTATCGAAGCTATTCCATGTCCTCTTAAGACACTTACCGTGTATAGTCCGGCAGATGAGACAGATAATTCGAATGTATGGGAACCGGGATTCAGATGCTGTTTATGAACCGTCAGGAGCTGACCCGATAAATTTGACAATAAAACTTCAATGTCTTCTTCAACGGCAGAGAATATCTGAAGTTCGGCTTTTCCTGAAAAAGGGTTAGGAAATATAAACATCACACTCTCAATGACTTCAGTTCTTCCAATGCCAGAAAATACAGTGTTCAAATCGAAACGGTTCGTTTCCTGTACCATAACAGAAAAGCCGGTTTCTTTATTTGTCACCATGATACTGTCAATGATCGATGTTGCATCGACCGGATTAAAAGACAATACTATTTCCTGAGCATGGTGCGTATGCCAAATAAAAGCAAGGATGGTGAGGAGGATTA
>Ga0307422_1000713_pt1 | contig 18023 bp, 16 predicted proteins | sample SalMarWE160290MG_FD_202153 | JGI IMG/M metagenome (GOLD analysis project Ga0307422, IMG submission 202153) | Salt marsh sediment microbial communities from the Plum Island Ecosystem LTER, Massachusetts, United States - WE1602-90 | ecosystem: Environmental > Aquatic > Marine > Intertidal zone >...
AACAACGAAAGAGGACATTCGAGACATAGCCCTTGATAAGGAAAAAGGCTTTATAGCGGTTACCACCAGGGAACCGGGGAAGTTTGCAGGAAACATTTTATCCCGGCGGCTCATAGGCTCCAGCGGGGGGAAGGGGGTTATTCAAAATATAGATCGCCGGCAAGGGGTGAAAAATAATTCTCGAATTACCATATCATCCTATGAGGTTGTTGCCTTGATGGGTGATTTCATTCAGCGTTCAGATGTATACAAGTTTACAGGCGGGGTTCACAGCGCTGCCCTGTGCACTTCCCAAAAAATCATCCTTTTTACCGATGATATTGGCAGGCATAATGCCATTGATAAGATCTTCGGGGAATGCCTTTTTATGGATATCCCTGTAGATGACCGAATACTCCTTACCAGCGGAAGAGTCTCTTCGGAGATAGTGCTTAAGGCGGCCAAGAGAAATATCCCCATACTCATCTCCAAATCTGCCCCAACCAAGATAGGGGTGGAATTAGCCCATAACCTGGGGATAACCCTCATCGGCTTTGCGCGGGGAATAACAATGAACGTCTATAGTCATCCTTGGAGGATGTCACATGAAGACTGATGCTCAGAACGTGGTTATCTTTATTACAACGGCTGCAAGTGAGGAAGCACATACCATAGCGAACATACTGCTGTCTTGAATGGATTCATAGAGAGGTAAGCTAGAGGAGTCATGACTATGCTCACCGATGAAGAGCTGGAACGATATGACCGGCAGATAATACAACCGCAAATCGGCATAAAAGGGCAGGAGAAAATCAAACAGGCGCGAGTACTTATTGCCGGAGCCGGGGGGCTTGGCTCTCCTGCTGCTTTCTACCTTTCCGCAGCCGGCGTGGGCACGATAGGCATCGTGGACCATGATGTTGTTGAGCTCAGCAATCTGAACAGGCAGATCCTGCACTGGGATAGGGATGTGGGTAAGGCCAAGGCGATCTCGGCAACAGAGAAGCTTAAGGAACTGAATCACGGTATCACCGTGAAGACCATAAAGGAAACCATAACCGAGGCCACTGTCTCTCAGATCTTGACCGATTTTGATATGGTCATTGATGCCATGGATAATCTCCCCACGAGATATCTCCTGAACAAGGCGGCTCTGGAAAAAAATATTCCCTTTTTTCACGGGGCTGTTTATGGCTTTGAAGGAAGGGCAATGACCATCATTCCGGGCGAAACGGCCTGTTTGCGCTGTGTGTACCGAGGGGTCCTTCCAGAGAAAAAATTCCCGGTCCTCGGTACCACACCGGCAGTTATCGGCTGCATTCAGGCAACAGAGGCAATAAAATATATGGTAGGAGCTGGCGAACTCCTTAAAAATAGGCTGTTAATCTACGACGGACTGAGCATGAGTTTTAGCGAGCTAGAAGTAACGAGAGACCCTCATTGTGAGCATTGCGGTGAGCAAAAAGGAGACTGACTGTGAGCAAAACGATACGAATTCATCAGGGCCTGCGTCATTTGACTGGTGATCAGCCGACCGTTGATGTCAATGGCACCACCGTGGGGGAGTGCCTGAAGGAGATCGTCAGTCGCTTTCCTGCAATGGAGTCAAAACTTTTTGACAAGAAAGGTAAATTGCTCAACTATATTGAGATATATGTTAACGCAAAAACCTCCTATCCGGAGGAACTGGCCATGCCGGTCAAAGACGGCGATGAGCTCACCATAATCCTTATGATCGCCGGTGGGTGAGGTAATAAGGATCTATTTAGAGGGTTGACAGGCACTTGCAGCTGCTAATAGGTTTTATTGTATGAATGCAAGGAAGGAGGATTCAACTACTGACCTCCCCCTCCCCTTAATCCCCTCCTCTCCGAGGCGTAGGCTCTACGAGCCAGAGGCCACAAGGGGAGGGGAAATGGGGCTTTTTACGAGTTTGCCCATACTGACTTCCTCATTCTTGCATGCAATAGCCACAACCGGATCACCTAATGCCTTGAAATCATCGCTTCAAGCATTCATCTCTTATCGCTTTCCCGGACCTTTTGATCCTTCAGGCCGAGGGTGTGGCATCCACCGCATCCTTTCTGCCCCTCGATGAAGGCCGCGGGCTGCATGTGTGTATACGGCGTGGCCTCGAGTGCGATCAGGCCGAGCGCGGCTTGCCGGAGAGGTACTGTTCGGACTGTTCCTGATGGCATTCTTGGCACGTTGCTATTGTGGGCAACTGCGCCTTTTCCACGTCCGTTTCGCTCTGGTGAAGTGTTCCATGACAGTCGGTACAATCAAGGGTTTTAGCCATTTCCCCTCGTTTGAAGTCCTCCACCTGCGTGGGAGATATCTTGAGGTGACATTCCTCGCATTTTGAGCCTTCTGCCTTGACCGCGCTGCTGCCGAAAAGAAGAAAAAGCACTGCTATCAAACAAGCAATGGAATTCCTGAGTATTATTCCTTTCCTCCTTTCTTAGAGGTTACAGTCAAATACTCCTTCAACACAACAGCCTGGTCACACAAGTCTTCTCGAGCGGAAAGATGAAAAGATTCCTATCTCATTATAGTTTGACCGTGCCCTGCGTGAGAAATCTTTTCGCCTGAGGAACTTTTCCTGCCGCACCCATATCCTACCTGAAACCGTTCTCCTTGTGCTTTTGCGCAATTGTGCCGGCCAGCCGGTCCAGGGCTTTCAGATCAGGCACTGAGGGAACCCCCTTGCACAGAACTGGTTCCAGCACCTCGACCTTGAGATTCGGGATCATGCCGGCGAGTGTCTCCACGGTCTTGCCACCCCATCCATAGGAACCGATGATGGAGAGAAACTTCACCTTGGGCCTCAATGCATTGGCCAAAAAGGTCGCATACGCGGTCAGGGGGTGAGGACCGGCCAGAACAGTGGGCGTGCCCACCACAACCGTGGCCGCATCCACCAAAGACATGGCAAGTTTGCCGATATCGGTTACAGGAAGGGAAAATAACTCCACCCCAACACCGTTTTCCACCAGGGCGGATGCCAGATGATCGATCATTTGTCTGGTACTGCCGTGCATGGACACAAAGGGTAAGACGACCAGATTGTGGGGAGCGCCCATGACCCAGTCCTGATAGGCTTCCATGATCCAGGCCGGGTTGTCGTGAATCTGGCCGTGGCTGGGCGCGATCATCTGAATGTCATACCCTTTGAGTTTTTCGATATTCTTTTCGATCACGTTCCGGAATGGCATCATGATCTCGGCAAAATATCGTTTGGCTGCCTCGTACACACGCCCCTGCTCAGTCACGAAGAGATCTGAGGACGCGATATGGGAGCCATAAAAATCACAACTGAACAGGATACGATCTTCTTTGAGATACGTCACCATGGTTTCCGGCCAGTGTACCCAGGGTGTGTAAATAAACGTGAGGGTCTTATCTCCAAGGGATAATGTCTCACCGTCTTCCACGGTGATAAAGGCGTTCTCAGGGATCTTCAGCAGATCGATGAGCATGGGCTTGGCCTTGGGGGTCACAACCACCTTTGCTTCCGGAAACCGGTCAAGCACACGCGGGATGGTCCCGGAATGGTCCTGCTCTGCATGGTGAGAGACGATAAAGTCAATCTTGGAAACCCCGTCCAGTTGCGCCATCAATTCATCGGCTTTGGGCGGATCAACCGTGTCCAGCAAAGCGGTCTTCTCGCTTCCTTCAATCAGGTAGGCATTGTAGGTGGTTCCGTCCGGAAGCGGAATGAGAGAATCGAAAAGGCGCCGGTCCCAATCAACGGCTCCCAGCCAGTAAATACGGTCTTTTATTTTTCGTTTTCGCATGGTCATCTCCTTTCGTGCTCACGTGGAGTGTTAAGGGTGATTGCAGCAGGTTGATTGCCTAAATGCGAAACTGCTTGCCGAGCTTTGCGGTATTCATCCCCAGCTCACGTGCCATCTTGGATATCCCTCTACCATGATCCGGCATTAGTGGGGGAATTCATCATCATAATCGTCGTCGTCGTCATCCCAGTCTTCGCCCGCGAGTGCCTCTGCCATGTTCATGGCTTCATAGGCCGCCTCGACGATGTCCTCGTCTTCAGAGTCTATAAGATCGACAAGTATCTCCGGCGCCTCCTGCGGGTGGATGCTGGCCACTGCGTCGATGGCGGCCAGCAAGAGGAACTTATCCGTCTCCTCCGTGGTAACCAGACCTGCAATGTGCGACCATGCAGCGTCAATTTCCCAGTTCCCTGCCGCGCACACCGCCTCGTAGTGGATGTCCGAGTCCCTGCTGTCCAGAGATTCAAGTATCTGGTTCTCAAATCCCTGCACAAAACGCATGCAGAAGACCGCAGTCAGCCTCCAATCTTCGTCGCCGCTTGAATAGGCGGCACGAACAGCATTACGGTGCCATGCCTGCGGGGCGCGCACCGATGCCTCCAGAATACGCCGCCGCACCTCCTTTGGAACCCCGGCGTCCATGTAAAGCCTGCGAAGCGTCTTTTGGATCCTGCTGAAGGTTTGTTCGGAAATCGGCACAAAATCAGGATCATCGAACCCGTCAATATCTGCGGATTCAAAGGCCGGCCCCAGGGATATCGCTGCCCTTTCACGAAGATCCTCCGGTTCATCTCCTTTGCACGCGATGGCAAGCAATGCATCTGCCAGCTCATCGTTAATCACGGTAAAGTCCCCGGCCAGCTCCGCTGCGAGCAGGCGCTCGGATTCATCGGCTTTTTCGTCCCGAAGAATCCCCAAGAACATCTTGCCTGCCCCTTCCGGCCACTCCCATGAGGGTGTGTCTTGCAAGGTTCTAAGGTTCATCCTTTTCTCTCCTCTCTCTTACTTATTCCCCATCTATCCACTTCCCAGGCAACCTCAACCCTGACATGCTCCATCAGCGCCCAGCGCTTTGCAGGGCTCATCGAACTCATTGCTTTTTGTACCACAACCTCCTCCCCTTTGTCATTATGCGCCTCTGAAATCTCTCATACTCATGTCAAGTTATAAAATTGCTTTGCAATTTTATAGAACGCGGCTTCGCCGCTCTAAAAAAGGAAATTCCTATACTATCAAGTTAAAGCAACGATAGTTGCCTCTCCGACATTTCCGTAACGGTCTGGAACACAGGTGAAAATAACAATCTGGCACTCCTTGGCTGCCTTGGCGAGCACGGCACCCATCAGGCGCAATCGCTCCGGGTCGGTATAGCCCAAGGTGTCATCCAAGATGAGCGGTGCTCCGCCATCCTTGGCAATGATCATGGAGCAGGCAGAACGGAAGATCAGGGAGAGCTGCTCCCTTGTGCCGCCGCTCAGGTAATCAAACGGAACCGTGATGTCGTTCATCGTTCGGCTTACAATCCGCAAGTCCTCGCTGATCTCCACTTGGAAAGAATCATCGAAGACCAGACGTCCCAGATATTCGATTTTTTCTTTAAGCGGGGCTACATACGCGCGCCGAGCCCTGTCTCGCTCTTCTCGCATGGTCTCAAAGAGACATTTAGCCGAAGATGCACGCCGCAGCAAAGATGCATTGTCTGCCGCAAAACGTTCCAGACCAATCTGAGCCGCGTGCAGCTTCTCGTGAAGTCCTTCCTCACCGCGAATTTTCAACCGCGTCTGAACCTCCGTCAGTTCCGTTTGCGCTGCATTCCTGCGATTCTGTGCTGTTTGCAGAGAGCCTTTGGCCGTTTCGGCCAATGCCTTCACCTTATCGGGATTCCTTGCCTTGAGAGATGTCTCGGCAGCTCGAACGCTTGCATCTTCTGAAGCTACGGCTTGGGCCGCTTTTGCCAGAGCTGTCTCCAATGCATCGTCGGTAACGCTATTTCGCGCGCGTTCAAGCTTCTCGCGCACGTTCCTGAAATCTTTAGCCAGGAGGTCGAGCTGAACCCGCAATTCCTGGTGCTTGGCGTTCAACACATCCCGAACGCTTCGGGCGGAATCAAGTGCTTCGCGATCTGACTCCAACCGGCGGACCGTTTCTTGGTGCAGCGCCTCAGCTCCGGCCCGTTCCTTTTTTGCTGATTCCAGGTCAGGACAAATCGGAGGTTCGGCCACACGCTTGGCACGATAGTCGGGAACTGACTGTTCAAGGCCACGCAGCTTTCGATCCAGTTCCTCATAGGCCAAATCGCGTAGGTTCTCCTGCTCCACCTGCGCTTTGGACTCTACGTGCCGCATTGCCTCGCGACGGTCATCAAACGCCTCCCGAGCTTTATCAGGAGTGGAGACACCCGCTTTACCGCAGACATCGTCCAATACTCGACGCGCTTCTTCGACCTTTCTTGTCAGACCTTCAGCGCTGGCTCCTGCGGTAATCTCTATATCCAACGCACCGGGTATGGTCAATCGGGATTTGTCCGCAACGGACATCGTTCGAACTTCTCCCTTGCCGAGGCTGACCTCTACGTCGTCAACGGACAGCCGGCAATCGGCCAGTCCGCGAAGGAGCACGCTTGGTGCCCCGGTCTGCAACTGGGCGTTGGCGGTCAACAACCCACGTTCGGCCTCCTGGATTGACTTCAATGCGCGGGAATCCACTTTATTTCGAGCCAGAATCTCTTCCGCTTCGGCTGCGTTCTTTCTGGCGTGATCAATACGATCCTTTCGTTCCCGGAGCTGTTCGAAATGCAATTTGTTGTTATAGTAATCGAAATCGGCACGCCGGAGAGCGGCAAGGGCATCTGCCCCTTTTCTCTTCCGGTCACTCTCATCGAAAGCTGCCTGCGCCTCCTTGAGCTTGGCCCCGGCCTGATTCAATGCCGAAAGCGACATCACGCCGGATTCTTCAATGTCCGCATGCGCTTTGGCCGCTTTGTCAACCGAGTCAATGAGCCCCTGGCGTGCTTCCTTGTCGCGACGGGCGACCTGCTCGGATTTCTGTGCAGACTCCAGTTTCAGCCGCGCCTCCGAGAGCGCGTTCTCCAAAATGCCGATTTCCTCCAGGGAAGCGGTATGAGCAGCAACCTCTTTCGTCAGTTCCTCTTCCTGCTTCTTGAGTTGCCCCAGTTCCCGCTGAAGCGAGGCCGCACGTTCGATGTCATGGTCGAGGTCTCGGATAGCCTGCTCGATACGGGCGACCTCCGCTTCGGCGTCTGTCTGCGCCTTGCGGGTCTCTGCGAGTTCCTTACGTTCCGTACCGCGTTCAGTGTAGTAACGAAGGTATTCCTCCCGCACCCTGTCGAACAGCCCTTCTTCTCGAGGATCGGCGGGTCGACCGCCAGCCGCCCTGTCAAGAGCGGCTGAAAGAGAGGTTTGCTTAGTCAAATTGGGTTGGTGGATGGCGTCGCCCTGTTGAATGGTCAGCGCCTTCCAGAGGTCAATGTCGAGTGTCTCCCGGAGGATAGCCTCGGCACGTTCGTGCGCTTCGCGTCCTGTATGGTTCTCGGGCCTGGGCGTGGTGACGGTGAGTTTGGTTTCCGGCTTCTTCAGAAACCGCTTGAAGTAGGTAAAGGCATATGGACCGCTTTCAGCTTGCAGTTCTATCTCAGGTCCTTCGTCCTGGTGGACCGGCTTGATCGCCTCGATATCCCTATGTTTGCTCGAATCCAGGTAATCGAAGAGAAGACCAATGGCTTCGCCAAGGCTGGTCTTACCGGCTTCATTCGGGCCCTGCACGAGGGTGATACCAGCAGGACCGAACTTCACTTCGGCAACCGCCACACCACGGTAATTGGCGACTCGAAGGCGAATAAATTTCATGCGGTCTCCCTTGCCAGCCTAAGCATAAGCATCAGGGCTTCGCGTGCCACCGTGCTTTCATCTCCGCCTTCAGCAATCTTGATTCGGAGCCGCTGCACAGTTCCGTCGGCAAAGCCTGAGAATCCAAGGTTTGCAAAATCCGTATCGTCCGGCAGCACGAGAAGAGCGTCGTCTCGAACATCGAAGGCGCCAAAGACATCCTTGGCTGCAAGGATGTTGTCCTGAAGAGCGCTGCTCAAAGACAGAGTAAGCGAGCCGACGAGGTTCAGCCGGACAACCGTGCGATCCTTGTTTTCAATTTCCTCCAGGGCCTTCCGCAACGCTCGTATATCGTCGGCCGTGTTGAGGTCGACACGCTCTCTCTCTATGAAACGCCACTGACCGATCTGGATGCCCTTGCTCGACACAGTGCCGTCTCCGATTTCCACGATGTGGACATACCCCGAATGCGTCTCCCGAAAATCCGTGGACTCCGGCGTTCCGGAATACCAGATGCGGCCGCTGTCACCGACCTTTGTCAGGGAATGCCGGTCCCCAAGCGCCACGAAGTTAATCTTGCCTTCGGTAATGGCCTGCTCAAGCATGGCGACTGAAATGATGCCGGCGGATTCACGGTCCGGCGCAAGCGTATCGACAGCTCCGTGAGCCAGGCAAATACGATTAACCCCGCTCACCGGTGCAAGGGCGTTGATCGCATCCTCAAGAGGATTGGTGACGGGCCGTTTGGACAGCCACGGCGCACCAACCAGTTCCACTTCCTCAGCGACTCTGCTTGGGGCGGCGTTCTCAAGAACCTGCACGTGCGCGGGCTTCCGTTCAATGAAGGTGCTCGACCGATATACGGAGGCCGCATTCAGGGGATCATGGTTTCCTGGCAGGATGAATACCGGAGCCGAAACCTCTTTGAGCGCCTCCATAGCCCGAGCAACCGTCTTCCGGTCCACCTGGTTCGATTCGAACGCATCGCCGCAGACCACCACAAACCGGCATTGCTCTTCTTTGGCGATGCGCCCCATGGTTCGAATGGCGTCAAAGCGCGCCTGGCTATACCTTTCCTGCGCGCCCTCCGAAAGGAAATGGCGGGTCATCCCCAACTGCCAGTCGCTCGTATGAAGAAATTTTACGGTACTCATTTTCCTCCAATCCCTGCGCACTCCAGCAATCGGCTCGAGTAGGATGCTTCTTCTGCTATAGATCCTGGATAGGCCAACTCCCGATATAAAAGCGTTGTCCCTCTTTTTGAACTATTCGGAATTTCCGAATATGGGTACCAGATCTTTGGTCATAATTGAACCATTTCCTCGATGAGATGCTTAAATTTAGGTTTAACTTAGTCGCGCAACCATTTGGATTCCTGATGTTTTTAAAAGCCTTTTGTCATTCAATGTCGTTGCCGTTTCCCCTTGGGCCGCACGGTTTTTTGTCCAACCTGAACAGGGCTCGGTGAGTGCGCCGAACCCGCTCGTCGTCCGATGTGAACAATGTGATCCCACGATTAAAGACCGTGATCTCGACCCTATCGTCATTCAATGGTCTCCGGGTCTTGGATCATTCTTCGTCTGTTTTCTCCCTTACATAGCATAACAGTATCAAGGTTCAAGCCCAATCTGCGGCAGGTCCAGGAAATCCTAGAAATGGCAAGAGAAAACTGACCCATTGTGGCAACCGAAAATTGACCCCCTATGTTGTTAAGTGTTCGTGCCCTACTACCTCATTGTGTAGGGATTGCCATGCCGCCGGTAATAGGATCGAGCGAGTCATGACCACCGTGACCATCGCCATAACACACAAGTCCGGATACATTAGTAAGTGTCATTGTTGTCCCTGAAACCGTAAACGACCGCGTCCAGCCATAGAGGTGACAGTCATCGGTTTCCATTTGAGTGGAGTGCGTCGTTATGATCAACGTAGTTCCGCTTACGACTCCGTCATAAAGAATCATATCCGCAAAGAGAAAACTACCGGATACTGCACTTCCCGATTGGGTTAAGATAAGTTGTATAGGGCTCTATAGTAGTTCATGGCCCTATAGTAAAGACACCTATAAGAAAAAGATAACGGAGACTCTTGATAAACCCATTTCTTGCTTTTTCCATGATATTACCCCCCTTGTGTTTTAATATAAAATCCCACCTCTCACTGAAAGAAGCAGGGTTTGATTCTGATCATAGAACCCTCGGTTAAGGGTTTTCGGATATATCCAGGAAATTATTGTGAGAATACTTATTCAAGGATCAGAAAGTAAAGAAAATAAAAAGAGGATACCTGGGTTATGCGAGATATGCGATTGTGGGCGAAATATAGGCTTCTAGCTGGGTAGTGAGGAGCTAGTTGCTCAGCTTTGGCCCAATCGTTCTTTGATATCTAAATCTGCGGTGCTCTAATTCCCCACCTGAAGAGGAGACAAGTCGCCAGAGAAAACAAATCCCATCACGGGTGGGATGAAACAGGGTGTTGTTGGTGGAGCCCACGTAGGAGACCTAACTGGAAAATGGCAACCTCATATTGGCATACTTACCCAGATATTTCTTTGATCCTATTACAAACTACTAGTAGCATTGAAAAATCTTCTGGAAGTGTTTTGACTTGCCACTCATAGCAGTATGCTAATCTTAAGATTGATTATAGGAACCACAAGATGTGGGGTTAGCCAACTGATGTGCGAATTAATGATTTACCCGCTTCAAGCGATTTCCGGAAGGATTCCCCCTGAGGCTAATCTATTTGATTGCGATACAAATATTGAACATTGATCATTTCTTCCAAACACACTGTATCATCTTGAAATCAAGGATCAAGACGGCCGGTATACAATGGCTATTACGCACGGAAAAGCTCCCCAAGGAGATTAGGCGATACCAGGAAATGCTAGCAGCGCCAGTACGATCTCAAAGCAAAGCTTGACTTGGATTGGTGTTGTGCCATATAGTTTGAACATGTGAACAACCGGGGGACAAAAAATGGAAAGGAGGTGTTAGATCTAAACGGCCTTTGGGCAACAGCTCGTCAAGACCTCATATTTCTACTAACCAAGAAAGGGGGACCTTGTTATGAATTTCAAAAAGATCTTTATATTAATAGCTTTAAGCATGGCCATTGGATTTTTTGGTTGTGCTAAAGAGAAGGCGGAGGCGCCCACACAGGAGCGAATCACAAAGAATTTGGTTCCAGCCAAGGCTGAGATTAAGGGCGAGAATTTTCTTATAGACCTTAGCGACCTTGAAGTCACCACGGTTGAAGACATAGCTTCTAAAGAGATCGTCGAAACCCCGAACCTCAGGGGTCGCATCAAAATAACCAACAAATCGGAAGGTATGCTGGATATCCAAGGGGTCACTGTTGAATACTTCGACGAAGCTGGGAAGCCAATCGATTTTGAACCTGGGGAGAGAATAACGAAAGCCTCTTTGTATTTTAGGGTTATTAAGCCTGAAGAAAGTTTCGATGGCCAACTGGATGTCACAATCCCGAGGAAGGCTATCAAGGAAAACGCATTAGGAAGTATAGAAATCAACCTGGTCTACATCCCGTCCCCTCTTAACCGAGAGACTATTGTTTTCCCTGAAACGATTGAATAGTCCGTTACCAATCAGATAGACAGACAGTTTTGGAATTTCAGTACATTCTGTTTGGTGTATAGCGGGAAGCGAAGCGTAGCCAATTAAATCAAAGGCTTAGAGTAAGAGACAGCTCTAAGCCTTTGATTTTATTGTGGCTCCCCGGGACAGACTCGAACTGCCGACCAAGTGGTTAACAGCCACCCGCTCTACCGACTGAGCTACCGGGGAGTATGTACAAATAAATAAAACCAGAAAGTTCCATGGATGTCAATCAAATTGTCGGGGCGCAGAATGATCGGAAATCGCTCCTTGACAAGGCCTGAACTTACCTTTAGGTTAGCGGTGAACATACTCGGGATAAGGGAATGGTTATGAAACAGGTTATCCTCGGCACAGCAGGCCATATAGACCATGGCAAGACGGCTCTTGTTAAGGCGCTCACGGGCATCGACACAGACCGCCTCAAGGAAGAAAAGCGAAGAGGCATCACCATTGAGCTGGGATTCGCTCACCTGAGGCTGCCGAGCGGGATCGTTCTCGGAATTGTAGATGTTCCCGGTCATGAGAAGTTCGTTAAGCACATGGTATCAGGGGCAATGGGCATAGATCTGGTAATGCTTGTAATTGCAGCTGACGAGGGGGTGATGCCTCAAACAAGGGAGCATATGGAGATTTGCTCTTTGCTAAAAATTCGGTATGGCCTTGTTGTAATAACAAAAATCGATTTAGTTGATAAAGATTGGCTTAGTCTTGTGAGGGATGATGTTTCCGCTTTTCTATCGAAAACCTTTCTAAAAGATGCCCAAATAGTTGAGGTATCTTCGCATACCGGAGAGGGCATTACTATACTGCTGGAAGCACTGGGTGAACTTGCTGCAAAGGCCCCTTCAAGAGAACCGGGAAATTTTTTCAGACTCCCTGTGGACAGGGTTTTCACGATGAAAGGTTTTGGTACGGTTGTCACAGGCACGGCGATATCAGGGCAGATAAAACTGGGCGACGATGTGACTGTTTACCCAAAGGGTATCAGGAGGAAGGTTCGGGGCATACAAGTCCATAATAAAGAGGTGCCAATAGCTGGAGCAGGATTAAGAACGGCAATAAACCTCCAGGGGCTAGAAAAAGAGATTATTAATAGGGGAGATGTAATCGCTGAGAATGATTCTCTGAGACCTACCTACATGGTAGACACCCTCTTAGAATATCTGAATAGTGTAAATAAAAAACTGCAGAGCAGGACAAAGGTGAGGTTCCACTATGGAACGTCTGAGGTACTTGCTACGGTTATTTTGCTGGATAGAGACAGCTTATCCAAAGGCGAAAGGTGCTTCGCCCAATTTCGCCTGCAGAAACCTCTTGTGTTTGTTGCACGGGACAGATTTGTAATAAGGAGTTATTCACCTATACGGACCATTGGAGGCGGTTCCATCCTTAACCCACTACCCTCAAAGAAAAAACAGTTTTCAGAAGAAGCATTGAGAGAGCTGTCCATTTTAAGCCAGGGAACTGACAAGGACATTCTTGAACAGCATATAAAAAGCTCCAGATTTATGGGACTAGATATAAATCAACTTTGTATTTTGTCAAATTTAGGGAGAGCCGATGTTGAAGGAATAATGAAAGGATTATTGCGAGACAAGGTTATTTTTAGATTCGATGTGGAAAAAGAGTTATTTATACACATTGACTATTACCATAAGGCAAGAGAGAAGATTGAGGCTGCACTTGATGACTACCACCGTCGTTTTCCTTTAAAACAAGGAATGATGAAGGAGGAATTAAAGTCACGCTTGTCTCTTGTTATAAGGGAAAGGCTTTTTAATCAGATCCTCGATGCCCTCGTAAAGGAGGGCGTGATCGCAAGAGAAAAAGACATCATTAGGCTGGAGAATCACAAGGTTGAACTTTTTCAGGATCAGCAACAGGTGCTTAGCCGTATAGAGGAAATTTATAAAAAGGATGGCTTAGAACCACCTTACTTTAAAGATTTAGATAAGGATATAATAAAAAAGGGCGGTAGGGATCTGTTAGAGGTTATGGTCAAGGATGGAACCCTGATCAAGGTTAAGGAGGATCTCTACTTTCACCAAAAGCCGATTGAGGATCTCAAGAGCAAGCTCATTGAGTATATCAGACAGAAGGGGGAGATCACCACCCCTGAGCTCAAGAACCTCACCGGGGTATCGCGGAAGTATACCATTCCGCTTATAGAATACTTTGATAAGATCCTGGTCACGGTCAGGATAGGAGACAAACGAATCCTTAGGAAGCGACCGTAGCGCAAAAATAGGTTGCGGGGCCTCCTGCCGTTTAAGATCTCGGAGGGATAGCCTCATTGGGATATTGAAGGGATCTGCGTACGTTAACGTTATGATGGGCCTCCAGAGGCTTCGTAACTATTGTACATATCCTCTTGCAATGTGCGGATCCCTACTACCCGTGCCGCAGCAACATGAGCCTCTACATACGGAATACCTCTTCTGCCGAGGCAACGAAATAATCTCGAGACCCTGTTCGCTATAACGAACAAATTTCTACCTCAAAGTCTTCCCGCGGTTTGCCAAAACCAAAGAGCGGAGTTCCGAATTTTCGTTATCAATATCATATCAAAGGGTTGTGCAAAGATTGTTTTTACCCTTGACAAAACGGACAGATGTGATATGATCCGCACGATTTTGGTTCATAATAATGAACACGAAGACCAGAGGTCGGCAAGGCAGCAGAAAGATAGTGGGATTATAGTTGAGATGTATAAAGGGAGGATAACGTAAGATGGACTTCAGTTCCTTTGTTGAGGGGCCTTTACTACGGCTTGTGTTTTTGATTCTTGTTGCCGGGATTATTGCTCGACTCGTCTTCTTTGTTTTCACCATCATAACAAGCAGCAAGGATAAAGAATTCCGGTGGGGGTATATTCCAGCTATCTTGGGGCGCTTCTTTGTGCCGTTTCATAAGGGAATCAGTAAGAAACCTCTCTACGCAACCCTCCGCTATATATTCCATGTATGCCTGGTTGTGGTTCCAATCTGGTTCTCGGGACACATTGTCTTATGGGCCGAATCAAGGTTTGAGTGGGACTGGACCCCGTTGTCCGATGCATGGGCTGATTGGATGACCATTGTTTTGTTGGCCCTTGCCGCCTATTTTTTGATCAGGCGCCTTACGGTAAAAGATATTCGCCTCACCTCTTCCGCATCAGACTATGTCTTGATCGTTTTAACCGCCTTGCCGTTTATGACTGGATATTTTTTAACCCATGGGAGTCTTGATGCCATTGCCTTTTTGGGAGATAACATGCGGCTTATCCATGTACTGAGTGGTCAGGCCATGATTGTGATGGCAGTGTTCTTGTTTTGTAGAACCCGGCTCAATGTAAAAACATGCACCGGGTGTGCTGCCTGCGAGCTCAGTTGTCCGACCGGTACGCTTAAATCTCAAGACAATGGGGCACTCAGAATCTTCACCTACTCTCATTATCAGTGTATCTGTTGTGGGGCATGTGTCGGTACCTGCCCCGAAGGCGCCGTTGATCTACGGCATGAGATAGGTCTCAGAAGACTTTTCCAGATAACCTTTAGGGAGGAGATACGGTCGGTAGAACTAAAGGCATGTGAACGGTGCGGTGCCCTATTTGTGCCGGTACCTCAGTTAGACAAGGTTGGCCGCACAATCACTGATGATTATCTGCGTTTCTGTCCAAAATGCAAAAAGCTCAATACTGCGGAGGTCTTTTATCACCTATCTCCCTGGCACAAGCCACTCAAAAGGGCCATCACATCAAATTTGATCGGGCGCCAATAGACCCCCTTTTCGAATAAAGGGCTTTGAGTGTATTAATGAGCAGCACCGGGGAAGTTGCTCCTGTCTGACACGTAAAATTATCGCCGCTCTCTCCGCTTAAGATCTACCGAGATGGCATTAGCGGCTTGAAGCGTTCTCTCTATTACGTATTCCATCTTATCTTCCGGAATGGATGATGAGAATCCGACAACCCAGATGGCAGCCAAAACCGGTCCCTCGACCCGTATCAGGGCTGTCACGGCCTTAACTCCTCTCAGGTACTCCTCACGATCCGTGGCAAAGCCGCTTTTCCTGACCTCCCTAAGCACCTCCATGTATCGGTCTAGATCGGTTATGGAGTTTTTGGTATACTTGGCCAACCCCTTGGTGCTGAGATATCTTAGGGCACTCTTCTCCTCCATATGTGCCAGAAATACCTTGCCGGTAGCACCGGCAGTCAAGGGCATCTTTGTTCCGCTGGGGGAGGTGATCTTTAACTCATTGGTGCTCTCCGCCACGTCTAAGATCAAGATATGTTCATCCTTGAGAATACCCAAAAACACAGTTTCTCCCGTGTCCTCAACAAGCTCCTCCATATGCCTTCGAGCCGCTTCTCTCAGCGGCATTCGGGAAAGTCCCTTTTTCCCGAGCTCCACGAGGGCATACCCCAGGTTATACCTTTTGGTAAAGGGGTTTCTCATAATCGCCCCCATCTCTTCCAGGGCAGACGCTATCCCGTGGACCGTACCCTTGCTTATTCCCAAGCCTTTTGCCAGGTCGCTGATCCCTAGTCCCTGGTCACTTTCGAAAATAAGCCTCAATATCTGAAATGCCTTTTTTACTGAAGGAGCCTGGTATTTCGTTGTCACTGTTCACCATGATGAATGATTTTTTCTTACTCTATGCTATTCTTCCCGGTCTGTCAAGAGAAATTTATGCCTGTATTGACATAATAGTTCCTAAATATTAAAACAAAAATGGACATTTTTCTCCTTGACAACGAGAACGGATAAGATATAATGCATTTGTAGGCAAGTTCATAATAATGAACTCTGCGAAGAGTACAAAGGTGCGAGGGGCAGCTTTCCAGCAACCTAGGCGCCCTTCTTTTACAATTCACCCTTAGACAGAGAAAGGAGCGTTCTTATGGCAACAGACAAAGAGGTCTTGTCAACTGCGGAGAGTCTGCGCCAAACGAGGACCTATGGCAAGTTTAGGTGCCATAATCCGAGTTGCATGGGGAGGCTTCAGCCACAGGCTGGAGATAAAACGGTCAAGTGTCCGGAGTGTGGTATGGAATTCCGCGTGCATTGGATTCGACCGGATTTTCCGCGAATACGGGGACCGGTATGGGATGTGAATCGAAAAATAGCTGAAGAGGCACTAGCAAAAAAGGAGGGAAAATAACATGCCATTGAACAGAAAAATCGCGTATATTGATCTGTCCACGGGCAAGATCGAAACAAAGCCCATTTCCCTTAACGTTCGGAAGAAATTCCTTGGCGGAAGAGGACTGGATGCATATTTACTCTATAACCATACAGAGAAGGGCATCGATCCCCTGGGCCCGAAAAACGCGCTCATCATGAGCGGTGGTATCCTCACTGCAACCTGTGCTTCGGCAACTGCCAGAACCCACGTTATGGCCAAATCGCCGCTTACCGAATTGCTCGGCAGTGCAAATATGGGGGGATTCTTTTCCCCTGAGCTTGCCTGGGCCGGTTTTCACCATCTGGTCATAAAGGGAAAGGCCAAAAACCCGGTGTACATCTGGATCCACAATGGAGAGATAGAAATACGGGATGCCAGTCACCTCTGGGGGAAGTCCGTTACCGAAACACAATGGGCTATTAGAAAAGAACTCAATGATGAGGAGGTTAAATGTGCCGTTTGTGGTCCAGCCGGCGAAAATCTCGTATATTATGCTAATGTCATGACAGGCATAAAAAACTCTGCCGGAAGAACGGGAATGGGTGCCGTTATGGGATCTAAGAACCTTAAGGCGGTAGCCGCCAGAGGAACTATGGATATAAAGATAGCCCGTCCTATGGAGGCACTGGAGTTTAACAAACGGTTCATTGATCAGATCGTAAGCGCAAAGGTCAATCAAACCCAGGGAACCTTAGGTACACCCTTTATCTGGGGAGCAACCAATTCCTGGGGTGGAATACGGACCAGGAATTTTCAGTATAATCAGTGTGAATACGCCGATGATATCGAACCAGAGCATATTGATGAAATATGCGAGCAGACGATGGGTCCCTATCATATGGCATCGTGTTTTGGCTGCCAGGTACACTGTCGTGCCCAGTACAAAATCCCTTCTGGCCCTTATGCTGGAAGATATGATGAGGGGCCGGAATACACCTCCCAAGGTGCCTTTTGTTCAGAGCCGGACATCACAAATGCGGTCACTCTCTTAACAGCTAACCATTTGGTAGATCAGTGGGGCGTGGATAACCTGGAGATCGGAAGCATTATCTCCTGGGCAATGGAGCTCTATGAGCTTGGGATTCTTACCGACAAAGAAACAGACGGCCTTGAGTTAACGTTCGGCAATGATGACGCCATGCTTGAGATGATTCGCCGTATTTGTTTCAGAGAGGGCTGGCTGGGTAATGTATTGGCCGATGGAGGAATCAAGGCCTCTGAAAAGATAGGCAAAAATTCCTTTGACTATCTCATTCAGGTCAAAGGAATGCAAAACCTGCACTCAGACGAAAGGGCAACTCCCGCACTGGCGCTTAACATCGCCACGTCCTCAAGGGGATCGGATCACCTGAGAAGCCGCCCTGCTATCGACCTCTACCATTTGCCCGAGGAGGTTCTGAGGAAGATATACAGCAGTCCCGTCCCCTACGATGGCCCGTTGAGCTCAGAGCATACTTCCTACGTTGGTAAGGCATGGGAGGTTTTCTGGCAGGAGAATTGTTACATGGGGGTTGATTGTCTTGGGATCTGCAAGTATCATACCACATTTCTCGGGGCAACGCTCCCGAATTTCGAGGATTGGAGTAAAGTGCTCTATTACAATACTGGAC
>Ga0307422_1000714_pt1 | contig 18018 bp, 16 predicted proteins | sample SalMarWE160290MG_FD_202153 | JGI IMG/M metagenome (GOLD analysis project Ga0307422, IMG submission 202153) | Salt marsh sediment microbial communities from the Plum Island Ecosystem LTER, Massachusetts, United States - WE1602-90 | ecosystem: Environmental > Aquatic > Marine > Intertidal zone >...
TATGAAATATATGTCAAAGATCGATTAAAGATTAACCCAGTGCAGGCTTCAACTATGCACCATATACAACCCTATTTTTTGTCTTGATAATGGGGAGTACCTCAGACATCCCTCAGAATGGCATCAGTACTATCTTGGTGTACGGGGATCACAACAAAAAGACCAGAAAGCTTCAAACCTACTTTAGTTCATATGGGGACAGTCCATATTGGGGCTTGACAAATTTGACAAATAGCTATATGAAGAGGCCATTCCTTGAAACTTGTGAAAAGTGTAACATATGGTACGGATTTTTTAAAGATTTTTATAGGAGGATGAGATGGAGAAGAAATTGGGTTCAGTCCTCGTTATAGGGGCAGGAATAGGAGGGATTCAGGCGACCATTGATCTCGCCAATTCTGGATACAAGGTCTTTTTGTTGGATGAGATGCCCTATCCGGGGGGAAAGATGGTTCAATTGTACAAGACCATGGAGGATATTGCTGCGATTTGTATCGTAACGCCGAAGATCCTGGAGGCGAAAGGGAATCCCAATGTCACACTCATCCCCGGGGCAACAGTCAAGGAGGTCTCTGGAGAGCCTGGTCGATTCAGCGTCAAGATAGCAAAGGCCCCCCGTTACGTAGATGTATCCACGTGCATAACCTGTGGCCTGTGTTGGATGAATTGCCCTGTTACCGTACCCAGCGAGTACAACTACGGCTTAGGAGGAAGGAAGGCCATATACATGGCCTACGCCGGTGCTGTGCCCAACACCCCCATCATAGATCCCGCGACATGTCTCTATTTTAAAGATAAGAGTTGTACGACGTGTGCCGATATCTGCCCAACCCAGGCGGTGAATTTCTCCGATGCAGAGAAGGAAGAGGTCTTGGGGGTGGGGGCTATACTCCTAACAGTAGGCCCTGCCCCTTATCAGGAGGGGGAGGAGGCACAGAGACTAGGTCTGGGGACCATAAAGGACGTGGTCTCCAATTTTCAGCTTGAACGCCTGCTCAGCATCTACGGGCCAACTGGTGGTCAGCTGAAAAGACCTTCGGATGATACGGTTGCGAAGAAGGTTGGGTTTATACTCTGCATCGATCAAAGGAATCCTGGCTATCAGATGTGCTCCGCCTATTGCTGTTCCCATGCATATAAAGCGGCCCTGGAGATTATAGAAAAGGACGAAGATGCAGAGGTAACTATTTTCTATGATGAACCCTGCAACTATGGAAAGCTCTGGGAGAGGGTGTACAGAGAAGCAGCGGGTGCCGACAGAATTACGTTCGTACAGGCACGACCTCAATCGTGCAAAGAGGTAAACGGGCAGATAAAGGTATCCTCTGAGGGTGGCGAGGCGTCCTTCGACTTGGTAGCCCTCGCCTTACCCACCAAATTATCGGATGACGCCAAGGAGGTGGCCCAGACCCTGGGGTTGAGTCTGGCGGAAACGGGATTCGTTACGGAGGTTGAAGCGGGAAGGAGCGAAAAAGAGGGGGTCTTCACAGGTGCCACGGCCACCGGCCCCAAGGAGATTTCTCTCTCTGTAGCCTATGCAGAGGCGGCTGCCTGTGAAGCCGCCGCCTTCCTCAAGGAGGCGAGGGGAACCCTCAGCACCGTTCCCACATTCCCGCAGGAGAAGGATGTAGAGGGGAAGGAACCGCGCATAGGGGTGTTTGTATGCAGGTGTGGCGGCAATATATCTGAGGTATTGGATGTCTCCCAGATTGCGGCCTCCGCCGAGGAGTATGAAGATGTGGCAGAATCCACCATCCTCGATTTCGCCTGCTTACCAGAGGGGCTCTCATTTGTTAAAGGCAAGATCGAGGAGTTAGACCTCAACAGGGTGGTGATGGTGGCCTGCAGCCTCAGGAGCCACTTACCCATCTTTCAGAAGGCGGCGAGAGAGGCGGGGTTAAATCCACACCTGGTAACCATGGTAAACGCCAGGGAGGCCATATCGTGGACAAACAAGGACTATCCGGATCTCGCCCTGGCGCGGGTGAAGGATGAGCTTTCCGGCGCTTTGGGGAGGGCGAGGGCCTTGAGGCCCCTTTCTCCCATCCTCAGGCCGGTTGTGCGGAGGGCCCTGGTGCTGGGTGGTGGTGTCAGCGGCATGGTTGCCGCCACTTCTCTGGCCAGACAGGGGTTCCCCACCCTCTTGGTGGAGAAGAATGAGGAGCTGGGCGGATATGCGCAGAGGATGTGGAAGGATGAAGAAGGCAAACCTGTCTCAGGGTATGTTTCATCTCTTATAAAGGAAGTGAAAGAAAACGAGCTGATAGAGGTCTATGAGGGATATCACGTGCAGGGTTTTGCGGGGCGCATGGGCGACTTTGTGACGGTCATAGGGAAAGACGGTGATGAGCAGCAATTAAGCCACGGCGTCCTGATAGTTGCGACGGGTGCGTCGGAATACGTGCCAGAGGAATATGGCTATGGTCAGGATAACAGGGTCCTCACCCAACGCGACCTGGGGGAACAGTTGCAGAAGGGTGAAATGGAGGGGATTAAGAAGGTCTTCATGCTGCAGTGTGTGGGATCGAGGGACGAAGCACACCCCTATTGTTCAAAGGTCTGTTGTCCCCAAGCCATACAGCATGCCCTGGCTCTCACTGATATGGGGGTCTCGGTTACCATCGGCACCAAGGGCATGTGCACCCCGGGATCCCTTTTCGCCCCCTATAACGAGGCGAAGGAAAAGGGGGTGAACTTTGTGGAGATCACGGATGGGATGGATATTGACCGGGGTGAGAAGCTCTCTGTTGCCTATGAAGGAGATAAAGAGGAGTTCGACCTCCTCGTCCTGTCCACAGGGATGGTCAAGGGGGAGGATAATGAGGGGCTTTCCTTTATCTTTGGTCTGCCGCTGGATGAAGACGGGTTCTTCGAGGTAGAGGATCATGTGGCAACGGTTACCCCCGTCGAGTTCAGCAAGCGGGGGATCTTTGTGTGCGGTGCGGCAGAGGGACCGAAGACCTTGAAGGATTCCATAGCCCAGGCCAAGGCCGCGGTTCAGCGGTCAGTCACTATCCTTGCCAAAGATTACATAATGGGCGCTACCATGGTATCAAAGGTAGATAGCAGTAAGTGTGTGGCCTGTCTCACCTGCGTCAGGGTATGCCCCTTCTCCGTCCCCTATATAGGGGACGAAGGGGTAGCAGAGATATTGCCACAGGAGTGCCGAGGCTGTGGGATTTGTGTTGCGGCTTGTCCGCGAAGGGCCATCCAACTCGAACACTTTGAAGACGAACAGTTACTCAATCAGATAGGGGCGATATTGACCGCAGAGGGAGGTGCATGATGGGCGATTTCGAACCGAGGATCGTGGGATTATTCTGCCACTACTGTGCCCTTGCAGCCCAGGATGTAGCGGGAAAGGCGAGAGTGAACTTTCCTCCCAATATCAGGGAGGTACAGGTATTGTGTACGGGCAGGGTCGATGTCCTCCATATTTTGAAGGCCCTGGAGGAGGGGGCTGATGGGGTCTTGATCATGGGATGTAAAATCGGAGAGTGTTATTTTAGGGAAGGTAATATACAGGCCTTCAAGCGAGTCGACTATGCCAGGAAACTGCTGGAGGAGGTTGGCCTCGAAGGAGAACGGGTACAGATGTATGAGGTCCCAGGCCCCATGGGAAAGAGGTTTGCCGAGATTATCACCGAGACGACGGAAAAGATAAAGTCCTTGGGCCCCAGTCCCTTGAGGAGATAAGATGGGGAACGATAAAGGACGCGAGAAATTGCCCCTCGGTTTAAAGAAGGAGGATGTATTATGATAGTTGGTGAGCGGAAACCACTGAACCAGATTAGGGCCATGTTAGAGCCTTACAGAAAAATCCTGATCCTGGGGTGCGGCGAGTGCGTGAGTGTGTGTATGGCGGGGGGCGAAAAGGAGGTAGGGATACTCGCCTCCCAGCTGCGGATGCTGTATAAGAAAGAGGGGAAGAAGGTGGAGATAGAAGAGGCCACCCTGATTCGGCAGTGCGACCGGGAGTATATCGAACCGTACCTGGACAAGATCCATCAAGCAGATGTAGTTTTGTCCATGGCCTGTGGGGTCGGCGTGCAGTATGTGGGAGAGGTGGCCGGAGAAGAGGTCATCGTCTTGCCCGCTGTGGATACGAAGTTCTACGGGACCAATCTGGAGGTGGGAATCTGGGCAGAGAGATGTGCGGGGTGCGGCAATTGCATCTTGGACAAGACAGCCGGGATTTGTCCCATCGCCAGGTGTGCCAAGAGGCTCCTCAACGGGCCGTGTGGCGGCTCACAGGGCGGCAAGTGTGAGATCAACCCGGAGGTAGAGTGCGCGTGGCAGTTGATCCATGACAGGCTTAAGGCCCGGGGACAATTGGAATTGCTGGAGGAGATCATTCCCGCCAAGGACTGGAAACCGAGCCTCAGCGGCGGACCAAGAACGGTGGTAAGGGAGGATGTAAGACCATGAAGGCTGGGAGCAACTTAGAGGGGATACTGGAAAAGGGAGAATTCGCCGTTACGGGAGAACTCGGCCCTCCCAAGGGGAATGATGTAGAGGTGATCAAGAAGAAGGCCGAGTTCCTGCGGGGCAACGTAGACGCCATTAACGTCACCGATAATCAGACTTCCATCGTGCGCATGTCGAGCATCGCCACCTCTGCCATCCTGATACAGATGGGGCTGGAACCGGTGATGCAGATGGTTACCAGGGACAGGAATCGAATCGCCATCCAGAGCGATGTCTTTGGGGCCACCGCCCTGGGGATCAAGAATATGCTCTGCCTGAGCGGTGACCATCAGACCTTCGGCAACCAGACGGGGGCAGCAAACGTCTTCGACATCGACTCCATACAATTGCTGCAATGTGTCAAGACCATGCGAGACGAGGGCATGCTGCTGGGAAATGAGGAAGAGATCGAGGGAAAGGTACATCTCTTCATCGGGGCGGCGGCCAACCCCTTCGCCGATCCCTTTGAGTTCAGGGTGATTCGATTGGCCAAGAAGGTGCAGGGGGGCGCAGATTTTATACAGACCCAGTGCATCTACGATATGGAGCGTTTTAAGGAATGGATGCGGATGGTGAGGAATCGGGGGCTCCATAAAAAGGTACACATCCTGGCGGGGGTAACCCCCCTCAAGTCCGGCGGTATGGCCAGGTACATGGCCAAAAATGTGGCAGGGATCACCATTCCAGATTCGATCATAGACAGAATGGTCAAGGCAGAAAAAGGGGCCTCAGAGGGGATCAAAATCTGTGTGGAACAGATAGAACAACTGCGGGAGATCGAAGGGGTGCACGGCATTCACCTCATGGCCATTGAGTGGGAGCACAAGGTCCCGGAGATATTGAAGGAGGCAGGGCTGCTGCCTCGACCACAACTCTCCTAGGTTCCCACCCCTATTGTTGGATCATAAAACCAGGGAGAGCGTGACGTATACCTGGTGCGCATAATCTCCATCGTATTTCTCATGTGTCCTATCCTGTGAGGACAACTCTTGTATAAAGAGGTAGTCTCCTTACCCCATATTTTTCCACCTGCCCCCACGCGTCCCCTCGATACTATTTCAAAACCGTCATATATCCTTTTTCGCTTTGATTCCGAGGCCTTTTTTGGCAACCATCTCTGTACCGCAGGGCATGGGATGAAATTAAGCCTTGACATCCATTAAATATTTTTATTAACTAATAAGAGTTTGTGATAAAGGTAACAAGGAGGGTGCGAATGTCAAAGGTAAAGGAGTTACCGGCGGTGTGGATTGGAGGCGGGACCTGCGGCGGCTGTTCTATCTCGGTCCTCAATACGGTGGCGCCTTCTATAAAGAATATCCTCATCGACGAGGTGGTGCCGGGGAGACATATCAGTCTGAAATTCCATATGAACATCTCGGCAGGTGCGGGTGATCCGGTCATCAAGGCCATAGAGGATACCGGCAAACAGCACAAGGGTGGCTTTCTCCTGATCGTGGAGGGGGTAGTCCCCACTGCCGAGGGGGGTGCCTTTTGTTCTGTGGGTGAGAAGGGAGAGGAACCCATACCCTTTTATCAATGGGTGGTGGACCTGGGAAAGAAGGCCATGGCGGTCATCGCCCTGGGGACGTGTTCCTCCTTCGGCGGCATCCCCGGTGCCAGACCCAATCTCACCGGTGTGAAGAGCGTCATGGATATTTTTAAGGAAGAGAAAATCGCCACGCCCCTGATCAATATCCCCGGATGCCCGCCGCATCCGGACTGGTTCGTGGGTACGGTGGCACGGATCCTCATCGCCGGTCTGCCCACAGCCGGGGATCTCGACGACCTGCTGCGACCCAAGGATTTCTATGGGATGCTCATTCATGAGAACTGCCAGCGCAGGTCGTACTTCGACGAAGGGAAATTCGCCAAAAAATTCGGAGACCCCGGCTGCCTGTATGAGCTGGGGTGCAAGGGACCCATCACCTACGCCGATTGCCCCATCCGGCAGTGGAATAACGGGGTCAATTGGTGTATCAAGGCCGGCATGGGGTGCCAAGGGTGTACCCAGCCCGAGTTCCCCGATTTTCTGGGATCTTTTTATGAACAACTGACCGATGTCGATATGCCCAAGATCGGTGAATACTGGAAAGAACGGGAGGGTTAAGGCCAATGGGGAAGATAATAATAGATCCCGTAACGCGGATCGAAGGACACTTAAAGGTAGAGACCGTTGTCGACGGCGGCGAGGTCAAGGAGGCCCGCTGTTCGGGGATGCTTTTCAGGGGCTTTGAGCGGATCCTGGAGGGCAGGGACCCGCGCGATGCCCAGATCATCACCCAGCGGATCTGCGGGGTGTGCAATCACTGCCACACCACGGCGGCCGCCCTGAACCTGGACAGCGCCTTCGGCATCGCCGATAAGATACCCGACAACGCCCGTATCATGCGCAACCTGACCATGGGTTTCCACCAGGTGCAGGATCACATCCTCCATTTCTATCACCTGGCGGCCCTCGACTACGTCGACGTCACCAAGGTGGCGGCCTACGAGGGGCCGGACCGGAACCTAAACTCCATCAAGGCCTTCATCTCCCGGGGAGAGTTGGCCCCCTTTGTCCCCCGTTACGAGGGGGATTACCGGTTCCCCGCTGAGGTCGATCAGGAGTTGGTGGGCCACTATGTTAAGGCATTAGAGATGCGGCGAAAGGGGCACGAGGCAACGGCCATCCTGGGGGGCAAGCTCCCCCATGCCTGCGCCGTGACCCCCGGGGGCATGACCGAGGTCCCCACCGTGGATAAGATCGCCACCCTCCTGTGGCGGGCCAAGGAGCTGCGGGAGTTTGTCGAGGATTGCTATCTCCCCGATGTGATCACGGTGGCGGAGACCTACGGCGACTATTTTGAGATCGGCAAGGGGTGCGGAAATTTTCTCGCCTACGGCATCTTTGATCTCGACGGGAAGGACCCCGATTACACGAAGCGGGCAAGGCTTTTCCCACAAGGGAGCACTACTACGGATTTCAAACACCAGCCCCTTGATCTGGATCAGATCACCGAGTGGATCAAGTATTCGTGGTATGAGGATGGTGCATCAGGCAGTCATCCCTTTGAAGGAGAGACCAAACCCCAACCCCATAAAAAAGGCGGCTATTCCTGGATCAAGGCCCCCCGGTACAAAGACAGCCCCTATGAGGTCGGCCCCCTGGCGAGGATTGCTGTCGCGTACGCAGCGGGTGATCCGGCCGTCAAGGAGATGGTGGACTCGGTCCTCGGCCACTTCAAGGCACAGCCCGCGGTCCTCTTCTCCGTCCTCGGGAGGCATGCCGCCCGGGCCCTCTGCACCCTTTATATTGTGCGCAATTTGGAGAACTGGGTCCTGGAGCTCAAGCCCGGGGAACCGGTCTATGTGGAGCATACCATACCCGAAGAGGGCACCGGTGTGGGGATCGTGGATGCGGCCAGGGGCGCCCTGGGGCACTGGGTGGTGATCAAGGATCGCAAGATCGGCAAATATCAATGTGTCGTTCCTACCACGTGGAACGCATCACCCATGGACGACAAGGACGTACACGGTCCCATTGAGCAGGCCTTGATCGGGACTCAGGTCAAGGACGAGGCAAACCCCTTTGAGATCGTGCGGATCGTGCGGTCATTTGATCCCTGTATCGCCTGTGCCGTGCACCTCTTGAACCACAAGGGGCGAGAGCTGCAACGGTATGTCATAGCCTAAAACGAGGAGGAGAGCGATGTTACGGTCGGAACAAAAACCGTTCGAAGAGATCGAGGGCTACCTGGAGGGCGACAAAAAGGTCTTCGTCTTGGGGTGTGACGGGTGCGCCCAATCAAGCAAGACCGGAGGGATGCCCCAGGTTGTGGCTATGAAGGAGCGCTTGGAGGGGGCGGGGAAAAAGGTAACGGGGCATACCGTGATTGATTTCCTCTGCCAGAAGGCCTTGGTCGCTTCGAGGCTTCGTCCCCTTGAGGCCCAGGTGATGGAGGCGGATTCCCTGTTGGTGTTGACCTGCGGGGTGGGGGTGCAGTCGGTGGGGGCCATGGTGAAAAAGCCGGTGCACCCCGGCTGCAATACCATCTCCCTCGGGGGGTCACGGGGTGAGTGGCGGGGGACGGAACGATGCCTGGAGTGCGGCGATTGTCTTCTCCACTACACGGGCGGGATCTGCCCCTTGACGGCCTGCTCGAAGGGTCTGAGAAACGGCGCCTGCGGTGGGGCCTCCGATGGAAGGTGCGAGGTCAGCCCGGAGAAGCCCTGCGGCTGGGAGCTGATCTACGAGAGGCTGAAGGAGGTGGGCAGGTTGGATCTGCTCAAAGAGTTTATCCCGCCCAAGCAATGGGACAAGCAGAGACCCAGACCGGAGATCCTTTCTACCGCTCTGTGGGCCCTTGAACAGCGGGATGAAGAGCGCGAGGAGGATAGAGGATAATGGTTTTGCACGAGGCATTAGAGAGCAAAAAGTTTGCCGTCACCACCGAAGTCGGTCCCCTCAAGGGGACGGATACCTCAGAGGTCATGGAGGTGGCTGAGGTCCTTAAGGGAAAGGTAGACGGGGTCAACGTGACGGACCAGCAGAGCGCGGTGATGCGGCTGGGTTCCCTGGCCACCTGCTCCCTCCTGGTAGAGAAGGGGTTGGAGCCGGTTTTCCAGATGACCTGCCGGGACAGAAACCGCATTGCCCTGCAGTCCGATCTGCTCAGCGCCCATGTCCTGGGGATCAAGAACGTCCTGGTCATCTCCGGTGACTTCCCCAGCCTCGGGGATCACATCGATGCCAAAGACGTCTATGACCTCGATTCCGAGCAGTTGATCTGGACCATCAACCAAATGAACGGAGGCCACGATCTGGCGGGCAATGAGCTGCAGGGGAAGACGGATTTCTTTGTGGGCGCGGTGGTGAAGCCGGTATCGGACACCGAGGCCTCTACTGAGCTCCAACTAGCCATGATGGAGAAGAAGATCAACGCGGGGGCCCGTTTCTTCCAGACCCAGGCGGTCTATGAGGTCGATGCCTTTGACCGGTTCATGAAGCGGGCGGCGCAATTCAAGGTGCCCGTCCTGGTGGGGGTCATCCCCCTCAAATCCGTGGGTATGGCGCGGTATATGAACAAGAACGTCTCGGGGGTCTTTGTACCGGAGGAACTGATCGAGGAGATGGGCAAGGCTGAGGACAAGACGGCAAAAGGATTGGAGATCACCGCCAGGCTCATCAATGATCTCAAGGACCTGTGCCAGGGGGTCCACATCATGGCCATCGGTTGGGAGAAGAAGATTCCTGAAATCCTGCAGCTGGCGAAGTTGGCGTAAGGGAACAGTCAAATCTCTGTGTAGTACCAACGTGATGATATCCCTTAAGGGCCTTCCCTTAAGGGATATTTAGTGCAGATGGCAAAGAACAAGAAGGTAGTGATCATCGGCATCGGGAACTTGATCCTCCGGGACGAGGGGGTGGGGGTGCATGCGGTGCGGGAGCTGGAGGGGAGGGATCTTCCCCCCCGGGTTGAGGTCATCGACGGCGGCACGGCCACGATGGAACTCCTCCCCGTCATCCAAGAGGCAGAGAGCATTATTGTAATCGACGCCCTCAAAGGGGGAGGGGACCCCGGAACCATATACCGGGTCACCCCTGATGACCTCATGGGCGAGACCGAACGCCTCCTCTCCCTCCATCAGGTGGGGCTCCTGGAGGTCCTGGGGATGGCGAGACAACTCGGCGGCGACCCCGAGGTGGTGATCATCGGGGTTGAGCCCAAGGAGATCTCCTGGGGCATGGAGCTGGCACCGGAGGTGGAGGCGAAGCTCCCGAAGGTGATAGAGGCGGTCTTGGCTGAGCTGCAGGGATTGTGACAAAAGCAGTTTCACGGTACAATGATCCGATGCATGAGCTTGGCGTAGCCCAGAGTCTTTTGGAGATCGTAGAGCAGGAGGCACGCCCCTACGGCGGGGCGCGGGTAACGCGGGTCCAACTGCGGATCGGCCAATTGAGCGCGGTGGTGCCGGATGCCCTGCGATTTGCCTTCGAGGCCATAACCCGGGGGGGGATCGCCGAGGGGGCCTTGTTGGAGATTGAGGAGGTGCCGTTGAGGATTCGGTGCCATCAGTGCGCGGAGGAATTTACGGTGGAGAACCCCTTCATGGTCTGTCCCCGGTGTGAGGGGGTTGACGTGGAGATGATTGCGGGAAGAGAACTGGAGATCAGGAGCTTGGAGATATGCGATGGAGACTAGCAGTATGGAGATAAGCGATGGAGACTAGCAGTATGGAGATAACATATGGAGATCGCAGATGGAGATAAGGCTCGTTAAGGACATCCTTGAGGCGAACGAGGTCATCGCCGCACAAAACAGGAAGCTCTTCACCGAGCAGGGGGTCTACGTGGTCAATCTCATGGGGAGCCCTGGCGCGGGGAAGACCACCCTGCTCGAAAGGACGATCGAGGGCCTCAAGGAGAAGAGAAAGATGGCGGTGATCGAGGGGGATATCGCCACCTCCAGGGATGCGGAGCGGATCGCCGCCCACGCCATCCCCACCGTGCAGATAAACACCGGTGGTGAGTGTCACCTCGATGGGAACATGGTGCGGGGAGGGCTCGGGCAGCTGGACTTCGACGGCATAGAGCTTCTTGTGGTGGAGAACGTCGGGAATCTCGTGTGCCCGGCCGAGTTCACAATCGGCGAGGACGTGAAGGTGATGATCTGCTCAGTGACGGAGGGGGACGACAAACCCCTGAAATATCCCCTCATGTTTCAGGTCTCATCCGTGCTGCTCTTAAACAAGGTAGACTTGTTGCCCCATGTAGACTTCGACTTGGAACGGTTCCGGGCGGACGCCCTCAAGGTAAACCCCCGCTTGGAGGTTATACCCCTCTCCTGCAAGACAGGGGAAGGGCTCGATGTCTGGCTCCGATGGCTTGAGGAGCGATCCGCAACAGAGGGGGTGTGATGGGAAAGGTCAGGGCGAGTGTTCAGGCAGAGGGGATCGTCCAGGGGGTGGGGTTTCGCCCCTTCGTGTATGACCTTGCCCGGCGCCATGAACTCACGGGGTGGGTCCTCAACGATGAGAAAGGTGTGCAGATCGAGATAGAGGGTGCAGATGAGCGCGTGGCCTCGTTCCTCTCCGAGCTCTCCTCTCCCCCCCCGCTCGCCGTCGTGGAGAGGACTCGGGTCAATTATACGTCCCCTGCGGGTTATACAGGATTTGAGATACGAGAGAGCGTCAGGGGGGAGGAGCGTCTCGCCCTCGTTTCACCCGACATGGCCCTGTGCGAGGATTGCCGACGAGAGCTCCTCGACCCCCGCGACCGGCGCTTTCGCTATCCTTTTATTAATTGCACTCATTGCGGTCCGCGCCTTACTATTATAGAAGACATCCCCTATGACCGTGCGAAGACCACCATGGCCCCCTTTCCGATGTGTCCTGAGTGCAGCCGGGAGTATCACGACCCGCTCAATCGCCGGTTCCATGCCCAGCCCAATGCCTGTGTGGTCTGCGGCCCTCAGGTCAAGCTGCTCGACTCAAGCGGGCGAGAGATGCCCAGTTCGGATTCCGGCCTTGATCCCGGTAGTGATCCTATTGCAAAGACCCTTGCACTCCTCAAAGGGGGAAAGATCGTGGCTGTCAAGGGGCTGGGGGGGTTTCACCTTGCGTGCGACGCAGCACAGGAGGGGGCCGTCTCGCTGCTCAGGGGGAGGAAATATCGGGAGGACAAACCCTTCGCCCTCATGTGCCGGGATATCGAGGTCATCGAGGGAATCTGCGTTGTGGATGACCCCTCCCGGGAATTGCTTGCCAGCAAAGAACGCCCCATTGTGGTCCTCCCCAAGAGGCCCCATTGTGTAATAGCGCCCTCCGTTGCCCCGGGTCAGGGCACTTTGGGGGTTATGCTTCCCTATACGCCCCTGCATCACCTCCTCTTTGCCGACGGGTTGGACGCCCTCGTGATGACAAGCGGCAATATGAGCGATGAGCCTATAGCCTATAAAGATGCCGAGGCCGTGGAACGCCTGGGGGGGATAGCCGATTTCTTTCTCGTGCACAACAGGGAGATCCGCACCAGGTGTGATGACTCGGTGGTGAAGCCCTTCAGGGGCACGGCGACCTTCCTCAGGCGTGCGAGGGGGTTTGTCCCCTTTCCTATACGATTGCAGCGGGGAGGACGCAGCGTGCTCGCCTGCGGGGCGGAGCTGAAGAACACCTTTTGTCTCACCAAGGGGGACTATGCCTTCCTGAGCCACCATATCGGCGATTTGGAGAACTTCGAGACCATGGGGTCATTCGAGGACGGGATAGGGCTCATCGAGCGCCTCTTTCAGATAGAGCCTGAATGTGTGGTCTATGACCTGCACCCCGATTACCTCTCCACTCGCTATGCCCTCGCGTATGCGCGCGATCTTAAACTGCCCGCTATCGGCGTCCAGCATCACTTCGCCCATGCCCTCAGCTGCATGGCCGAGCATGGCCTCGAGGGCCCTGCCCTGGCCGTGGTGATGGATGGGACGGGATACGGGGAGGATGGCACGGTATGGGGCGGTGAGTTCCTCGAGGTGACGACGACGGGTTACACTCGCCTCGGGCACCTGCGCACCATACCCCTGCCTGGCGGTGATAGGGCGGCCAAAGAGCCGTGGCGGATGGCAGCGGCCTATCTCGACCGAATTTATGGGGGAATAGAAAAGACGGATATACCCTTTGTGAAGGGCATTGATCTTGCCCGATGGTCCCTGCTCAGGGAGGCGATAGGGGCCGGCATCAATTCGCCCCTCTGCTCCAGTATGGGGAGGCTCTTCGCAGCGGTGAGCGCCCTCATCGGGGTGCGGGGGAGTATTCATTACGAGGGGCAGGCCGCCATAGAGCTCGAACAGCTGGCCGATCAAACGGAGAAAGGGGAGTATCCTTGTGAGATCATCCATGACAATGGGCTCTTTATCCTCGATCCCGACCCCGTTATCGAGGCCATCGTAGCGGAGATCAAACGAGGTGAAGATCGGGGCGTCATCTCGGCCCGCTTTCACAACTCGATGGCCAGGTCTATTGCCCAGATGGCGATCAAGATGAGAGAAGCGAGGGGACTCTCCGAGATCATCCTCAGCGGCGGGGTCTTTCAGAATCACCTCCTTATGGCAAGGGTCTGGGATCTGCTGTCTGGAGCGGATTTTCAGGTCTACATCCACCACAAGGTCCCTCCCAACGACGGGGGGATCGCCCTCGGCCAGGCCTTTCACGCCATCGCTCTACAGGAGAACTGATTATGTGTCTCGGTATTCCCGGTCGAATTGTCTCCATAACGGAAAATCAACTCGCCGAGGTGGACTTCAGCGGTGTGCGCAGGGAGGTAAGTCTCATGTTGTGCCCTGAGCTTGAGGTCGGTGACTATTGCCTGGTCCATGTGGGCTTTGCCATGCAGCGGCTCGACCCGGCGGAGGCCCAGGAGACCTTGGAGCTCCTTGACCAGTTCCTGGAGGCCTCTGGTGAATCCCCATAAAAGTCCTGATGAGGGGAAACTCGCCCCTCTTCTTCTTGAGAACATAGCCGCCCTTGCAGATTCTCCCATGCGCCTCATGGAGGTGTGCGGCACCCATACCGTTGCCATCTTCCGCTCCGGCATCAGATCGATGCTCCCCCCGGGGGTAGAGCTCATCTCCGGTCCCGGTTGCCCGGTCTGCGTCACCCCGGCAGGGGAGATAGACCGGGCCATTGCCCTGTCAAGGAAAGAAGAAATGATCCTGGCCACCTTCGGGGACCTCATGCGGGTCCCGGGGAGCAGTTCTTCTCTTCAGGAGGAGCGGGCGAGCGGCGCGGCGATCAGGGTGATCCTCTCGCCGCTGGATGCGGTCAAGATTGCCGAGGAAAATCCCGACAAGACCGTCTGTTTCTTCGGCGTGGGGTTTGAGACCACCTCCCCTGCGATCGCGGCCGCCGTCATGGAGGCCGGGCGCAGGGGCCTTGGCAACTTCTATCTCCTCTCCTCCCAGCGGCTCATCCCTCCGGCCATGCGGGCCTTGCTCTCGGGAGGGGGCGTCAAGATAGACGGCTTCATCCTCCCGGGCCACGTGAGCGTGGTCATCGGAAAGGCCCCGTACTGCTTCATCGCCGAGGAGTTCGGCCTCCCCGGTGCCATCACCGGGTTCGAGCCCCTGGACATCCTCGAGGGGATATACCTCCTCCTGCGCCAGAGGAAGGAGGGTCGTACGGAGATAGAGATCCAGTACAGCCGCGTGGTGCAGGAGGAAGGGAATCCTCGGGCCCGGGGGATCATGGGGGAGGTCTTTGCCCCTGTTGATGCGCGCTGGCGGGGTCTCGGCACGATACCCCAAAGCGGCCTTGTGCTGCGGGAGGGATTCTCCCAGATGGATGCCGCGCAGGCCTTCGATATCCCGTATGCTGAGGTGGAGGACCCCCCGGGGTGTCTCTGCGGGGAGGTCCTGCAGGGGCTCGTCAGGCCGCCTGAGTGTTCTCTCTTCGGGACTGGGTGCACGCCGGAGGATCCCGTAGGCCCGTGCATGGTCTCCACTGAGGGGAGCTGTGCGGCCTACTACAAATATGGAAGGGGGGCTGGGGGAGATGAAAGATAAGAAGATCACCCTCTCCCATGGGGCAGGCGGCAGGCTGAGCCATGACCTCATAGAAGAGTACTTTCTCCCCTGCTTCGACAACGACCTTCTGCGGGCACTCGATGACAGTGCCGTGATCCCGATGCAATCGGAACAGGCGAACCGGCTGGCCTTCACCACCGACTCCTACGTGGTAAAACCCCTCTTTTTCCCCGGCGGGGACATCGGGAGGCTCGCCATCTGCGGCACGGTAAATGACCTTGCCATGGCCGGGGCGCGGCCCCTGGGGCTCTCGGCCTCCTTTATCCTCGAGGAGGGTTTGCCCATCGAGGACCTCGAAAGGATCCTCGCCTCGATGAAAGGGGCTGCTGAGGAGGCAGGGGCCCGGGTGGTGGCAGGGGACACCAAGGTGGTAGAGCATGGGGCAGCGGAAGGGATCTACATCACCACTGCCGGCGTCGGCCAGATCCCTGAGGACGTGGCAATCGGGAGCGCACAGGCCAAACCCGGAGATGTGGTCATGGTCAGCGGTCCGCTTGGCGACCACGAGATCGCGGTCCTTATGGCGCGGGGGGAGTTCGCCCTGCAGGGGGAGGTGGAGAGCGATTGCGCACCCCTTAATGGGCTGGTGGAGGCGATGTTAGAGGTATGCCCGGAGATCCATTCGCTCAGGGACCCCACCAGAGGGGGGTTGGCCACTGTCCTGTGGGAGATTGTCAACTCCTCGAAGGTGGGTGTTATCATAGACGAAGGGGAGATCCCGATCAGGGATCAGGTCAGGGCAGTCTGCGACCTGCTCGGTTTTGATCCCTATTATCTGGCCAATGAGGGGCGGCTCGTCGCCTTCATGCCACAGGGGGAGGCCAAAGCGGTCCTTAAGGCGATGCAGGCACACCCCTTGGGGGGGGAGGCAACTATCATCGGAAAAGTCACGGCAGAAAATCCCGGGAAGGTCCTTCTGCACACCCCAATAGGGGGGCACAGGCTCCTTGAGCCCTTAAGCGGGGAGCAGTTCCCCCGGATCTGTTGAGCTCTGCGAAATCCCGCCTTGCGGGGCCCCACAGAAGTTCACGTATCTTCCGCGAACTCCTCATCCGCAACCTTTAAAGTCCTATCAAACACCTTTCAAACCCTATAACGAATTAGCGGGTTAGTTTAGATTTTTTATGCATAAAAGCCTTGACTTGCACCCTTTTGCTCAATAGAATTTATTCAGGAGTAGAACAAGTTTAGAAATAAATGTTAGGAAGAGTCATATTTATCATAGGCTAGCCAAAGGATAATTTTTATGGAAAAAATTCTTAAGAATCTTACAATCCGCAAAATGATACCCGTTTTGGTCTATGCTGCATTCATCGCCACATTTTTATGGCTTAGTTTTTCTATTTATAGACATTTTGTGAGCATACCAGGGAAAATAGAGAAATATAGGGACGAAGGAAATGTTGAAGGTATAATGACTATATCGCGCAATGAAGAAGGAGCAAGTCCTTTTGCAGTAATTGACGCATTGAAACAAATTGGTAGTGAGGCAGCAGTAGCAGGGATTGCCGAACATCTCAATAGGGGTTCAGAAGCAGCTAATTATGCGGCTAAAACATTAGGCGAGCTTGGTTCAACTAATGCGACAGAAGCACTTCTTCAGGCAATCAATCTTAGCGACTATCCAGGAAAACAATCAGTTATAGCCCTTAATAAAATTAGAGATCCAACTTGTGTTGAGATATTAGTTAATGGCATTAAGAGTACAGATACAAATGATAGGAGAATATATCTTACAAAAGCGGCACTTATTGCTGCTCTCTCCGTGGAGACTGCCGAACGAGATTTTAACTACAAAGTAACTGATGTTGATGAATGGATGAGGAAATTAATGATAGATAATTTAAGGAAAGAAAAGCTATATCCGAAAGATGAATTATTTCAACTAACCACTGATGACGATATATATGTAACCTCAGGAGCGGTATGGTTATTGTGGGAGTTGCGGCCTGATGTGAAAGAAGAGGAATATATTCTGGCTCATGTTGAACATAATATTAGAGGATGGTTGGCTAGTAAAAGAGGGGATCAGTTAAGAAATAATTGGCAAGTTGTTAAGAAAATACTGATGTCTGATGTTTTGTCAAATGACCAAGATAGGATACATAAAGCGCTGACTTATTTTATGGGCATTGGTAATAAGACTATAATACCAGTGCTCGTAGATGCACTTCAGATGCAAGGGAACAAAAAAATGGCAGAGGCCTATTTAAATGCCGGCCATCAGACCTTGGCAGATGAAGCAAGAAATTGGGCAAGGAAGAATGGTTATACAATAACAATAGGCCAGGGGCACCATCCCGTTAATTGGGGGTCGTGGTAAAAAAGCCAATTAAATTAAGGAAACAAAGGGTCAAGTCTTTGATTGACTATAGGAGGCATAAGGGGCCGCATCGTTATTCTTGATTTTGGTAAAAAGCCAATTTACAATACAGTCAAATTTGCTGCACGAATCAAATATGTCACTCCTCAACTCGTACATATGCCCCCAATGTGGTAATTATTTCCCTTGGGTAAAGTACCATTTTAGCCACCAGCAGTATAGAATGGTGGCATGAAAAACAACACATGTCCAAAGTGTAATTATGGCAAACAGTGGAAAGTAAGAAGAGAGAAACTCAAGTGTGTTCGGTGTCGATACGAATGGGTTCCTGATAAGTTGCCGTTGAGACTTTCTCGTGTTCAATGGCGAAGGGTATTGAGGTATTTCATGTTGGGACTGAGCAGTAATAAGATAGCCTCTGAGACAGGGCTTGAGAGAAGGAGGGTGTTGAGGGCATTGAATACCATCCGAGAAGGTATGTTGAGAGACATACCGGGGGTATTTGAGGGTGCGGTAGAGGTTGATGAGACCTATGTGGGAGGTCAATGGAAGAATAAGCGAAAAGTCCAACGATTGCAAGGAACTAAGCGGGGTCGGGGAACACGTAAGCAGCCGGTTTTGGGTATCTTGTGCCGTAATGGCTATGTATGGGCTGAGCTGGTTCCTGGTGTTGAGGCT
>Ga0307422_1000715_pt1 | contig 18018 bp, 15 predicted proteins | sample SalMarWE160290MG_FD_202153 | JGI IMG/M metagenome (GOLD analysis project Ga0307422, IMG submission 202153) | Salt marsh sediment microbial communities from the Plum Island Ecosystem LTER, Massachusetts, United States - WE1602-90 | ecosystem: Environmental > Aquatic > Marine > Intertidal zone >...
AATTAAAATCAAGGTCAAAATAAACTGATCCTGTGATGATTGCATTCTGATTTCCGTCTATATTATGTTCAAAGTTCATATCAAACCCAAGCAGTTCGGTACTTTTTAAATCCTTCGCGAGTGAAAAACCTTCGGCAAGGACAATATGATCAATATTTGCAGTGGTAAGTGATGCTGAATGCAGGTCAATGGATCCCTGCCTGATCACATCTTCCAGGGCAGCCTGAGATGTATTGATCACAATACTACCTCCTTCGCTCCCCACGGAAGTGACCTTGCGCAAAAATCCGTAGCGCGCAAGACTGCTGGCACTATCCACTAAAATATCATTTTCTTTTATTTCACCGGCAAAAGAGCTGCCCTGAGAAAAATGAAAAGTAAAGTCTGTTGTATCTAGTTCCTGTATTTCGGAGCGGATCGTGTTATTCAACACTTTTGTTTCTTCGGCAATGATCACTTCTTCCGGGTCATACTGATCATCGGGTTTGATTTCCTCTTTCCGGCATGAAGAAAGGAAAATAAACAACATGAACAGGATAGATATTGGCAATTTCATCATGTTTCTTTAATGTAAAGGGAAAACCGTTTTCATGTTATCGAAATTCTATAATTGGTTTTTAACACGAATATTGTGTTCCGATATTTTTTTACATAATAATTTCTTCTGATAAGGATAAATATAGATATCATTTTTTTTTTTAAAACAGATAATGAATAATGGACGGGATTCATTTATTATTCGGCAGGGGTTATTGAATATTCGTATTCATTGATTATTTTTATCCGGGAATAAACAATTATTTGGATCAATAGATTGACTTTTACCCGGATTTTTGTTTACTTGTTTCGTTAAGGATATCTGTTTCAGATACACATCATGTTTATGAATTTTCACCACATCATTTCTTTTTTCCGGATACAATGTATGATGTATCTGATCTTGATTTCCTGTATATCTGCATGGGCACAGCCGAAAGAGAAAAGAAAAGCGGTTCCCGGTTCTTCATTTTATTCAAAAAAAATTGATTCATTATTGCAGAAAGGGGAAGATATCATTCGTTGTTCACCTGATTTATCGAGAGAGGATGCATTACAGGCACTGGAATACGCCCAGGCTGAAAATGACTTGCAAAATACAGGAAGAGCTTACCTGATTTTGGGTAATGCAAATTTTTATCTTGGAAGGTTCGACCTGGCGCTTCAATATGCCCAAAAGGCCGAACGTATTTTCCGGATGATAGATGAGCCAATATTAACAGCCCAGGCATTAAACCTTACAGGATCAATATATTTACGTTTCCCCGATTCGGAGAAAAGTCTTAACTATTTCCAAAGAGCCCTGGTGATCTTTGATTCCCTGGATTACAAATCCGGCTCGGCTGAGTCACTGAACCTTATCGGGAACCTTTATAATACCTGGGAAGAATATGATAAAGCAATGGGTTATTATAACCAATCACTGCGTATTCGGGAAGAGCTGAATGACACCAGCGGAATAGCATCTTCCCTGAATAATATTGCACTGATCTTTATTGAACAGGAAAAATACGATACAGCAATTGCCTGTTATGAAAAATCAATTCAAAGCAAGCTTCAACAGAAATACGATGATATCGGGTTAGGTAATGCCTATAATAATCTGGGAGATACATATCTGAAACTGAAGGATTATGAGAAAGCACTTAAAAATCATCTTTTTGCACTGGAATACAGGCAGCGTGCACATAACAGGCGGGGAATAGGTTCTTCTTATAACAATATCGGGAATATTTATTATGAAGAAGGGGATTATGAAAAAGCCATTGCATATTATTCAAAGGGATTGGAAGTGAATATTACCGAGACTAATTACAGGAATTACGAAGGACTGGCTATGGTTTATATGAAACTCAATGATTATGACCGTGCCTTTTTTCATTACCAAAAATATGCCCGGTTACGTGATTCCCTTTTTAATGTAGAACGTTACAGGCAGATAGCTTTGATGGAAACGATGTTCCAGACAAAAAAGAAGGAACAGGAAGTGGTACTACTGCAAAAGGAAAACGAGATCAAAAATTTACAGATCAGCAGATCAAGGGCAGTGACCCTGATTATAGCAGGGGTTTTTATTTTCACCCTGATCATTACCATCATGTGGATCAGACAAAACAAGATCAGGGCCAAACACGAGAAGCTCGACCTGGAGCAAAAGCTTTTGAGAACACAAATGAATCCTCATTTTATATTTAATTCCCTGATTGCCATTCAAAATTATATTCTGAAGAATAAACCGGCCAGCGCGGCTGAATATCTTGCCGGTTTTGCCAAGCTTATGCGCGATATTTTACATAACAGCACCAGGGAGCTTGTTTCACTTGCGTGGGAGGTCGAATTTATCCGGCAATATTTGCTGCTTCAACAACTGCGTTTTGATAACAGGTTTGATTTTACTATTGAGGTGGCAGATGATATTGAGGCTGAAGAAACAGGGGTTCCACCAATGATTGCTCAGCCTTTTATTGAAAATTCCATTGAACATGGTATAGCTCTTATACCAGGGAAAGGACATCTTGATATCAGGTTTATGCTGCAAAACAGTCACTTTCTTTTTGTATTAACAGATAATGGGATAGGGATAGAGAAATCCGGAATTCCACGGTCTTCAGGACATAAATCAATGGCAACCGATCTGACAAATAAAAGGATTGACAATTTAAATAAACATCAAAGGAAAAAATATAAATTGCAAATTATTGATTTGCATGAAGAATCATTTGATGAGCAAGGAACGAAAATAGTCTTTCAGATGCCTTTGATTTATATCTGATCAATAAAAAAACGAGGTATGTTAAAAACCGTTATTGTCGATGATGAGCCGCAGGCAAGGGAAGCAATACGTTTGATTATCAAAAATTATAATATGAACCTGAACGTATTGGCCGAAGCTGCATCGGTTGAAGAAGGATGGCAGGTTATAAGAGAATTCCATCCCGATCTGGTATTTTTGGATATTTTATTGCCCGATGGAAATGGCTTTGATATACTATCGCGGTTTTCACCGATCGATTTTAAAATAATTTTTATCACGGGTAATGACAACTTTGCCATACAGGCGATCAAATACAGTGCTCTGGATTATATTATGAAACCGGTCCGGTTTGAAGAACTGAATGATGCAGTCAGCAAAGCCCGGGATCAGATAAACAAGGAATTGCTTGATCTGAAAATTTCAGCCATGTTGTCTAACATGAAGGATCCCGGAAGAAAGATGGAAAAGATTATCCTGAAAACATTTGAAAGCATTCATCTGGTGAATATTCATGATATCATCCGATGTGTATCCGATAAAAATTATACTACATTTGTTTTAACGGGTAATAAAGAAATGCTTGTTTCAAAAACAATAAAAGAATTTGATGAATTATTAAGTCCTTCCGGATTTATAAGAATTCATCAATCCTATCTTATAAATCTTGCCCATTTTGTGCGATTTGACAAACAGGACGGAGGGTATGTGGTACTTACCGACAACGTGAGGATTCCCGTATCATTCCGTAAAAAGGATAATCTTTTCCGGGCATTGAAGGGGTTGTGCTGATTTTCCTGACCCGCTGAAGGAACTATAAAACCAATATTATTTTCTGTAAGAGTGCCCGAAAGGGTATTATTGAATGAGCCTGAAAAAATTTATAAAATGATACAAGCGATAAAAAGAAATAATTCGTATTTTTGACTTTTGAGCAACAGAAGTCAATTTTTATGTCAGAAACAGATACAAAGAACCTGATTATTGAATCCGCGACAAAGCAATTTTCAAAATACGGTTTTCATAAAACCACTATGGATGAAATTGCCAGGTATGTTCATAAAGCCAAAGGCGTTCTTTATTACTATTTTAAGAGCAAAGAGGTACTTTTTAAAGAGGTTTTACAGGAGGAACTGGACCATGTAAAAAACGAGTTGAGAAAGATCACAACCAGTAATCAGGATTCTTTAACAATTATTAAAGATTTTTTTCTTACACGGTTAAAATTGCTTAGCAAAGCAGTTAATTATCACGAAACATTAAAGGCCGATTTTTTTGAAAAATATGAGTTTGTTAAAGATGTCAGGGACGATTTCACCGAATTTGAATTTAACCAGTTGTACTTTGTTTTAAAGAAAGGTCAAAGTGAAGGTTACACGGATATAAAAGATGTTAAATCTACTGTAAATGCTGTTATGATGTTGTTACACGGTATCGAATTCCCTTTGTACTTACAAAACAAATACCCTGAATATGAAAGTGTTATTGAGGATATCGTATCAATAATTATCAATAGCATAAGATCCTATACAAAATAATTATTTTTTTCACTATTTTTGACTAAAAAACATAATAGGTCAAATATTATATATACCTTTATTTATGTTTTTATCGATTTTACAGGAAGCAGGTTAAAACAACGATAACTGATTAATTGTTTATATGTACATGGAAAAGTTTGTTAAGGGAATCATCAAATTACGATGGGTAATTATTGCAGGGGTATTGGTGTTAACCTTTTTTTTTGGGTATCAGATAAAGAAAATTACCATTAATTCCGATATATTGAGCACCTTACCGGATGACGATGCACCCGCGCGTTTATATAAGGACATCGGTTCGCAATTTAACGGCAATGATATCGGTATGATCGTTTTGGAAACGGACAATGTTTTCAAAACAGAAGTTTTGCAACATATTAAACAGATTACAGACAGCCTGAGAATTATTCCCGGTATTTCGACAGTTACCAGTATTACGAATATTCTTGATATTAAAAGCTCCGAATGGGGAATTGAAATCGGGAAGTTGGTTGATGAATATGATCTGCCGGATGAACAACCCGAACTGGACAGCCTCAAAAATTACGTTTATTCAAAAGAAATGTATAAAGGGGCTATCGTATCAGAGGATGGAACAGCTACGCTGGTGATGTTCACATTACTCCCGGATGCCGATGTTCAGGAGATCGCACAAACCGTCAAGTCGATAGTCAACGCTATGAATCTGCCGGAAACGGTTTATTTTGGCGGATTGCCATTTTTGTTGAATGATATTACCGATTTGATCCTGTCTGATATGACCTGGCTTATCCCTGTCGTATTTATTATTATTGCCTTAATCCTTTTGTTTAGCTTCAGGGATCTTCGCGGTATGCTTTTGCCTTTACTTACAGGCGGAATTACGGTTATCTGGACACTTGGCATAATGGCACTAATCGGCTATGAAATTACGATCATATCCAACATGATGCCGGTATTACTTATTGCCCTCGGGAGTGCTTATACTATTCATGTTTTAAACAGTATAAACCATAATATCCTGAAAGACAGAAAACAGGCGCTGGTCAACGCGATGTCCTATACCACAATTCCAGTGATCCTGGCCGCTATTACAACCGCTATTGGTTTTGTTTCTTTTATATTCGGGGCATATCTGGCCATGATCAGGGAATTTGGTATAAGTACGGCTATTGGAATATTGATCGCTTTGCTATTGTCCTTATTTTTTGTTCCGGCTTTTATTTCAGCTTTATCTATTTACAGAAAAAATGCTGAAACAAAAAAAAGGGAAAAGGAGCCATTACTATCGCGTTTTATACTTCAGCCTGTTGTACATCTTCTCTTCAAACACCCCAAATCCATTTTAGTCGTTTGGAGTATACTTTTGTTATCGGGCGTAGCAGGAATATTTTTGATTGAAACCAGTGTTAATATCACTGAATATTTTGAAGAAGATAATCCGACAAGAATATCGGAAAACGTTATGCAGAAAAAATTCGGTGGTTCATTACCTGTTTTTGTTCAATTTGAAGGAGATATCCAGGAACCGGAGGTTTTAAAAGCAATGATAAAGGCCCAGGAATTTATGAAAGAAGATCCGAATATTTCTTCAGCACAGTCAGTAGCCAATCTGGTTGAGCAAATGAATGATGCTATGGGAGAAGGGGAAAGCATTCCTGATGATAAGGCTAAAATTCAGCAATTATGGTTTCTTATTGAGGGGCAAGATGTTATGCAACAACTTGTTTCGGATGATCTGGATAAGGCAATTATTCAATCAAAATTTGCTTCTATTAAAACACGGGAAATAGAAAGCTTCACTAATAAGATGAACCAATATATAGCGGAAAATCCGGACGACAATTATACCATACGTTTTACAGGTATACCTCCCCTCTATATGAAGCTTAATGACAGTCTTGTTAAAAGCCAGTATAGCAGTCTGATTATTGCTATTTTGCTGGTTCTGCTTATTGTAGGAATTATCCCGCGTTCCTTTTCGAAAGGAGTATTTGCTACGATACCTATTATCGCAACCATTATTTTTATCCTGGGTTTTATGGGATTTACGGGTATTCCGCTCGATATAGCAACGGTAATGGTAGGAAGTATTGCCCTTGGTATAGGAATCGATTATTCCATACACATTATTACCGGCCTTAATTCTCACTTAAAAGAACACGATAATACTGAAAAAGCTATTAAAGAAACAATAATGGCAAAGGGCAAGGCTATTATTATAAATGTAGTTTCAGTTGCTACAGGATTTATCGTCCTGTTATTTGCACAAATAGTACCTATGCAAAATTTTGGTTTACTGGTTGCCATCAGCATGTTTGGTTCAGGACTGGGCGCACTGATATTATTACCCGTACTATTAATACTGGCACACAGAAATGGCAAAAACAGGAAAACTATAAAGTAATAACAAATGAATAGTGTTTTAAAACAAACATATACTTTGTTGTATATAATGAAAAAGAAATAAAGATTAAAATAAATTCAAATAAGAGCAGAGTGGTTACATCTGTTCTTGACTTTTAAGGTTTTGTATTGTATTAACATAAAAATTTACTAAATGAAAACAAAAATTCAAACAGCAGTATGTATGTTTTTTATTATATCAGTAAGTCTTGCAGGAGGCCTTTTATCTGTAAATGCACAGGATGCAGGCACCCTGTTGAAGAAAATGGATGAGGTCATGTATGCCCCTAAAGACATGACAGGAACAATCCGACTGGTTTTAATTAATAAAAACGGTAAAAAGGAAACACGTGAAGCGTATATAAAGCAAAAAGGCACGGATAAACGTATTATGCGTTTTACATCTCCCGCATCACAAGCCGGTATTGCTGTTTTAGCCCTGCCCAATGATGTTATGTATTTATATTTACCCGCATACGGAAGGGAAAGGCGTATTTCAGGCAGTGTTAAAAATCAGAATTTTGCCGGTACTGATTTTTCTTATGACGATATGGAACCAAAACCTTTTTCAGATAAGTATACCCCGAAATTAATTGAAACTAAAGAAAATGTGTATGTATTGGAATTAATACCAAAGGGGCGGTCGGATTATTCCAAAATAATAGTGCATGTTAATAAAACACATTATTATCCGGAAATGATGGAGTATTACGATAAAGGCAATACAAAGGTTAAAGAGGCAAAATATACATGGAACAAAACCGGTAAATACTGGACATCAGCAGAAATAGCAATGACCGACTTAAAGAGAAATCACACGTCAAAAATGCAAATGTCAGACATAAAATATGATACCGGTATACCGGATAGTGAATTTACAGTAAGAAAACTGAAGCAGTAATATAAATGATCACGATGCTATCCAATCATATCAATATTATTCTTGTTGCTGTATTTCTTTTTTCAGGCAATTTTTTTTCATTAAAAGCGCAACATGTTGAGGTCGTGATCAAAGATATTCGTTCAACTGAGGGACAAATAATCATTGGGGTTTTTAAAGATAATGAAAGCTTTAAGGAAGAAAAACCATGTATAAGAAAAAAATTTAAAAAGGCCGGAATTTCCAATGGGGAAATGACAGTAAAGTTTAGTTTGGATCCGGGCACGTATGGTTTCTCATTATTGGATGATGAAAATAATGACGATGAAATGAACTATAGCATCGTTGGTATTCCAAAAGAGGGGTTTGGTTTTTCAAATTATTATCATAAGGGCCTTAAAAGGCCGGATTTCGATGTTTTTAAGTTTACCTTAAATAAAAATCAATACCAGAAAATTGTTATGAAAATAAAATATATGTAAGAAAGATAATTAAAACTTAAAAAATTCCTGTTGTATGAAAACAAGATATTTATTTCCGATAATTATTTTATTTTTCGTATTACCTGGTAAAATCGAAGCACAATATCCTGATGATAATAGTTTAAAGTTATCAGGAGATCTGTTGGTAGATGAACGTTTTTTGCTTGAAGACCCGAATGATTGGGCTTGGAATGAAACACGGCTTTCATTCAACCTGGACAAAAAAATAACGGGCGATTCAAAGTTTCACAGTGAAATATGGCTGAGAAATATCGGTTTGCCTGATATTACGGCATCGGCAGACCTGTATAATAAAGGAATTGTGGATCCGTATAACCTGGAGATAAGAGAAGCTTATATTCATTTATTCGGGTTTTTAACCGATAAGCTTGATGTAAAAATCGGCCGCCAGTATATACCCTGGGGCACGGCCGATCAGATCAACCCGACAGACAATCTCAATCCTTATGATATGGAGGATATACTGGATTTTGGCCGTCACCGGGGTTCCGATGCTGTTAATCTCAATTTTTATTTTTCAGACAGATTTTCATTGCAGGGTGTTTTTATTCCTTTTTTTCAGCCTGCCAATATGCCGGCAGGTATTTTTTCTGATGCTTTAAATCCGGAGATGCAGTTACCACAGGGTATGGTGTTAAGGGAATATTCCGATACCATAGTTATGCCGCGCTACAATATAGGCCAGAGTTCGGTTTCGGCCCTGAAATTTAAGGGGTTTATAAAAGGTGTCGATTTTTCATTTAGTTATGTTTGGGGTATCGACGGATTACCCTTTAATACCAGAAATACCTTCATCCCCGTTGATCAATACGGTGGTATGAACATTAATGCCCGGCTTTCCTTTGCACGGACACATATCATTGGAGCCGACCTGGTTACAAGTATAGCAGGTATCGGGTTCTGGGCTGAAGCAGCAATATTTGTACCGGAAAAAGACATCCTGATGATCAATGATTTGTCAGCTCTTTATCCTGAATCGCCTGTACCGGTAACCCAGGATTCATTGCTCCTTGATAAGACAAATCCCTATGTAAAATTTGCTGTTGGTGCGGATTACTTTTTTTCAGACGGGTCATATTTTAATCTTCAGTATATTCATGGTTTTATACATGAGCGGGGAAACGAAAACCTGAATGACTATTTCCTGATGCAGTATGAAAAGAAATTTTTCAGGGAAAAGCTGAAAATTGCCCCGGTCGGCGGAGGATTTATTGTTTCCGACTGGAATGAAATATCCGATAACTATGCAATTATTTATAAACCGGAAATCGCATACAAGGCAACTGACAATGCAGAAATTTCATTATCCCCTGTAATTTTTGACGGGAAAGGGAATAACCTGTTTGCGAATCTTAAAGACTATAATATGTTTATAGTAAAAGTTAATTATAGTTTTTAGTCTCTTTTTTTTATTTACATTTTACACCTTGTACTCTTACATTTTGTAACTTACTGCACATTATCAGGTTTTTCAGTATAGTAAGGAAACCGTGACCTGAAATGTTAATAAGTACATCATGAAAATAAGAAAACTCAAGCTTTGGCATAAAATACTTCTGGGAATACTGATTTTTATCGTAATCGTCTTGTTCGCGGCTCCGCGGGTTGCAAGATATTATATTGTTAACAACAGCCATGAACTGACAGGGCGCAAGGTTGATATCAGAAAAATACGAATTAACTATTTTTCGGGAACAGTCAGGATTAAAGACCTGATCATGTATGAACAGGATGGTAAAACGGATTTTGTCCGGTTAGGCAATCTGCTGGTGAACCTTGATTACTGGCCTTTTTTAAAAAGGGAACTATACATTAAAAAGATCAGGCTGGATGATTTCTACGCACAGGTTGAGCAAAAGGGGCAGTGGTTTAATTTTTCCGATCTGGTAGCCAAACCCGATAGCCAGATGACAGAGGATGAAACAGCAGATACGTCAGTTACTGATTCAATGAAGTTTTCTTTTAATAATATCACCATATCAGACAGTTATGTAAAATATACCGATCTTCTGCTCGAACATACCATTTCACTCGATGATATTGATTTGCATATTCCCGGCTTTTCCTTTAGCAGTGAAGCTACTCATCTTGCTGTTGATTTTAATTTTATCCAGGGAGGAACCCTCCATTCAGCTCTTGATTATAATCAGGCAGATAGTATTTATGCAGTCAATCTGAGGCTGGACAGCCTGAACCTCGATATCATCGAACCTTATGTAAAAGATGCGATCGGCATTTCTGACATGAAAGGTTATTTTTCAAACGATATTTATATAAGGGGTAGCATCAATCATATCATGCAGATAGAGATGAGCGGCTGGAACAGGATTGATATGATGGATATTCATGATAAACAAAACCGGAGTATATTGAGCTTCGACCAGCTCAGAATTGATACCGACACCCTGCTACTTCATGAAAATGAGATACGGATAAATGAAATAGCACTGGTGAATCCTTATATTTTGTTCGAACTGATTGACACTACCAATAACTGGCTGGCAATGGTTGTTCCTGCTGACTCACTGACTTCTGATGCGGTTACGGAAAAGGAAGAAATACCTGTTGATACACTGGCTCCGGATATTACCGAAGCAACCGGTGAGGAAGCTGTTTTTGTTTATTCCCTTGACAGGCTTGCACTTGAAAATGGCAGGGTTGACTTTAAAGACCTTACACTGCCTCGTGAATTCGCTGCAACCATCCAAAATATGTACATTAAGAGTAAGGATATCAGTGCAGGTAATGAAGACATAGCTTTAACCCTTTCGGCCGAAATAAACCAGACCGCGGAGATTCATACCGATCTTGTAATCAATCCGGTGGATATGAACAACATCGATATTGATTTTTCATTACAGAAGTTTGCCATAAAAGATGTTGAACCTTATCTGTATAGCTATTTTGGTTATCCCGTGGAATCAGGTTTTTTAAACTTCACATCAAACACCAGCATGTCAAAAGGGTCCATGACCAGTGAAAATAAGCTGTATGTCCGCCAGTTTAATCTTGGAAAACCGGATAAGAAGGAAGCACAATATAAATTACCTCTTCGCATGGCAGTTGGGGTGCTGACAGATAAAGACGGGGTTATTGACCTTACGGTACCTGTAACAAGCAAGGGTGAGGAAACGAAAATCAGCAACCTGGGCAAACTCATCCTGAAAACACTTGGTAACCTGATTGTAAAGGCTGCTACATCTCCCGCTGATATGCTGGCAGGGATGTATAATGTAGATGCTGCCAGACTTAAGATGGTGAAGATCGGTATGTTCGAAACCACACCGGACAAATCAGATATGGAAACTCTCGATATACTGGCCGGAATAATGGATGATAAACCCAAGCTCCGTCTGGCATTCAACTATTTAATAGACCAGGATCTCTACTTCAAAAGACTGGCCACCAAAATGGTGACGAACGAATACCTGGAAACAAAAACTGATGATGAATATATGGAAGGACCTAAGGTGCCTGACAGTCTGCTTATTGGTTTTATAACAGTAAAATCGGATGTAGTGCAGACAGACACTGGCAAAGCCGTGCCGGATATATATGTTGATTATATTGGCAAAGAGCGCCTGGCAGCCAGACTCGACTCAACCAGGCGGGTGCATATAGATTTTGTTCATGATTATATCCTCAGTCATAAATCCTTGTCTGATGAACGGCTGAGCATAACTGCTGCATCTCCTGATTCCGTGCCAGACAGAAACATTGAACCTGAGACAGGGGAAAACGGAATTTTTCTTATACGTTTTGAACCGGTTCGTACCGATTAGTGCGGGAAGAAGTTATAATAAACCGGATTTTCTGAATAACGATTTTTTATCATTCAGGTTTTGGTCCATATCCGGGTGTTAAGGTTCAGATCTTCAACTATCCCTGTAAGCAATATGAGGTACCGCATATTCTCTTCGATAAAATTGTAATCGACCACTGATTTAAAAAGCCGGGTTTCAAACAAATTTTTCGTCATCCTGATCGCGATATATACTTTTGAATCACGGAATGAGAGATATACCTTTGTATTCCATTTTCGCTTAAATTCGAGTATCCGTTGCATCAGTGACGGAGAGAGGATGTATCTTGCTTCGACCTGATCGTCACCATACACACAGAATTCTTTTTCGAACTCAGGGTCTTCCAGCCTGATCAGCTCCCCCCTGTTAATTGCCAATGACTGGAGTTTTTGCCCCATCTTGCCAAACAATCGTTCTGCTGTATCAGGTAAAACAATGGTATGTGTTTTAAAATGCTTATTGAAGTCGGCCACAAAAAATATACCTTTAAAAAAAGTGTGGTAGGTTTCTTTACGACTCGAACCACTGCCGGTTCTTGTTACATACTGGGCCACTACTTCAGAAAATTCGACGGCTGTTTTTCCAAGTGTACCTCTAAAATGATCTTCGCCCTTGTATTTATCACATGAGTGCTGAAAAATAGCACTTCGTATAAACTCTTCTTCCGGAACCGTTCCTTCAGGCGTGTATTGCATGTTTTTATCCACGAAAGTGGATATTTTGGAAATAATCTTGTTTTTGAAGTTCAGCCTGTAGTTTTTGCTGACAACACTAATCAGGATAAAACCAAGAATTCCGGTCAGTGGCTGAATGACAAATTTCCAATCACCGGCATCCTCCGGGATGATTTTCGCTTCAATGATAATGGCAATGACAGTAATCAGAACGATTAATATTACACGGCGGTCCACTTTTTTTCGTTCCCGGTCAAGCATGATGAGCTCTGGGACTAATGTCTGTTCGTAAAAATCTTTGAAATTTTTATCCTTGTTCATCATTGATTGTTTTTGGTATTATTTGTTAAAAAGATCTGCAGCATGAATATTTTTTCTTTCGCTATCCGGTATTTCAAAAAGCATTTTTGTTTTATAGTTCATCATCCCGGCCATCATGTTTGACGGAAATGTCTCCACACCATTATTGAAGATTGTCACGGCGGCGTTGTATGCTCTTCTTGATGCCGAAATCTGCTCTTCCACCTCATTCCAGGCGCCCTGTAACTGAATGAAATTCTGGCTTGCTTTCAGATCAGGATAATTTTCAACAGCTACCATCAGGCCTGAAACACCTTTGGCAATTTTATTTTCAATATCTACACGTTCGTCATCCGAAATGTCGCCTGCAACAGCTTTTGTCCTCAGGTCAGTAAGCTCAGTGAGCAGGCTTTTCTCATGTTTCATGTAGGTTTTTACCGTCTCAACCAGGTTAGGTATCAGATCGTATCGCTTCTTCAGCATCACATCTACTGAAGCAAAAGCTTTTCCTACATCATTCTTTTTTTTAATAAGGGAATTGTAAAGACCTGCTATAATTAATAACAGGACTACCAGGGCAATAATAAAATAGATCATGGTTGCGTGTTTAAAAGTTTTGGTTAAAATGTTTAGTGGAAGAGTGACTTATAAATGTAAAGAAAAAAGTTGGATTACGGAATACTTTATTAATATCAGGAATATGTATGCTGATAACATTTTTTTATTATTTTCATGACTTTTTATCATAACGATATTGATGTAATTGATCATGAATGGATTTTTGAAACGAACGGTATTATTTATTTTCTTATTTCACGGCTTTCAGTTATTTGCAAGCGATACAACCTATACCTGCTGGAGATTTAACAGCCTGAGTGAAATCAATGGAATTTCTGTTACCACAAGTGGCAACCCGGTGATTATCGGGGTCAATAGCCACAGTGCCTTTTTATTTGACGGCAATGATGATATGGTAACCATACCTGACAATCCATTAATTGGACTGGATGAATTTACTTTGGAGGTAATTTTCAGGGTTGACCGCGGAGGACTGAGTGAACAAAAGTTTTTTCATATGCAGGCAAATCCGGATATCAGGATATTGTTTGAACTGGAATTTACGAATGACAGCATGTTATAAAGTAGATAACCAAATTAAGAAAGACAAAATTCGTAAGTTTAAAATATTTGAGGAGGAAGACTCGATTTTTTATTTGGAAAATGTCAAGGGGTTAATTACTAAAGATAGCTCGATACTCAGTATTATTATTAAGATAAATGGATTGCCAAAAGATAATTTGTATTGGATAATTGGAAACAAGTATTTTATTGCTAAAGCTTACTTTCGAATTAGAATTCCTCAGATTTACACTTATGATATTAATTTCGATTATCAGAGTTATAAGGCTATGAATAGCATTATCCAAGAATCAGAAAGTATATCTGTTGGCTACAGGGATTCGAATGGTAAATTATTTCCGTGGTCATGGTACGATAATTATAAAAAAATGGGCTTAACAAAGCTTGTGCCTGAAGTATTTTGTAAATACTAAATTTATCAGTATACATTTGAAGAAATCAAAGTTACCGATTCATTTTCTTCATATAATTGGATAAAGATGGAATTAAAAAATATTATTCCTATTGAATAACACATGAAAACGTTTGCTAATCGTAGACGGCTGACGGACTAAAGTCCGCCAGCTCGCCTCTCACAAACTGTCCCGCACCTCTTGGTCGGGACACCCCAACGCGCGGGCCACGTACCGGGCGGTTCATCAAACAATAGGAACCGAGGTCGAACCGACCAACGGGAGATCGTGATCAAAGGGAACAATATTGGACGAGCTCAGCTTTAGCTAAATAGTGTCTGTCCATAAACTCTAAGTAAGATGGTTTTAATCCCCCGATATCAATACCAACAAATTATATTATTGTGGTCTAATCCAATAAACAAATGTTCGGAAAATACAATTATAATGAACAGCTAACGTACATAAAAAACCACCAAATAAAAGATGCAGTCCAATATGTTACAGCTCTACCAAAAATTGTTACGCACGGATAAGTCATAAAAGCAAAGTATAATTTACTTCGTTATTGATTTAATCAAAACAACCCTTATCACAGTCTTATGCCACTAATTATAATAGGAATAAAGTCATCGTGTTTTCATGTCCACTCTAACAGCCCAAATAATAAAACCAACAACTATATTTTTTAATCAACTATAATTAACTAACATGAAACAACTAAAAAATTAATTATGGAATTGGGTATAATCCCGGTACAAATGTTCGGATGGCCGGGTATACCTTAACCCCCATTGCACGTTGAAGGGCGTAACCTACAGGCAAATAACAAAACAAAAATAAACTCACCCAGTTATGGAATGTCTATTATAATTAACTAATTTACTAACCAAACAATCTAATTATGAAAAAATTATTTAGTTATCCAACAGTAATTGTACTAACTCTACTACTGTTCTCCGGTTGTTCAGAAGATAACTTGGAGGAGGCCGCTCCGGAGGTTCAATTAAAATCTTATGAATCTGGTACCCATGATGGCTTTTTCTGGTCATTTTGGAAAAGTGACGGGAGTACTGGTTATGCTGACTATCAAAATGGTTCAGGCGGCAACTACTCTATTTCATGGAGTGGGTTTTCAGGTAATTTCACCTGCGGTAAAGGATATTCTAATGGTTCTCCAACCTATAGAATTGGCTATAATCAGGGAGCCTATTCAAACTCCGGCGGAGGAACTTTCGGCTGGTATGGGTGGACCCGAAACCCATATTATGAATATTATGTCAATGAGAACTGGGGCTCTGTAGCGCCTACCGGTGGTCAATATCTTGGCAGCCTAAGCAGCGACGGCGGTAATTATAACGTATACATAAATCCAGTAAACGGTGAAAACATTGACGGTGGCTATGGTTTTACACAGATATACAGTAGTAGAACACAGAAGGCGCCTACCGGACAAAATCGTGTTATTACATTTGCTAACCACTATAACAAATGGAGTCAATTAGGACACACTTTGGGTCAGATGGATATTCCCGCGATAATGGTTACCGAAACATGGGGTGATAATGTTAGCGGGTATAGTAACGTTACTATTTGGGATGCAGGCAGCGGAGGCGGAGGCGGGGGCGGCGTTCCCACCGGTGTAAAACAGCTCAGAAACAGAGGGACAGGTTTATACTTAGATGGCATGGGTAGAACGAATAATGGCGAAGATGTAGGACAGTGGGCTAATACAACCCATCAAAACGCTCACTGGAACATTACTTCAGCAGGTTCGGATTATTATTATCTGATAAACCAAGCCACCAACATGAAACTTGATGGATATGGTAGAACCAGCAATGGCAGCGCCTGCGCACAATATTCAGATGTCACTCAACATGAGAATGCACAGTGGAGCCTGGTTTCAACGGGCGATGGTTACTACTATTTAGTAAATAGGGGTACCAACATGAAACTTGATGGATATGGCAGAACCAGCAATGGCAGCGCCTGCGCACAATATTCGAATTATACCACTCATGTAAATGCACAGTGGGAAATAGTGGATTAATTCCGCATTACATCAACGTGAAATAATGAAGCTGTTTATTTCACGTTGATTAATTAGTGTCTGTCCATAAAGTAGTCAAAATGTTTAACCGGACATGTATCTGTTCAGAAGGTTCCATTTGCAAGGCTCGCGCGGTACGAAAACGCGGAGTTTACTAGTCGTGAATGATCAATTTTCGGACAAGCGTTACGCGGCAAATGGGACTTTATGGACAGACACTAATTAAGTATAAAAAACTGCCCGGTGAAAAACCGGGCAGTTTTTCCTTAAGAAAATCTGATTCTGTTAACTGACAAAATACACAAATGGAAAATAAGACGATTAATATTATAAGGCCTTTATTTTACTTTTTTATTATTTCGGTTTTGACTCTTTATGCATGTAATTCACAAAATCATAAATTCTCTGAGGATGATGAAATATCAATGGTCGGAAAGTGGCATAGATTTTCAAAGGTAAACGGATACAGCGAATTTGACATTGATTCGCAATATGTATTTTTTTACAATCAGAAAGCGGGTAGGTTTAAACTTGAATATAAAATCGAAAACGACTCTTTTAAATACCTGACACATAAATATGCGGCTAAGGTTACAGATTATGGCGACTCAATATTTTTTGAAGGAAATGATAATACTACCGCCACCTTATATAGATTTAAAGAACCCAATATTCCTTTCAAAAGTATCCCGGATGAAGAAGATTCTTTAGCATTTGAACTTTATGCAAAAGGTTTCAATAAAAGACTACTCCAAGCGTATGAAAAAGCAGGGTTTAAGTTTTTTGATAATATTGAAGAACCTGACAATCCAAATATTAAAGAACATGAGGATTCAACATTCCAAAAATTATTGAACAAAAGGAAACAATAACAAAAAGATGAAAATCTTATAATTGTTAATATAGGAAGATAAACTTAAGGCATTACCTCAGTAGGTTCGGGTTACTACTATATTCATTAGCAGGATCAGATGAATAAAACCACATTTTTAAAGTCGAACAGTTATTACCGCCAAATTAATGTTGAAAATAAAATACAAATGCTTTAAATAACACTTTAACAGTAAAATAGATAGGAGGTTACATTCAGTCCAACCCGGATTTAACACAAAATAACCGATCCGTATAATATTACCAACAATATTATCCTTCCTTGTCAAAATTCATATCCCCTTTTGCAAAGTAATTCAACAGTGATCGTTGTATTCAGGATAGGACTCTGAGCGATTACTTCCTTCTATGTTGTAATCCAAATTATTCTGGCACTTTTTTACTTCGGTCAATAACTAACCTGAGGTTTTCTAATCGCGGGTGTCCTGTCGATTCAAATCTTTTATCCATATTTGAGATGCATGCCAGTTCAGCATGATCATTCAACTTTAATGACCCTACAAAATGAAAGGGTGATTGAACAATCTCACTAATCGCCCCCGGGGAATTATTCCCTTTGTCAAACACAATGGTCATCGTTGACCCTGGTGTGATCTTGTCCTTGAAAGCGGCTTTAAATCCAGGCAGGATTTCTTTGAACTTCGTCGAATCATGTACATTGCCCTGGT
>Ga0307422_1000718_pt1 | contig 17947 bp, 12 predicted proteins | sample SalMarWE160290MG_FD_202153 | JGI IMG/M metagenome (GOLD analysis project Ga0307422, IMG submission 202153) | Salt marsh sediment microbial communities from the Plum Island Ecosystem LTER, Massachusetts, United States - WE1602-90 | ecosystem: Environmental > Aquatic > Marine > Intertidal zone >...
TAAATTTAAGGACGGCACGCCGATCTACACGGGATTTGAACGGGGAAGCGAATTGAATTGGGCCTTTATGATTGAGAAGGAACCCTTCTCGGTCAACATCAACTATTTCAAGGGCATGGTTTTTCAGGACCGCGATTGGGATTTCCGCACCTTCGACCTGGATAGGGATACCCGGCTTGCTATAGAACGCACGAGCAAGTATGTGGATGGGAACAGTCCCGATCTGAGGGCTTTTAAGAAGGCGGGCGGCAAGCTCATCATGATCATGTCCTGGAACAGCATGGGGCTTCCGCCGAGGCAGCTTATCGAATATTACAAAAGCGTTGAGAAGGTGATGGGCGGGCGCGGGCAGACGCAGGATTTCGTGCGGCTTTTCACCGTGCCCGGATCGGGCGGCTGCCCGGGTTTCATTGCGAATGTTGGGGATTATCCCGCTCTTGAGGCCATGGAGCGGTGGGTCGAGGAAGGCAAGGCTCCGGACAGGATCATCTACTCTCATCGAAAAGGCGGAGGCCAGACGTCCGGGATGGGCAAGCCCGGAGAGGTCTACCGCACCCGGCCCACATGTCCCTATCCCAAAGTAGCAAAATATAACGGGAGCGGCGATATCGACGACGCGGCCAATTTCACCTGCGTCGAGCCGGGCGAATAAAGCGCTTCGAGACACGGAAAGGACGCCGGCGCCGCCTCGTTCGTGAAAATTCATCGCGGGGCGGCGCGGCACCTCCCAACCCCTTAGGCGCCCGTACCGCCTCGCTGCGGATCCTCGTGAATAATCCGGATTAATAGGCCGGATGAATCGTGCCTTGAGGGGTCTTCCAGTGCGGAAGCCATAGAACCGTAACCAGGGAGATGGAAATATCGGCCTTTTTTGCGCGCCGGACGACCGTTTGAATTTTCTGCTGGAGGGGATCGGTGGATCCTTCCAACGCCTTTATTTCGGAATTGAATTCGGCCTCAAGATCTTCCTTCTGCCGCTGAAGGAATTGCAGATCCTCAGAAGCGGTTTCGATATCGGATCGTTCCTTTGCGGTCTTCATCCCTCTTCGCATGGTCGTGGATGCGCGCCCGAGCGTTCCCGAGGAAAAAGCTTTGCGGCCCAGGAAGGCGCCGAGCAAGGTTGCGCCGAGAGAAATAGCCGTATGAACGCCGGCCTGCTGGACGTCGGATTTTTCCTTTTCGAGGCGCTGTGCCGCACGCCGAATTCGATCCTCGAGGCGGGCGATTTTCGCCCCGTATTTGTCCCTCAGTTTTTCCACCGTCAAATCCCGTTTTTCGCGCGCGAGCTGGCTTAATCGGATGCGGAAATCGCTCTCGGATTCTCCGGGATTTGAAGTTGTTTTGAATTCCGGGCTCCGGTACATTTCGATCGCTGCGGTGCGATAAAGGAAATTTTCAAAGTCCCGGCTCCAGACCTTATAGTTCTCGGGCTTGGAGGCTGCCGCGGCCAGCGGCGCGAACTCCGCCGGCGCGATGGGCTCCTTTTCCATCTGAGTTTCATCAAAATCGCCGGCCTGGGATTCATCCCAATTCAAAGAGAAGACCTCCCCGGCGATGTCCGCCATGAATGTTTTGCGGAGGTTCAGGCTGCCGGCGAAATTTACATTGCCGAAAGCGCAGATTACGGGTTTGTATAAGACGGAGGCGCCGGAAGGTTTGGCCCCTCGCAGCGGCAAAAAGAACTCGGGGACGGATGGAGGCAGGCTCGGACGGTCTGCCGCAAGGGCGCCGGGGACATTTGCCGAGTGCGGAGCGGCGTTCCCGGGTATATCCCGATGCCTCTCCTTTTTGCCGGAGCTCAACAGCTTTATCTGAGCCGGCGCGAGCGGCCCTCGAAGATAGGACAGGCACCAGCGCGTGTAGAAAACTTCCAAGGCGTTTTCGTGAATATTTTTCATCAGGAAGACGCGCTTGCCCAAGGAACCGAGCAATTTGCGCAAATTCTCTTCGGATTCCTCGGAATCAGCGCCCAGTCCTTTAATCAGCCGGTCGATGTCCTGAGGCGTCTGCAGACGTCCGATAAACCAAGTCCCCGCGTTGGACAGCGCTTTGTAATCCAGATCCGCGGGATTCTGCGTGGCAAGCAGCACGCCGAGGCCGAAGGCGCGGGCTTGCTTGAAAAGAAGCATTAAAGGCTTCTTGGAAGGGGGTTCGGCGACGGGAGGAAGGTAGCCGGAAACTTCATCCATATAAATCAGAGCGCGCAGGCTTGTGGTCCCGGGCTGGCTTCGCATCCAGGCTGCCGTCTGATTCAGAAGGAGCGTCACGAAAAACATGCGCTCTGCATCGGTTAGATGAGCGATGCTGAAAATCGATACGCGCGGACGGCCTTCGGCGGTATGCAGAAAGCGCCCTGCGTCCAAAGGTTCGCCTTCCAGCCAGGCGCCGAATCCGGGGGCGGCAAGGAGATTGTTCAGCTTCAAAGCCAATTCAAACCTCTCCCGCTCGGGGAAAAAAGAGTCGGTGGGGAAAGCGCCCACCCGCTCGAAGGGAGGCGACTGAATCGAGCGGATCAACGAGGCGATATCGATGTCATGCCCCTGTTTCCAACTATGCTGGATGATGTTTGATATCAGGACGTGTTCGCGGCTGCTGACGGGATCCGCCGCGACTCCCGCCAGTCCCAGGAGGCCGGTGGTCGCCGAGGATATCAAATCGGCCGTTGCTTCCCGGTCTTCCAGAACCGCAGCGGCGGGGCAGTTGAAACTGTTGAGAACCGATACGGGCATTCCGGAGGTGCTTCCGGGGGTATAGAGAGCGAAGTCGGCCGATTGCGCCAGCTTGAGTATGCGGCGCCCGTCCTGACCCCATTGCTGCAATCCCTTCTTCCAGATCTCGGCTTGTTCGGCGGCATATTGCTCGGGGGATTTGTCGGCCCTTGCGGCGTCATCGGCATTGATCCAGGGGAGAAAATCAGCCTCGCTGAGGTTCGGAAAATTCAGCAGCAGGTTCGTCATATCGCCTTTTGGATCGATGACGATCGAAGGAATATTATCGATAGCGGCCTCTTCCAACAGCGCGATGCACAAACCGGTCTTTCCGCTGCCGGTCATGCCGACGCAGACTCCGTGCGTGACAAGGTCCTTTGAGTCATACAGGACCGGGTCTTTTCCCAAGCTGCCGGTCGAAGGATTGAATCGCCTGCCCAAATAAAACTGGCCCAGCTTTTCGAAGTCGCTCATATCGCCCGCCCCCCGTTTAATGGGTGTCCTCCATAAAAAGGAACGAAACTACTGGATTGCTTTCCCGCTTGTTTCCATGCCTTCAACCGGCCGTATGCATCGAGACGGCCGCTTTATGAATTGATTTGCCGAACGGCGTTGCCGCGAAAGCCGCGGCGCTCTCCGGAAGCGCGCAGTGGGATCAATCGCCCGGAACTACGCGGACCAGCAAATAGTTTTTGCGGCCCTTGCGCATAACGATGAATTGATTGTCGATGACGTCCTCAAGCGTAATCCTCGATGCCGCGTCATTGATGCGGCGGTTGTTGATGTAAATGCCGCCGGATTCCAGCGCGCGCCGGGCCTCTCCCTTGGAAGCGGCCATCCCGCAAGCCAGAAGGAGCTCCGGCGCCGGAAGACCGCCGCCCCGCAGCTGCGAACCGGACATCTGGCTCGAAGGCACATCGGCGAAGATTTCGGAAACCTCGACCGCCGTCAGGCCCGCGATGTCCCCTCCGAAGAGAACCTGGGATGCCTGTTCCGCTTTCTTAAGCGCCGTTTCGTTATGAACCATGCGGGTCATCTCGGCCGCCAGACGGCGTTGCGCTTCCCGTTGTTCGGGACGTTGCGCCGCCGCGGCTTCAAGCTCACGGATATCGTTTTCGCCGAGCCAGGTAAAGAATCTCAAATAGCCGATTACATCGCGGTCGTCCGTGTTCAGCCAGAATTGATAGAAACGGTACGGCGACGTGCGCTGCGCCGAAAGCCATACGGCGCCGGATTCCGTTTTCCCGAATTTGGTGCCGTCCGCCTTGACGATGAGGGGATACACCAGGGCGCCCGCATTCTTTCCCCGCCTGCGGCGGATCAATTCAACGCCCGCCGTAATGTTTCCCCACTGGTCGCTGCCGCCGGTCTGAAGCATGCATCCGAAGCGATCGTGCAAATGAAGAAAATCGTAGGATTGCAGCAGCATGTAGCTGAACTCGGTGAAGGAAATGCCGTCTTCGCGATCGAGGCGCATCTTTACGGAATCCTTGTTGATCATGTAATTCACCGTAAAATGCTTGCCGATATCGCGGAGGAAATCGACCAGGTTCAGCGAAAGAAGCCAGTCGGCGTTGTTCACGAGGAGGGCCGGATTGGTTTTATTGTTGAAATCGAGGAATTGAGCAAGCTGCGTCTTGATGATCTCGATGTTGGCGTCTATGGCGCCGCGCGAAAGAAGCTGGCGTTCGTCCTTTTTGCCGCTGGGATCGCCGATCATGCTCGTCCCGCCCCCGGCGACGGCGATGGGGATATGCCCGAACCGCTGCAATCGAGCCAGGGCCAGCAGCGGAACCATATGCCCGACATGCAGGCTGTCGGAGGTTGCGTCGAAGCCGTTATAAACGGTCACCGGCCCGGAGGAAAGCATTTCGGGGACGTTTTCGGTGTTGTCGTAGATCAATCCCCGCCATTTCAGTTCATCGAAAGCGCCAGCCGCCATTTTCTATCCTTCGCTCCTTTCCCCTGCGAAAACATACCGAATTCACGCCGCTCCCGCCAGTATAGCATCGGCATCCGCCGCGCAATAGGGAGTCTCTCCAGGCGGCGGAAATTCCATCTTTATCCGGGAATTTATGCTTCAATTTCAGCGAATTGCGCCCCAGGCCGCCTGACGGAGGGGACTCTTTATCTATAACGTCTTTGCAAAACAGGGGGGGCTAATCCGGATTAACCCGCGCGGCCGCGGAAAAGCGATCCGATGACCGCAATAAGCGCGTACGCGGCGCTGAGCCAAACGGCGGCCGTACCGGTCTTGAGTTTGCGCGACACCGCCGAATAGCCGATTGCAAACAGGGCGATCATCCAGATGGCAAAAATGTCAACATAGCCCAGCAGGTTCATCACGAATTTCGGAAGAGCGTCTTCTCCCATAAGGCCCGCAACCACCGCGCCCATATTTGAAGCAAGCACTGAATTGATATTGTTGATGTCTATGGCCTGCGGGTTCTTGAAATGGAGGACGATGATGAGCAAGGCGGACTGGATGATGGAGACCGCGATCATGGCGTAAAGCGTGACCGAAAAGACTGCTTTGAATCGATTTTCGGAGCCGGCGAAAGTGCTGAACAGTTTGGCATATCCCGCTATGATCAGACCAAGGACCAGGCTGCCGAGCGCCGCGGGAATCATCAAGAAAACTCCCGCGAAGCGAGACATCATGGGCAATTGTTGATCCATCTGTTCCTGCGTCATTCTGCCTTGCCGGACCATTTCCTCAAATTGCGCAGCGGCCAGGCTTTCAAGATCCAGACTTTGCGTTAAATAAAAACCGGAAGCCAGCCCAATGATGATGGCGGCGATAATGGGGACTAGCACTCCGGGCGAGCGGCCGATTTCTGTGAAAGTCTCACGCGGAGAAAAATAAACACCCCCCAAACGGCTGAAGAAATTTTTCGGCCTGATCGAATCCATATCCGGGACGGATGTATTCTTATTTTCTGGTTGCACGGCGCCTCCCCCTTTTTTAGGAAATACGGCCCAAAGCTTTTGTAATCATACAGGAAAAACGAGGTTAAAAACTTCCCCACTGTCCACTTTCTGCGTTTTTTTATAAAACCGCATCGGGTTGCAGGATATTATAAAACGCTAAACATTCGCAATGCCTGCCGAGGCCCGGAGTATTGAATGCTTCCCCCTTTGGCGCAGACCGTCCGAATCACGGAAAGCGCGTTCCTGAGCGCGTTGTTTATTGCAACATCCGGTCCTGCAACCCGAACAGGCCGCAGCCACCCCCGGCTCAAGTTGAGGAGGAAATATGGCCAACGAACGAAAAAAGAAACGGATAGGACTTAAACGAAGGAGCTTTCACGGGAGCAAAGCATTGCGGCGACGGGATGGGGCAAAAACGAAAAAGAGTACGGCGAGCAAAAGCATCGCGGGAGAGATCCTGGAAACAGCGCAGGGATTTATGGAAAGCAAGATTCTTCATTGCGCCGCCGAGTTGAATCTTTTCACAATTCTTAATCCAGCGCCGCTGTCCGCACAAGAAGTCGCGGACCAAATCGGCGGCGATGTCCGCGCCCTGTCTGTTCTGCTCGACGCGGTCGCGGCCATGGGGCTTTTATCCAAGCGGAGACGAAGGTACCAATGCATTCGTCCCGTTTCGCGCCTGCTCGCGGACGATTCCGAGGAATCGATTCTGCCCATGGTTCTGCACATGGCGTCGCTATGGAAGCGATGGTCCCGCCTTACGGCCATTGCAAAGGGCGCCCCTCCGGCGGAAGCAAAATCCCGCTTCTTCCGCAATGCCGAGGAACTTCGCGCTTTTATCGGCGCCATGAACGTGGTCGCAGCGCCCCTCGCGGGGCAAATTGCGGCCTCGGTCAATGCCGGCGCATCAAAAAATCTGCTGGATGTAGGAGGTGCGTCCGCAACTTATACAATCGCATTCCTCCGCGCGGCGCCCGGCATGAAAGCGACGGTGTTCGACCTTCCGGAAGTTCTCGAAATGGCCCGAGAACGGCTGAGCCGGGAACGCCTGATCGACCGCGTGAATCTGGTCGGGGGAAGTTATCATAAGGATGAACTCCCGGGCGGCCACGACCTCGCCTTATTGTCGGCCGTCATCCATTCCAACAGCCTCGAAGAGAATTTGGAACTGTACCAAAAGGTTTACCGAGCGCTGATTCCGGGAGGGCGGGTGCTGATTCGAGATCACGTTATGGATCCGGACCGGACTTATCCCAGGAGCGGTGCGATCTTTGCCGTCAATATGCTGGCGGCGACCTCGGGCGGCGGCACGTACACCTATAAAGAAATCAAATCCGGCCTGTCTGAGGCGGGATTTGTCCGCATCAAGCTTCTCCGGCGCGGCGCCAATATGGACGACATCGTCGAAGGATTCAAACGCCGAAAATAAATCAGGCCTTAGTGCGGGTTATTCAAAAAGCTTCTATGGCGTCGGCGGATCCAGGCATGTTTGCCGCCTCGCCAGGAATCCTCGAAAATAATCCGGCTTAACAGCCCGTTGTACTTTTACCACGGGCTGTTAACATATATGCAAACGTTCACCAATCGTCCAATAAAAAGGAGACCAGCTATGGCACGCGCAATTTACAAGAACTTTATGTTTAAACCGACCGAAGCCTGGTATCAGCTTTCCGAACAGAAAAAAACCAAAATTAAAAATCAGCTTGCCCAAGGGCTTAAAAAAGTGGGCGGCAAGGAAATCATCATGTGCTTTTCCGGGTGGGAGTCGGAACAGTATTTAGGCTGGGGCGTTGAGTCCTTCCCGAGCATTGAAGCGGTTCAAAAGCATCATGCGCTCCTCGTTGATTTGGATTGGTTTCGCTATTTCGAAAGCAACAGCTACCTGGGAACGGAAGTGCCGAAAGCCGGATCCAAGTAGCGTCTGCGGCCGTAAATCGCATTGCGGATCTGCCGGCGGAAAATGCGGTAGAGGGCAGGGCGAATGCCTTCATTCGCCCTGCCGCGGCAAAACCGGGGAAAATCAGTCGAAGGCCATTTTTGTTTTCCAAACTTCCCAAACTTTGCCCACCAAATCCGGACCCGGTTTGAGTGTCGGTTTGCCCGGTTTCCAGCCCGAGGGGGTTGCTTCCTTGCCCTTGCTGTTTCTCACCGTCTGAAAAGCCTGCACCTGGCGGAAGGATTCGTTGATATTCCGGCCGACGGACGGAGTCAATACCTCGAAGCCTTGGACGATGCCGTCGGGATCTATAATAAAACGGCCCCGGGTTTCCACGCCGGCGTCCTCATCATAGATTCCATATACCTTGCCTACCCTCCCCCCTGCGTCGGAAAGCATCGCAAAGGGGACGCCTCCGTTTACCATTTTGGACAGCTCGTTATCGTCCCACATTTTATGCACATAAATGCTGTCGATGCTCATGGAGAGCACTTCGACGCCGAGTTTCTGGAACTCCGGATATTTTTCGGCGACCGCCGAAATCTCGGTCGCTCATACAAACGTGAAATCGCCGGGATAGAAACAAAGCAGAACCCATTTGCCGAGATATTCTGAGAGCTTTACGGAAATGAATTTGCCCTTTTGATAGGCTGGGGCGATGAAATCCGGTGCTTTTTTGCCGACTTGAATCATAGGCTTGCTCTCCTTTTCGGATTGAGTTGCGGGCGTTGGCATTTCTGAAGGTTGTTCGCCGACCGGTCCGCCCGTCGGACGGGCGCAACCGACTTCCATTTCTTCCGCCATAAAATCTCCTTTCTGAGATGCGGACAGGCTCTTAGGGGGGCAATAATTTATATGATAGGGATTCGACGGACTTACAATCAAGATAATTCCCGGCAGGAGCGTTTTCGCGGGAAAACGGCGGGCGGTTCACCCGGATAATCTATGAGGCTTCTGCTCCGGCGGCTCATCCAGGTATGCTTACGGCGTTGCGCTCCATCGAGCTCCTCGACGTACCGTCGAGTGCGCCTGCGGTGATCTCGGTCTCGCGCGTTGCATCCGTGCCCGTCTACTCCGCGTCGATGCGAATCCTCATGCATAATCCGGGTTAACGCGAAAGATGCATCCATCGATTCCATGGCGGCGCAAAATTTTCGGTTGACATGCGGGGCCGTGCGTCGTATAAACAGTTTCTTTATTGCGCAACAATTAAATAGAGAAATAATGAAACCTTTGCAGGCGGAGAAAACGGCTCAGCATAGGATCCTTGAAATGCAATGCAGGATTTGCAAGGCCCTGGCTCATCCGCTCAGGCTTGCCATTGTGGACCGGCTCAATGCCGAAGAAGCCTCCGCCTGCGATTTGATCGCGGAGTTTGAAGTGTCCAAGGCAAACCTATCCAAGCATATGTCACTGCTGGTCCATGCGGGAATCGTGGAATCGAGGCGGGACGGAAGGCAGCAGTTGTACCACATCACCGATCCCGAAATTCACAAAACCTGCGCGCTGATGCGCAAGATTCTGTACCGCCGTTTGAAAGAGGAAGAGAAGCTTGCTTCGATGATCCGCCGTTAAGTCAAAATTTCTCGAAAATAGAATCCAAATTATCTTTTTCGGTGGCGCTATGCATCCTTGGTCGCGGAATTGTAGAAACTTGATCCTGAGCATCACGGCGATATTGCTGCCCCTTCCGCATGCGGCAGGACAGACGTTGTCATTGGCCGAAGCGGTATCCCGGGCCCTTGAGCGCAATCCGGAACTTGCCGCAGTACAGCCGGAGGGGGAGGCGGCGCGTTTGGATTTCAGGGCGGCCGCGGCCGGATATCTGCCGCGCCTGGATTTTGAACAGTCCTATCTCGCAGGCAATAATCCTGTTTTTGTTTTCAGCACGCTGCTGACACAAAACCGGTTCACCTCCGATCATTTTGCCCTGCCGGCTCTGAACTCGCCGTCTGCGGAGGATAACCTGCAGACCCGTGTGACGGTGCAGCAGATGATCTGGGATTTCGGCCGGACAGGCAGCCGGAGAGACCAGGCGGAAGCGGGCGTAAAAATAGCCGACCTTTCCTACGAAGCAACCAGGCTGCGCGTTTTGCTGGATGTATTCAAAAGCTATTATGGCGTTTCCCTTGCGCGTGCTTCGCTTGAGACGGCGCGCCTGGCGCTTCGATCCGCCGAAGCGATTGAAGGCCGGGCTCAAGCTCACGTGGACAGCGGAACAGCCGTCGAAGCGGATCTGCTGCGCAGCCGGGTATACCTGGCCGCGGCAAGGCAGCAGGAAATCGAAGCGCAAGGCCGTCTCAAAAGCGCCGAAGCTCAGCTCAACCGCCTTATGGCAAATGAACTGGGGAACCCGGTCGGCGAAACGATCCCGCTGATGCCGCGGAGCATTCCCCTGCCGCCGGAGGAAATTCTTGTCGAAGAACAAAAAAGACACCGCCCCGATTACGCGAGTCTCCTGACGGCGGTGCAGGCGGCGGAAACGGAGGTCCGGGCCCGCAGGAAAGAATTTCTGCCGCTGATATCCGGATACGGCACGTGGGAAATGGACAACCCCTCTTTAAGTGACTACGGGGCCGACAACTGGGCTGCCGGCGTCACTCTTCAATGGAACCTGTTCGCGGGCGGCGCAGACGCAGCGCGGCGCGATGCGGCCGGGAAGCGCCTCCTGCAACGGAAGCTTCAGGCTAAGGCGATGGAGTCCGGCATGGCGCTTGAAATCCACAACGCGTTGATCCAGTGCCGTTCCGCAGAGCAGCAGGTTGCCGCCGCCGAGGCGGCCGAAGCCCAGAGCGAAGAAGGCGTTCGAATTCTAAAGAACCGTTACGAAGCAGGGCTGGCCACGATGACCGATCTTCTTTCGGTGGAGACTGAACGCAGTGCCGCGCGCACCGCGTTGGCTGAGGCTATCTACCGGCAGCGGGTGAGTTACGCGCAGATGGAGTATGCCGCAGGGATCTTGAGCCCTGCGTCGGAGTCCATGAATTTGAAGTAGCGAAGAAATCGGGCGATGACGGACCCGGAGATTCATTCTCGGACAGCGTCCGGTATGGAGAGAGGAATATGGATATGAGACATCAAGTTTTGCTTCTCTTGCTTCTTTCTTGGCCGGCGCTGCAGCTGGGCTGCAGCGACCGGCAGGCTCATTCCAGGGGGCTGCCCGGAGAATCCGAACCGGTGCCGGTAACCGTCACTACGGTTCGCTACGAAAAGGTTCCACTCATCCTGGATGCGCCCGGAATCGTGCAGGCGAGCCACCGCATCTCCCTCTCTTCGCAGATCAACGGATTCGTTCGGGAAATGCATGTCCGAGAGGGAGACATCGTGAGGACCGGGCAGCTGCTGGTTTCTCTGGACGCCCGGGAGCCGGAGAGCCAAAAAGCAGCCGCGCAGGCCGCGGTTGAAGAAGCGCAAGCAGCGCTGACGGAAGCACAGAAGGGCCACGAGGCGGCGGTGGAGACACGGTCGGCGACGAAAGCGGCCGCCCGCCTGGCCGAACAGACCTACGTCCGGTATCAAAAGCTTTTGGAGTCCAAGTCCGTTTCGCTGCAGGAAATGGACGAGGTCGCGGCGCGGCGCCTTGCAAGCGCCGCGGAACTGGCTTCCCGCGAATCGATGGTTGCCGCGGCCGAGGGCCGCATCCGCCAGGTGGAAGCCAAGCTTGAGCAGGCCCGGGCCCAATTGCTCCGCGCGGAGGTGGTGATGAGTTGGACCCGGATAAAAGCCCCTGAGTCCGGCAGGATCGTCGAGCGCTCCGCGGATGCGGGGACCGCAGTTTTCCCCGGAAACCCTCTGGTGGCCATCGAATCGATAGGGAACCCGCAAGCCCTGGCGGATCTGCCGACCGCGCATGCGGGCAGCCTGCGGATTGGCATGAACCTGTGCGTCCGATCCGCGGATTCGGCGGCATGCTGTGAGGGCCGAGTCTCGGAAATCGTTCCGGTGTCCAATCCCGCGACGCACAGCGTTCAATTCAAACTGGATCTTCCGGCGGGCTTTGCGCTGCCCAGCGGGCATTTTGTCAAGGTCGAGGTTCCGGTGGGAGATCGAGAGGCCGTTCTTGTTCCGCATCGAGCCGTTCGAACCACCGGTCAGCTCGCGGGAGTTTTCGTGGTCGACGACGGATCCAGGGCTCGATTCCGGCTAGTTAAAACCGCTTCCTATGATTCCGATCGCGCGGAGGTCCTTTCCGGCGTCGAGGCCGGGGAAGACATCATTATGAATTTGAGCCGACACGTTGTTGACGGAATTCACGTAGCAGCGAGGCATTAAAGCCGGGACGGCGGCGAAAAGCCGCCCGGGCATCGGAGATTTGGCAATGGGCAAACCGCTGATCGCAGGCAGATTGGCCAGCTCTTTCATTCACTCGAAACTCACGGTCCTTTTGCTTTTGGCGTCCATCATTCTGGGAAGCGCGGCCGTATTTATGCTCCCCCGGGAGGAGGAGCCGCAAATCATAGTCCCCATGATTGACGTGATGGTCTCCTTCCCCGGAGCATCCGCCAAGGAAGTGGAAACGCGCATCAGCATGCCTATGGAGCGGCTGCTGTGGGAAATCCCGGGTGTGGAATATGTCTACAGCGCCTCAAGGCCCGGGAGGAGTCTGGCCACGGTCCGCTTCTACGTGGGGGAGGATGAGGAAGAAAGCATCGTACAGCTCAACCAGAAAATGTTCGCCAACTTCGACCTCATTCCGCCGGGAGCCTCGCAGCCGCTGATAAAGCCGAGATCGATCGATGATGTCCCTTTTTTGGCCCTGACTCTTTGGAGCGATGAGGTGGACGGCTTCCAGCTCAGGCGCGCCGCGGCGGAGCTCCGTAACGACCTCCAGCAAATCCGCGACATATCCGCGATTCAGATCATAGGAGGACAGCGGCGAACGATGCTTGTCGAGCCGGACCCGGCCAGGATGGCGTCGTACGGCATCCCCGTTTCGAGACTGCAGGGAATTTTGCAGACGGAGAACAGCGAAGTTCATGCCGGCATCATCACACAGGCAAATAAAGCTTTCTCCGTGCGCTTCGACGGTTTTTTCAAAAATGCCGAAGATTTTGGAAATGTCGTGGTGGGGTTGCAAAGCAATGCGCCCATCTATCTGCGCGATGTGGCCAAAATAACCGACGGCCCCGAAGAGCCGGCGGATTATGTATTTTTTTCTCCGGGGCCGGCCGCATCGATCAAGGAGATCCAGGACTCGGCAAACCGGCCGCCGCAATCGGAAAGCGCCATCGGCGGCGATCTTGCGCCGGCGGTAACGATCACGTTCGCCAAGCGCAAAGGCAAAAACGCCGTCGTCCTTTCGGAGACTGTTCTGGAAAAGGCGGAACGCTACCGAGCGCGGAATTTCCCCGCGGGGCTTCAGATGACAGTCACGCGAAACTACGGAGAAACGGCATCGGAAAAGTCCAACGAGCTGCTGCTTCATATGATGATTGCCGTGCTTTCCGTCACGCTTCTGATCTGGCTGACCCTGGGTCTCCGGGAAGCCGGAATTGTTGCCGTGGCGATTCCCGTGACTCTTGCGCTGACCCTGGTGGTATTTTTCATTTACGGCTACACGCTCAACCGCATCACCTTGTTTGCGCTCATCTTTTCCATAGGAATTCTGGTGGACAATGCCATCGTTGTGATCGAAAACATCGTCCGCCACAGGCGCATGCCGCAGAACCGAAACCGGTCTTTCCCTCAAGTCGTTGTGGAAGCAGTCGATGAAGTCGGGAATCCAACCATCCTGGCGACATTCACGGTCATCGCGGCCATCCTGCCGATGGCAATGGTCACGGGGCTGATGGGCCCTTATATGCGGCCGATTCCTGTCGGCGCCTCGGCCGCTATGATCTTTTCGCTACTGGTATCGTTTTTGATCACTCCCTGGGCCGCCCAGCTCATGCTGCGCGGAACGCGGGGAAAGCAGGAAGCAGAAGATGCGGAGCAGCGTACAACGCGCCTATATCGCTGGTTTATGAGCAAACTTCTCTCCAGCAACAAGAATCAGCTGATTTTTCTGGGAATTGCGTGGTTTCTGGTGCTTGCAGCCCTGAGCACCTTCTATTTCAAGCTCGTTGTGGTAAAAATGCTCCCGTTCGACAACAAGAGCGAGTTCCAGATTGTCGTGGATATGCCGGAAGGGACAAGTCTGGAACAGACTGCGGCGGCAACCCGCGCGCTGGCCGCAGAACTGAACAAAATCCCCGGCATCACCGATTACGAAACCTACATCGGGACGGCGTCCCCATTCAACTTCAATGGTCTTGTGCGCCAGTATTACATGCGCGGAGGCGAAAACGTGGCGGACATTCAGGTTAATTTGACGCCCAAAGGGGAACGTTCAGACCAGAGCCACGCAATTGCGCGCAAGGTCAGGGATATTCTGAAGCCGGTAGCGGCGCGGTACGGCGTTCGCATGAAGGTGGCCGAAGTGCCTCCCGGCCCCCCCGTGCTCCAAACCCTGGTAGCCGAAATCTACGGTCCCGATTACGAGCGCCAGATTGAACTGGCCGCAGAGTTTCGCAAAATGCTGGAGCAGACTCCGGGCGTCGTAGACGTGGACTGGTACGTCGAAGATCGGCAGCCGGAAATGGTATTTCACTTGGACCGTCTCAAGGCCTCCATGGCGGGCGTTTCGCTTAGAGAAGCGCAGCAAGCTCTGTCATTGGGAATCGGGGGGTCGCAAGCGGGTCTTCTGCACCTGGAATCAGAAGCGGAGGATGTCCCGCTCATTGTAAGGTTGCCGCTCTCGGAACGTTCCGGGATCGAAAGCTTGAACGAGCTGCGGGTCCCATCGGCAGCCGGGAATCTGGTGCCGCTGGGAGAATTGGGTTCCTGGGAAGAATCAACGCGGGAAAGAAACATCTATCACAAGAACTTGATGCCCGTGGTTTATGTCACCGCGGACGTTGCGGGGCGCGAGGAGAGTCCGGTTTATCCGATCTTGAGCATGAACAAGAGAATAAAGGATCTGCGCCTTCCCGAAGGATACCGCCTGAAAACCTACACGGCCCGCCAGCCCTCGTTTACGGACCGGCTTGCAATGAAATGGGACGGCGAATGGCATATCACCTACGAAGTTTTCCGGGATCTCGGCTTGGCCTTCGTTCCCGCCTTAATCCTGATTTATATCCTGGTGGTCGCCTGGTTCCAGAGCTTCAAGACGCCGCTGGTCATCATGGCGGTCATCCCGTTTTCTCTTGTGGGCATACTTCCCGCACACTGGGCGATGGGGGCGTTTTTCACGGCAACTTCAATGATCGGCTTTATCGCCGGAGCGGGTATTGTGGTGCGGAATTCGATCATCCTGGTAGATTTCATCGAGCTGCGCCTGAACATGGGCGCTTCTCTCGCCGAGGCTGTCGTGGACGCAGGCGAAGTCCGGTTTCGTCCGATTATGCTTACCGCCGCCGCAGTCGTGGTCGGATCCGCCGTGATTCTTTTCGACCCGATATTCCAAGGGCTGGCGATCTCCTTGATGGCCGGGGAAGTCGCTTCTCTGCTGCTCGCGCCGCTGACAGTGCCGATTCTTTTTTATAGGATGCGGCGCCGCGAACTGCGTCGTTTCACGCCGCCTCAAACGGGACATTCATAAGGAGCCCAAAAGATGAATGCGCCGTATGAATTCCCGCCGCGGAAAATTTTGGTCCCGACCGATTTGAGTGCTGCATCGGAATCGGCGCTCCGCTATGCGCGCTATTTTCACGATCGCCTCGGATCCGATGTGCTTGTTCTCCACGCGCATCAATTGGACCTGCCTCCCTATTTTTCGAGCGGGCAGCTGGACACCCTTAAGGGCGAGTTAAAAAGATTGGAGCGGGTCGCGGAGGATCACGTTCGCAGGCAGAGCGAGCCTACGCTCGGATTTGCGCCCCAAACGGAAATTGCGGAAGGCTCGCCGGTCGAGGCAATTCTCAGGACGTCCCAAAAGGACCCCATCGGCATGATCCTTATGGGAATGCACGGCTATCGGGGCTTGCAGCGGCTGTGGATGGGATCGGTTACGGAGCAAGTGATCCGGCGCGGTTCCCTTCCTGTATTGGCCGTACGCAATCCTCCGTCGGATGCTCCCATTGGGCATATCCTTTGTCCTATGAACCTGTCCGGTCCCGGAAGGAACGCGCTCGACTATGCGGCCCAAATCAGCAAATCGCTGAAAGCGCGCCTGACCGTACTCCATGTCATCGAACATGAAAACGAACCGCCGGACTGCCCCCTTGTGGACGAAGAGACCGGCAAAGGCTGCAGCATTGAAGAAATTCATCACCGCGGCAACGCCGCGAAAACGATCGCCGAAGCGGCAAAAAGCTTGAAACCCGACCTCATCGTCATGGGGGCGGAGTCCAAATCGACGGTCATGGGAGAGTTCTTCAGCAGCACGACAATCAGCGTGATGCAGCTGGCGATAGGACCGCTGCTGGTGGTTCCCAGCGGGCCGGCCTCAAGCGGTTCTTTACCGCGAGACCCAATCCAATAATCCTCGGACGATTTTCTCGGCGTCGCGCTGTCTCAGTTCTTCGAACCGCAGAGCCCATGAGTGGTCCGGATGGACCATGTTCCGTATTTCCACCAGAACTTTATACGAAGCCGGGTTGTCCCGTAAAACCGCCAGGCGCTGTGCTCGGATTTGGGCTCCCGCCCCCAAAGCCGGCAGCAGGGCGCGGGCGAAGCTGCGGGACTTGCGGTCGGTGTATTTCGAGCTGGAATAATAAAGCACCACCGGGACGTTCGGCGTATTCGGGCTGTTGTCGGCGTGGATGGACAGAAAAATTCGGCGGCTTGAGGGTACATTCCTGAAAGCTTCCCGGGCAAGCCGGACCCTGGCTTCCAGGCCCCGGCGCCCCCCTATCGGCCATTGCTTATCGCCGTTTTTGCGGTTGAGCGTTTCGCTGTTGTAAACTTCGTCGCGTTGATGGACGAACGTCTGCGTCGGCGGATCCGAGCGGCGGATGAGGTGGTTGGGGCTGAGAATCGTGAGTGTCACATTCGCTCCGTGCAGCTTCAACAGAACGTAGACGCGCAAGGTAATGTCGTAAACGTACTCGTCTTCGACGACGTAAACGGGTTTTCCCGTCCCGTCCGTGGTCCTTGTAATGGTGCCCGGATCGATTCCGCCGTGGCCGGGATCCAGTACGATATGCCATCCTTCAAGCTTCCGGCTGAGGCGGCCTATGGCCTCGACTTCCCGCTCAAACGCTTCAAATAGCCGGCGGGCGCGGCGGTAACAGGTGAGAGGCCGCGAAGGACTTTCCTCCAGGTAATCGCACCCGTTCTGCTCGCCGACGCGGGGGGCGTAGCCGTAATACGGCCCGTTGCCGCAATCGAGCCGAGGCATGTCCGCAAGGGCAACGTTGAATGCGGACCAATCAATCTCTTCAGGGGTCAGAAGAGGAAGCGGATGCTCTCCCCGGCCGAGAATCGGCCGGACCTTGAGTATCTGCCCCGGATGGATCACGGATCCGCGGATATCGTTCAGATTCCTCAGTTCAGGCAGGGTCATGCGGTGCAGCTGCGCAATCTCAATGAGCGAATCTCCGGGGCAGACCGTATATGTCGTCAAGCGGCCGGCCGCGGGATCGGAAAGCTTCAACTCCTGCCCGGGATAAATGCGGCTGGATTTAAGGCCGTTGAGGGCCATCAATTCAGTCACGCGCATTCCATACGTTTGGGCGATCTCCGATAAGGCATCGCCCGGCTCCACAATGTGTACCGTTTTGGAGACGGCGCGAAGGAGAAGCCGCTGGCCGGCGAATATAGCGCTCCCTTCAATGCCGTTGATCTCCTGCAGCGTTTTCACGGGGATGCCGTAGCATTCGGCGATCTCGGACAGGGTTTCGCCGCTCAGAACAATGTGGAATCCGCGGTCGCGTCCGGTTGCGGGCCGCAGCTTGAGCTTTTGGCCCGCGTATATGCGGCTCCCGCGCATGCTGTTCAGGCGCTTCAATAGGGAAATGCTGACGTCGAATCGCTGTGCGATGTGCGAAAGCGTATCCCCGCGCTGAACGATGTAGTCTTCCTGGAAGGCTTCATCCGCGGGCGATGCTTCGCCTGCGCCCGCTGCGGACGGCTTGGGATCTCGAAGCCGAAGCACCTGGCCCGGATAAATCCGGTCGCCCTCTAACTCGTTGATGTCCTTAATCGTGTTGATCGGCAGGCTGTGTGCGCGGGCGATGTCGCCGAGAGTGTCTCCGGAACGCACCGTATAGGCAGCCGGTCCGCTCGGCATACCGGCCGCATCCGTATCATCCTCATTCTGCGAATCGTCCGCGGGCACGGTTCCGCCATCCGGCTCGGCCGCCAAAAAGAGGCGCTGTCCCCTCAATATGCGGTCCGACCTCAGGCCGTTCCATTCCCTCAGATTTGCCACCGTAATGCCGTGGCGTTC
>Ga0307422_1000720_pt1 | contig 17939 bp, 17 predicted proteins | sample SalMarWE160290MG_FD_202153 | JGI IMG/M metagenome (GOLD analysis project Ga0307422, IMG submission 202153) | Salt marsh sediment microbial communities from the Plum Island Ecosystem LTER, Massachusetts, United States - WE1602-90 | ecosystem: Environmental > Aquatic > Marine > Intertidal zone >...
TTTTAATGATATTTGCTTCAATGGGGCCTGGAACTGTGTAACCCAATCCCTTTGACATGGAAATGATATTTCCAACTAATATTTTTTCTAACATTTCATTCCTTTTAGTTAGAGACCCTAATCTCTGGTATTTTTCGTAATTCTTTTCATTAAGGGCAAGCCAGGGAGTTAAAAAGTTATATACTACTAAAGAATGTATTACATTCATTGAAATATGGTAGAATTTTATTTCTTCAGAGATAATAGTATATTCTTGCTTTCCTAACGCTAGTGTCTTTTCAACCAGATCGAGATTGGTAAGGAGTTCTGCTCCCTCCTGTATTCCAGTAATCAAACACTCTCTGTTTATTATGTTATATTGGATTAAGGGGTAGCAATAATTCAATTTCCCATCTTCACGATGTTGATGAAGCAATCGTTCCCGAGGATAAAGCCTGGCCACTGCTCCTCTGAAATCTTTTGCTTCAACCTTTTCATCCAATGGGCAGTCAATTTTAAGTCTAAGAATAGAATATTTTATCTTATTGTTCATAGGATTAATGCTCTAACTTCAGAATCTTTTTCTAAAACCAAACCACAAGATTTAGAATAAAATCCATCTATTAAAATCCACTGTCCCAAGTATTCAGTTGCAATATACTGTGGAATAAATCCTGGTTTTGCATACACAGTAATGGATATTTTTGCCATCCTGCCTGCAAGCGCTCGCCAAGCCTCACGACGTTTCCAGCGGTCTTTTATTTTATTAGCCTTTGCCATCTCATTTTTCAGCTCAGCATCCTGCTCCAGAACAAGAAAAGTGTATTTCTCTTGGTCCTTACCACGAAGCAGCTCTCGGACAGACTCATCTTCCTGCCATCTTACAAATCTCTCAAGATGCTTTTCCCCTGTGTCCTTTTTTGCAGCTAACATTTTAAAATAGCAATCTGTAAGAGGCAAAATGTCTTTTTCTTCAGTATCTTTCTCGGTCAATTGCCGGGAAACCTGTAAATGAACTTCATCGTATATCATATCAGAATATCGTCTTCCCCGTTCATTAACCAAATCCACAACTTCAACAATCACCGGGTAAGATATCTTTCCATTACGGTTGCAACGGCCTGCAATCTGAACCAAACTGTCAAACGGAGCAAAGTCTCGAATTGCAAAATCCATATCAATATCAACACCTGCTTCTATACATTGAGTCGAAACAACAATGCAAGGTTGGCCTTTCTTAATAACTTCTATTCTCTCCAGCCTGTCTCGTGGAGTTACATCTGCGCTGAGGAAAAATAATGGAATGTCAGAAAACTCACAAGGCCAATCATCAGCCAGTTGGTCACTCACAAGACGGGCGCTTCGGCGGGTATTCAATGTAATCAGTACCCGTTTATTTTCTCTAAGCCACTCATCTCGGCGACTATGAACCTCATTGCAGAAGTCTCTTATGTTAAGCTTTTCCTCAAGCCTAAACCGCAACTTGTATCGATTGAATGCCTTCTTAAAATAAATAGGGTAATCTTCTACGATTGGCTTTGCATCCGAAATGATTGAGGGAAGTGTAGCCGACATCAACAAGACACTGCTGTTACCGATCCTTACCAGACATCTCAATATTTCTTCCAATGGCTTCCAGAGCTTACAAGGAAGAGATTGAACCTCGTCCATTATGATTAAAGAATCGCATAAATTATGAAAACGCATTTGGTACCTTGTTCTTGAATCCATAAGAGTCATTAAGAACTGGTCATAAGTAGTGATGATCAATTCCGTCCGCCATGTATCAATAAAAAAGTGTTCAGCTTCTTCTTCTAATCCCTGCTTATATTTCCTGTCAGATAGGGAGTGGCTTGTCAAAAACCAGGAACCATCAGGCTTTTGCCCACTAATTGTTAGAAGAGATTCATACTCCTTTGTTGTCTGGTCAATCACAGAGAGAAATGGCAGCACAATTATTGCCTTTGGGTATATTCCTTTTCTGCCCATCTTCTCCCGCAATTTCAAAAGCCATGTGGCAGAAAGCAGCGTTTTACCGCTACCTGTTGGAGCTGTTAGACTGAAAATGCCGTGCTTCTCAATTTTTTCAATCCCCTCTTCCAGATCACTCCTTATCGACCGTCGAATTTTGTTAACCGGTGTATCTTCCGGCGAACCAATCTTTTGGTCAATCCATTGAGGCCTCCAGTATCTTGCATCTCTATGTAGATACTTCTGGGGTTCTTTTACGGCAAGAAGTGCTTTGTCAGCCTCAAGTAGAAGAGAAAAGAGCAACTGAGTTTTCAGTCTAAAAACAAGAGCATCCTCGATTGATAGGCCCTCAAAAACGGGCAGAAGGCGATCGTCAATATATTTTAAAGCCTTTGCCCAAGGACGACCCTGAAGATCCACCTTTGAAATATCAATAGCACAGTGCTGCTTTAACCCTTCAGTCTCCAGGGCTGCAATCTGTCGTTTCAAAGTCTTAGCAAGCATTCCGATACCTATTTCCCGTAATCTTTCTGCCAATGGCAATGCTTTATGATGTCCGAACACAACAGCAGAGATCATCATTGCATCCAGAGCCTGCCATTTTTCCTCCATGGAAAGTAGAAGTGTAAGAAGCAGGGACATTGGCGTATGTGATTTATCCATTGGATCGCCAGTATAGGCAGGTGGATTCTTAATGTATTCCTGAAATGCTTCTGTGCCTTTTCCGATGTCATGCAGAGAAACTGCTTTCTGAATGAGTGCCCTGATTTCCGGTGAGACCACGATCTCTGAATGCCAATCGCAAAGTCCCTCTATTGCGGATTCAACTTGAGCAATGTGTTCAAAAAGTTGAATGTTGGGATGGGACTGTAAATTTATCATAAAAACATCACAATCTTATCACCAACTTTATATGCCTTGTCTGTTTCTACTGGGACCAACCTTCCATCACGTTCAAGGAAGTAGGCGCAATGTGAGAAAACCCTGTCAGGCGTGACACTCCGAGGCATTTGTAAAGAGTGGAGTGCTAATTCCTTCTCGAATGCTTGATTCATCTCAAGAACTCCTGCCTTCTGCTGAAAAACAGAATTGGTATCATAAGTGTCCTTTGGAAGCCGTACACCTTCATTTGTGCCAAGATACTCAATATCTGCCAACATCTCAGAAAGACCAAGAAATGGAGTGAAATGCCACTGCCTCTTTTTTAGTCTCCTTTTCAGTTCGGCATAGTATGGTTCAGGGATTGAAACCCAGATGGTATAACTTGGATTAAACAACCATTCCTGAAAAATCAGTGTCGCCTTTTCTGGGGTTGTATTTATTTCTAGCTTTTGCGTTTTTCTTACAACACGAGGTAATGAGGCTGGTGGATCCTTCCGAAGTTTTGCTCTGTGCCAGTGGGTCTTTGGCAGCCTTCCGGAAATTGCAATATTTGCTGGTTCCAGCACAATCTGTGGCTCATCTTTAGGTATCCCAAGCACAGCGCCCAGAATGCCCATTATTACAGTTCTTGGTGGGACAGGATAGCTTAAGCCACTTGCTGACGCCCCGGCTCTCAAGAAATGAGCAAAACGGCCGCTCAAACGAAAATTCATTAATTCCATTGGTTACTCCTCTAGATTTGCTATAGATTTTCCACATCTAAATCTCCCCACTCTGGTGGCAAATCCTGTGCAAATTGGATATCAGAGGATTTTGTGTAACGCACCATCTCTATCCTGTTCTTTTGTTCTCCCAACCGTTTAATTAGTAATGATAGGTCTAGCTTATAGTCTTCAGGCGATTCCCACGTCTTTTCGTCTTTATTATTAGTTGGAATCATTTTATTTTTTACATAGTCATGCAACCGGCCGAACTGGAATTCTTCACCCTGGTTATATCTGATGTCAATTAGCAGATGGGGAATCTGCCCTACCTTTGTCCGGGTATTTCCACAGGCTCTTACCCCTTGCCACATCGCCTTCAGCAAATATTCGTAATCATCATCTGACATCTTTGAAATTCTTGCAGAGTGCTCATTTGCCACACCAGAAAAACCGATCATGGCATAGCGAAGACCAAAATAGGTGGTGAATGTTCCTTGCGTTTTCTCCTGACCACTGGCAAAGATAGATGTTCCATGAATATCCACTTCTTCTGCCTTGTGCAATATCTCACCCATATTGAGTTGGACAGCACCGGTCATGGTCTTTGGTATTGGCTTCCAATCAGCCTTACGGCTGCTTTCACCCTTTACCTCTTCACTCTTAAATGCAAAGGAACTACCAAATAGCCTTGCATCAATAAATGAATCTAAAAGTATGTTGACTAACTCCTCACCGTTTGCCTCCTTCTGGTTATGCTTTTGTAAATAATCCACAACTCTGCCGGTCAAATTTGTTGTCTTACCTTCAATATTATCGACCAGGATGTCTTTTTCCTGAGTTTTCATAAAATCTCGCGCAAATCGTTTTAGCCGAACATCTGTTACATAATGTGTTCCATCCGGCAAGACCCGTGGTCTGTTTTCATCTGGTTCACCATTTGGATTACCCATTTTGATGTCATAGAGAAACAAGAACTCATGCCTGCGTGATAAGGTTGTTTTGTCCATTTCCTTTTCCCCCTTTTTATAGAATTGTTTTGGTGAGAGATTGCCCCAGTAAAAGGTAATAGTTGGTTGGCACCTCATCCAGTTCTATATTATCCCCTAATCTCCAACCAAGGCTTCCAATCTCAGCAATAAGTTCCCTTACCTCTTTACTCTTTTCGGTCTCATAAGCTAAGAGTTTCTCCCGAGTCTTGATATACAAGCCGGGAAGATCCCTCCCCTTCAGGGTCAATCGCTTAAGCCAGGTAAGGGCATTTGCGCCTACATTAACGCCCCTCGCCCCTTGAACTTCGAGCACTTTTCCATAGAGCACTCCGAGCAAAAAGGCATATGCCTTCTGGGGAGAGTTAATTCCGCTTTCAGGCCCGAAATATGGTTTCAGTTTCTCCATCTGGGGATTATAAAAATTACTCTCCATCTTCATCACCTCCAATCTTTTGAAATAATAAAGCCACCAGCATAGATGTTTCATCCAGCCAGCAGCCGTTAGATACGGTTCTCCTGTTTTTTTCTTACCCTCATTAAGGAGACCATATTCACTTCCATTTTCAATAGCATCCAACCAATACCAACGGGCAGTAGTCATAACCTCTTCCCAGAATCTTGCCGTTGGGATTTCTATTTTGTGATACACAGAGGCAGCGATACCTCTCTTCAACTGGCGCAATTTCATACTTGCATTTACATCTTTTGCCTTTTTACCACCTGGACGATAAAATAGTGTTCTTAATGCCCTAAAAGATAGATCAGGGAGGAAGTCCCTCCACAAGAAAGTCGCTGGAAAAATAGGATGTTCCCAGCTACGCGACTCTTCATTAAATTCTGACAATTTCTTCAACCGAGACGGTGGCACATTAGTTATCATCCCTGTTATATTTTCTATATTTTGTCCAACTGTTGCCCAAAGGAATGTAAGATTCAATACCCCCTTTGTATCCTTAAGACTATCAAGAATAGTTTGCTCTGCTTCTTCTGTATCAGAGGACGAAGTTTCAACAAGGTCTCTTACATCTTTCCAGATATTTTGACGTATGCTGTAACTTACGGTTGTAAAAGGAATTACAAGAGCATTGTCTCCAGCGATAGGGGTTATAAAGGGATTCTGGTTTTTGGAGTCCTTTTTCAAAAAATAGAATTTATAGATATACATCAGGTCAGCACAGGCATTGCAAAGTGCATACCCTTTCCATGCTTGAGCTATATCAATCCCTGGGAACGCCCCTTCCCGATCAACATTACTTAAGTTAATACCTGCGCCTTTTAGAGCATTCGGAAAAACGGTGACCCCTGTTGCACCACAAAGTGGACAAGTTTGATTATCTTTAGAAGGTGCATTGCCGGTAACATACCTTGATCCAGCGAGTTTCTCAGCCATCAAATAGGTAAGATACTCTGGCCTTTGACCAGGAATTTTTCCATTGCTATCTTTAATCGTAAGAAACACCGTTTGTTTTTGTTCCCCAATTTTGTCAATTGCAGCAGCAAGAAGATTATCATACCCGGCGTCTTTCCAGTTAATAATAGAATTATCCAATAGCTTTAGTTGTTCTCGGCTGAACAATTCTATGATCTCCTTGAAATAAGGAGACCACGGTTTGTTTGCACTGCCAATCTCCTTGAATGACTCCATAGTCGTTTTAAGAATCTTTACTGATGGCCCTCCCCCCTTTGTTTTACTATAACTTCTTTTTATTACTGGCCCAATTTGTGCCCCCTGAGAACCTGATGGTTTCATGAATGGTATCCATTCTGCTTTTTCCTTTGTCATATCCTCCACTACCAATCTAATGATATCTTCTGCATCTTTTTCAAGGATATAAATCTTTTCAATTCTTTCCACATCTTCCACCAAAAACGGAAAAAGACGTTCAGGGTGAGTAGCACGCAACTCTTGATACCATTTGTCCAGACTTTGCGGTTGATTGTTTTTATCACCTAATTTATCAAAAAGATAATCCAAGGCTAATGTCCGCATCGCACGAATCATTTTTTACCCCCCATAAAAATTTCTTGCAGGAATTCCTGAATAAAGATGGTTATAAACGGTTTCATTTATAATTTGCGCCAAATTGAAGAAAGTTTTCACTAAATTTCTTTATGCCCCATCAGACCTGAGGCTATTTCTATACATGACAGCCAAGAATCCACGGATTGCTCTCCCACCCCTTAATTGCAATTGACTTTCAGTGGTTATTTATGAACCTTTTTCCCGCATGCTGTCCTTTCCAATCTGCACCATCTAATTCCCTGAAGCTTAAGTTGCGGCGCTATTCCAGCCTGCGTCTTTCTGCTTCGATCTCACGGGTTAAGATTTCAAAATGGGGGAGCTAGAGCTTGTAGCGCGATGCAAATATCTTAGAGTTCATGCCACCAAGGGCATGATCCGGTAAAGTCAGGCAATGCTCTAAAAAAACTTTGCCAAAATCTCCTCATTTATCATTTTCTTATCAAACCCCTGGCCCAGAACCTTGATACGCTTGAAATCATCCTGGCAGAAGGGGAAAAGGTAGACACTGTCTTCTTCTTCATTAATGAGGTCCAGGCATTTCTCTGCCAGCTCATCAAAACGGTTGTTCTTGAGTTTGCCTAAAAAGGCGCTCTTTTGAACCCTCTCAAGTCCATATCGCTTGCACTCCTTGGCCAACCTGGTGCGAGCCTTGTCGTCCACAATATCGTATATTATCCAAACCAATACAGACATCGCTTCGCTCCGTCTGAGTTTTAGAAACGGTGAGACGGGGAAACGGAGAGGCGGAGAAGGAGTGATAGGGGCTTGCCCCCTTCCCCCTTCTCTATTCTCCCCTTCACTAAAATTCTTTTATCTCCAACCATTCGGATCGTTTTTCAGGTTCATCAGATAAAAGTATATTGGCAAGCCTGTGTGCCTCATGCTGGAGGATGTGTCTTCGTTTGACGTTCTTCCTCCGGTACCTCACGCTTTCGTCCAGATGCCTGTTCATTGCTTCGACAACGAGCGGTTTGCCGGCCTGATTCAAAGAAACCGCCCCTTCCCTGGTGTCAAAATACTCATCTTGTATCTTTTTCCCTGTAAAAAGATAGGCGACCACCTGCTCTGCGTAGATCCGAAAGGGCTCGATGAGATCAAACACGAGGGACTTTTTATTGTAATTATCCGTGTGCAGGAATCCGACATAGGGATCGAGGCCAGATAGGATACAGGCCTTTTCCACAAGAGGGTAGAGCATCCCGTAACAGTAGTTGAGACATGCATTAAACGGGTCTCTTGCCGGTCTTCGAGATCTCCCTTTGAACTGATATTTTTCAGGAAGCAGGCCGGATACACACTCAAAATAGCTCCTGCCTGCGGTCCCTTCAAAGCCCATAAGCCTGTTTCGAGCGGACTCAAGGTCGGTTTCAGGGAAATGGAGATCGGCTTTCACCCGTTCAATAAGCCGGATAGGCGCAATGAAGCAATCCTCCTTTCCGGGCCGGGCATGCATTAATTTTTTTAGGAAATGGATCTGGTTATCTATTTTCTGGGTTACCATATCAATGACGAGGCGGAGCCCCAGCGGGCCGTCCATAGCCTCCAGCTGCTTTCTCCGGATAAGTGCAGTGCTTCCCATCTTGGAGAACCAGACTCGCCCCACTGGATACCCATAGATATCCATAAAGATAGTATCGATATTGTGCTCAAGCGCCAGGACAATCGCCTGGCTGGAGATCATAGCCTGGTTTGAGATGACAATGCTTTCCACCTTCAGGGGAGAGATATCGTAGACTTTATCTTTTTGTTTCAGGCGAAAGCATTCGTCTTTTTGGGTGATAAAGGTGCCGGGGGTAGTAATGAAAATCTGCATGGTGCCCCACCCATAAAAGCCTCGTTCCCATTTATTGAGAAAGAGGAAATGAATTAAGTTCTTGGTCGTCAAATGAGGTCATGACTTTTTTGCCATTTCTTGACTTTAGTCACCCCTAAAAACCGGGAAGCATCTATCGTAGGAAAACAGGCAAAGAGCGGAGCGCAGGGAGTAGAGAGCAAAGCAATAAAGGTGCAAGGAGCATGGCCAACATTTTCAGAATCAACAGCCGTGTTTTTATGTAATTGTCTCATGAAGGAAAATAAAAACGCTCGCTTTTATTCTAATGCCAGAATGCAATTGAAAAGGCAATACAATATTGAAGTAGGTATACGGATATTACTATACGGGAATGCGGAGCATTTCGCTGAACTCCTCCCGGTACGGGACCGAGCAACAGGTTGGCTGGAAGCGGGGTCTCGGCCCTCTTTTTGCCTGTTCTTGGGTGCGCCTCCTGAAAAGGCTATTCTCGATGATCCTGTTATATTCTTCTTCAAACACATCCGAACAGCGTTTCAGAAAGAGCATGCCGAAGATGTATTCCTTGAATTCCGAGGCATCCATCTTTCCACGCAGGATGTCGGCTGCGGCCAAAAGATGATGTTCAAGCTGCGCCAGGGTGAGTTTTCTCATGCGACTTCGTCAGCTCCTTCGAAGATATCGGGGTAATGCCTCTTCATGCTCATGCACTCTCCTTTGCCGATGATGATATGATCGAGTATCGGGATATCAATGGTCCAGCATGCCTTTACCAAAGCCGTTGTCAGCTCGATGTCTTCCGGGCTTGCTTGTGGTAGGCCGGTTGGGTGATTATGGGCCAGGATTAGGGCCGATGCCTTTTTCCTGAGAGCAGATCCCACTATCTCGCGGGGATACACGGCAGTAAAGTCTAGAGTGCCTTTAAAGATAACCTCCTCTGCAATCAGATGCTTAGACCGGTTCAGATGGAAGAGCCTGAATTCCTCCCTGTTGAGATTGCCCATGGATGCCCTCAAATAATCGAAAAGGCTGTGAGGGTTTTGAATAATATTCAGCTTTTTAAGTGGCTGGCGAAGCTGCCTCTTGACGATCTCCATTGCCGCCAAGATCTGCGCAATCTTGGCTTTTCCTACTCTTTTAATCTCTAAAAGATCTTCATGTGTTACGGACATGAGCCCATGGAAACCGCTAAATTCCGTAAGCATCTCTCGGGCAAGCCCTACGGCATCCTTGCCTTGCCTGCCGGTCCTCAGGAGGATTGCTAAAAGGGCCGCATCACTGAGAGCCTCCGGACCCTTTTCCAGGAGCATCTCACGAGGGCGTTCACCGATTGGCCAGTCTTTTATGTGGAGAGCGTTCCCCTCTTTGGCTTCTTTTGCATCCATTAATTATTTCACCATATAATGAGAAGATCTGCTTCTCCATTGGTGGCAACTGGCCGGACAGATTTCATCATTAAATCATAAAATTTTTTATCCAGTTTTTATTGCAAACCTTCGCCGCAATCCATTGAGGTGGGTATGCGGAATGCGGCCTTCGTGCTGGAGTCGGCCCACAACAATGGCGGGTGAGACACCCAATCGCTCCGAAAACGCATTTACTGCGGCGACACTTCGAAAATCTTTCAATGATAGGAATTTCTGCCAGGCGCTATTAGGGATCAAAAAGTTAGATGCAAAATGATTAGCCTCATTCTCTTTCTCGGTTTGATTTTCATTGTCCTCAATGAATACCTCTTTTTTTCCATGCTGGAGTATATGGCCGGCCTCGTGAAAAAAGGTGAACCAGAGGAGATCTTCCCACTTTCCGCGGACACTGAGCTGAATCATCGCTTTTTCGGGAGCCAGCCAGCGTGTTGCCCCGTAAACAGGAGCACCCTTTATCGACTGCGTAAAGACCACTGCTACGCCTGATTCACTGCAAAGCTTAATAGTTTGGTGTTCAAAATGTTCAGGAGCGGTGCGCGTCAGCACACGAATTTTGGAGAGAGCTGAAAGAAATGTGTTCTTGTCATAGGATCGACAAGAAATACCCTGTGCCTCGATTTCACCTTTCCGAAGCCACACTGAACAGGCCTGCGGTTTGCTGGCGAATGCCTTTGATTTGCGATAGGTCGCATCCAGAGAACACCACAACCTTTCCCACTGCGCAGGAGAGGCAACTCTGAAAAACTTGAGTAGTTCATCAGCCAGATCCGTTTTATCTTTATACCGTTTGATCCATCCGGCCTTGATCATCTCGTTCAAAGGGAATTCCTTCAACCACCCCGAGTAGTTCCGCAATCTTTTTCTTTCTTCCTGTTTTGCCAGACTCTCCCGGTAGCGTCGCTCCCGATTGTTCCAGAAGCTGGCGGGCGTGCCCAAAGCCTTTTCGAGCTCCATTGCCGTAGTAGGTGTTATCGTTGCGCCATGTTTAATAATATCTATTATAAATTTAGGTGTTCTGCCGATCCTATCTGCCAATTCGGACTTGGCCATACTGATGGTATTCAATATGTCTTGAAGTGTCTCCCCGGGAGGAGTCACATAATCAGGGATATACTCATTTTGTATGCGATTAGTCATGATAATCCTCTGCAAGATTGAGGATACGAATTGCGGTCACCTGTGACCAGTCTAATCCACCATCAGGCTTATGCGGGATTGGCTCATTTGCGGCCTCAAAGACCATCCGGAAGCCCTTGTCAAGATTTACAGCCAGCTGGCCCGCCCTGCTGCCTTTGAGTTCGTGGCAGCCCGCTTGTGGTAAAGAACCCATCTCGGCTAGATTTTCTACATCAGCGAGTTCATCGAGACGTTTACGTACAAGCTTGGATCTCCTTGGATTTCCCCGAAATTCTTTCCCCAACTTGGATTCATTGTTGGCGATTTCACTATCTTTCTTTTTCTTAAAAAGGATATCCATGAGATAAATAAATGTCAAGTTTAATTAACCAAAAAGGTTAATTATTTTTTATAACAAGCCCTACAGTTATAGTTAGTGTATAGCTGGGGTTCCCAATTAATGACAACCGAATTATGTGCTACGAAAAGAGAGACAAGCCTTATAACTCTTTCACTATCCCCTCAAAGGTTTTTAAAAAACCCTTTTTCTCAGAAGATTCATCGAATTCCTTCAGCCATTCTCTGATATACTGCAGGTCAACATCAGGATTTTTGATGAGAACGGTTCTTACATCTTCTATATCTCTTGGTCGGCCTGCAAATATTTTATGGATTATAAGATCTTCAGGAGAGGCAATATTGATCTCTTGCCCCATGATCTTTACCTTTTTTGCCCTCTTTATGGCCCCTGTTTCATATGGGGTATATGAGAAGATGAAATCTACCCTGATACCAGTATGTTCATCCAGTGCCGGCAGCACCATGGTTTCCTTGACAAATGATTCTATCTCTTGAGGCAGGGGTTTAAGCTTGAGTTCCTGAACCATGGCAAGAACCTCTCCAAGATGGTCGACATCTACCCCGAGGGTAATATCAATATCTCTTGTGAGGCGGGGTTCTCCATACAGCAATACCGCCTGCCCCCCGATAACCATGTAAGGAAGGTTATGTTTGCTGAGAGAGATCCCTATCTGGGAAAGGATTTTTTCAAACATGCATTAAGCGTCTTAGCAATTCTTATATCTACTTCTATGCCTTCCCATGGATCTTTAGGAGGGAAAACACCAAGATTTAATGCCTCATTCCACATATAGGTAAAGAGCTTTATGGCGGAGTCGAAAGAGAGTTTTCCTTCGTCCCTGATAAAGTCATCTTCTAATTCTTTTAGTACTTCTGGGTGCTTAATCATTTTATCCATAAAGAAGAATGAAAACACTTCGCTTATAATACCAGAATGCAATTGAGAAGGCTATGCGATATGAAAGTAAGTATACGGTTATTATGATACTATTATTAATTTTGAGTTTCGCTTTTCAGGTTAAAGCAGTCATAGGAAATGGAGCAGATGTCAAGGGCTAAGGATGAAGGGCAAAAGACTTTCCAGGTTAATTTCCGACTCACTTGTACTAGAAAGAAATGCGAAACTGTGCACTGAACTCCTCCCGGTAGGGAACTGAGCAACAGGTGGGCTGGAAGTGTGGCCTCAATCCAAGGGATATGGCCAGATCAACGGTCCTGCTCGACCACAGGGCCATCCTTGTTGCGCCAGCCTGGATGGCCAGCTCCTCCATGAGCTGACCCTCCCCGGTTCTGGGCCTCTCACAGCCAAGCGATATCGGAACGAAGGGCATCATCAATCGGGCCCTTGCAATTAAGTTTCCAATCTCTGCGGGCGAGGGAGGTGAAACGGCCGACATGGGCGTTCCCTTGAGAGGGGTGAGCACCACGATCACCAGCGATGCTGGCTGAAAACGGTCGATCGTTCGAAGGGCCTCGTACTCTCCCTGCATCCTTCCATACATAAGCCCGGCCACGATGTGGGGCACCACCTCGAGACCAGAAATGACGAGGCTCTCAAGCGAGTCTATCACCGTGTGAAGCCCATCGAGGTGATAGATGTCCCTCGCGGTCTCCTCATCACCCATGACATCGATGAGTGCCTGATCAACCCCCGCCTGCTTGAGGCCTCTTGCAGTTGCGAGATCCAGAAAACCACTGTGTACGGAAATGAAGAACCCCGTTTCGGACTTCACCGCTGAGATGGCGTCGTAAAACCTCTCCCATGGAATTCTGCCTTTGCGGTCCGATCCGCCGCTTAAGAGCACGCCTACCCTCCCCGTACGCGCCAGGTTTCGGCACTTCGTAACCAGTGCCTCAGGATCCGTGACCGATATCATGGGTTTAAGCAGCAACCCCTTGCAATGCTCGCACAGCAGCTCACATCTGTCTCCCGTGAGCGATAGTGCCGGGTAGAGGCCTCTGAGGTTCCCGTATCTGATCATGCCGGGAAGGTAAAAGGTCATCTCATCTCCATGATGCTCCCTGGCAACCTTGAACGCCTCCCCAAATAGGTCCCTATCAGAACGCGGTACCTTTTGGAGGCCATCCTTTCTCATGGGTAGTTTCCTTCCTCGCCCCAAAGGTGCATTCATTTGTGGGCTTAATCTACTGGATTCGTATGCAGTTCCGGCACTTTTTCTTGACAGAGTATGGTTTTTCTTAATATTAATAGAGTAATACTAGACGTCTTCATAGCTCAAGACTTATCATGTGTGTCAAGTTTTTAAAGACGTCCAATGCAAGATGCAAAATGAAAAATGCAAAATGAACAGTAGAAGATTTCCGTTATAACCATGGAAAGAAAAGTACGTTTGACTTTTACACCTTGCATTTTTCATTTTACAAATCGAGGCTTTGCCACATATATGCTGGTAACATCTCGTCTGCTTGAGGCGAGGCTTCGTTAGCAATAGAATACTTTAGGAAGATTGTCCATCACCTGAACGTTTACCCTGGAGATTCCCATGAGGGCGTTGAGATCCAACAGCAAGTTTTTGGTATTATCGTTTATTGGCCTGTTTGTTGCTTGTGCTACTTTGCCAAAACTGGATGTGACTTACAAGATGTTGCCGAGATCAGGCGTCATGGAGGGGAAGGAGATCTATTTCAAGGTGATCGATAAACGGCCCGCGAAAGATATCATCGGGCCTGGGGCAAAGAGGGTTTTCAAGGATTTCGCCGGGAACATCACCCTCATCGTGGAGACAGGTCCACAGCAAAGATCGACCGTAGGCTTGTATGACGTGAGGGAGCTCTTCGAACATGCCTTCACGCGCTATTTCGAGAATGGGGGATTCAAACTGTCGCTCGAGCCGAAGCGGGAAATCCCCAGGCTAGAAATCTCTATCCACGATTTCACCCTTGATCTTCCCGGCTCGAGGTGGACCGCCAGGATCATTTACGAGGCCGCGATTTCTCGTGATGGGAGGACTTTGATCCGCAGATATCAGGGTGAAGGCGAAAAGCTCAGGATCTCAGGGCTTACCCAGGCCCACCAAGTGATGAGCGAGACCTTTTCGGACACCATTCACCAGCTCGATGTCATGGAGATGTTCTCAGCTCTCGCGGAAAGATAGTGGGGCTCGATTGCAACCGGCGAATCGCATGAAAGGACGCCGCTCTGAACTATGCTGGACATCCCTAAAACGATAGACCGTTACGAGATCGTTAAAAAGCTGGGCAAGGGGAGGAGGGGGACCGTCTATCTGGGTAGAGATCCTTATATTGACCGCCACGTGGTTATCAAGACCTATCGATTTCCCGAACACAAAGAGCCCGGGGAGGTGAGGAAGTACCAGAAGAGGTTCTTTGTTGAGGCCCAATCAGCAGGACTACTCATGCACCCCAATATCGTCGCGGTATATGACGCCGATATCTGTGAGGATTTCTGCTATATCACCATGGAATATGTCGATGGTCCCACCTTGGAGAGGTTTTGCTATACTGATAATCTCCTGCCCGTTGACAGGGTAACGGAGATCATCTTTAGTGTCTGTCAGGGACTGGAATATGCACACCTACAGGGGGTCATTCACCGTGATATCAAACCCCCGAACATCATCCTGAGCTCATCGGGACAGCCAAAGATAACCGACTTCAGCATTGCCTTTATGAAACGAGACAGCTCCACACTTGAGCAAGGCCTCTTCGGCTCACCGAGCTACATGTCTCCCGAGCAGGTAAAGGAGGAGCTTATCACGGAGCAGACCGATCTGTTCTCACTCGGTGCAATCATGTATGAGCTGCTTGCCGGCAGAAAGGCATTCCTGGGAAACAACGACTACGCCGTGATGTATAAGATCGTGAACGAAGAGCCTCCCCCAATCCTTGAGATGAGGCCGGAGCTGCCGCCGATCTTGGGGGGAATCCTCTCCATGGCCCTGGCCAAAGACACCTCGAAGCGGTATCAGAACAGCATGGAGTTTGCGTATGATCTCAGATTAGCCATCCGCGATCTCAGGCAAACGCCGAGGGAAACCCACGACAGGGAACTGATCAGCTACATCCATGCCCTTCCTTTCTTCCATAATTTCACCGGAGGCCAGATCGACGAGATCCTCTCCGCAAGCAACCTCAACAAGGTTGAGAGCGGGAAGACAATCATAGAGGAGGGGGAGATCGATGACTCCTTTTATATCCTGATCAGCGGTGATGTATTGGTTCGAAAGGGGGAACGAGACGTAGCCGTTCTTGAAAAAGGGCAATGCTTCGGGGAGATGGCGTATCTCACCGGCGAGGCTCGCACGGCATCAATCATCACCAGAAGCGATTGCATCCTGCTGAAGTTCAGCACCACCCTGCTGGAAAAGCTATCGGAATCCATTCAGCTGCTCTTCTTCAAGAACTTCACCACCACCATTCTTAAACGCCTGTCAAAGGGCAAATGAGATGCATAAAGAGCGCTGACCCCATGGAAGACCTCTCCCGATACCTCATGCCCACCTTTTACATCGATTATGACTCCCCTTCGATCTCTCACGTCGTGAGTGAATTGACCAAGGCTCACCCCCATGACATGGCCAGGGCTGTCTTCAACTTCGTGAGGGACGAAATTCCTTACAACCCCTACACTCCCTTCTACCGCCCGGGACATTACCGCGCCAGCGAGACGCTCAAGAGAGGGGAAGGCTTCTGCGTTCAAAAGGCTGTTCTCCTTGCTGCACTCGCCCGCGCCAGCGGCATACCGACGCGCTTAGTGTTTGCCGATATTAGGAATTACCTCATGCCCCCAAAGCTATGGAATATGATGAAAACGGATTTTTTCGCCTTTCACGGCTACGATGAGCTCTACGTCGATGGCACGTGGGTCAAGGTTACCCCCACCTTCGATAAAGCCATGTGCAAGAGGCTTGGCCTGAGGCTAGTGGAGTTCGACGGCCACAACCATGCCATCTTTCATTCCCACGATTTGAATGGGCGCTTGCACATCGAGTATGTCAATAATCACGGCGTCTTCGATGACCTCCCCTTCAAAACGATCCTCGACGGGTTCAGGCATGCCTACCCGGAGGATATGATAACGAGATGGATTGACTTGAGCCATCACGCGGAGAGGGGAACATAATCGGCAGACTGAAATCAAGGGGTTTGTTTTATAAACCCCTTGCCTAGGTGTTTCCTATCCATGTGGTGTTGATTGCAGCAGACCACGCACCTCCAAAAGGATAAAACGGTATGGCAAAGGTGTTTTTTATCAACCTCGGCTGCGCCAAGAACCTGGTCGATAGCGAGCTCATGCTCGGCCTCATCAGGGGCAACGGATACGAGATCACCGATGAGCCCTCGGATGCCGAGGTCGCGATCGTGAATACCTGTGCCTTTATCAGGCCGGCTACCGAGGAAAGCATCGACACGATCCTCGAGCTTGCCTGGCTCAAGCAAAAGGGCAGGCTGAGCCGCCTTCTCGTTGCAGGTTGCTTTGTGCAGCGATACGGACGGAAGCTCATCAGGGAAATCCCGGAGGTTGACGGCTGGCTTGGTACCGGCCAGATTGACAGGGTACTCGAGCTCATAAAGCCCATCAAAGGCAACACCCCGGTGATGTTCATCGACAGGCCGCTCTTTCTCGCTGACCATAGCCACCCCAGGGCTCATACCACACCATTCTACAGCTCCTACCTTAAGATCGCCGAGGGATGTTCCCATCGCTGCTCTTACTGCATCATCCCTGCACTCAGGGGGCCTTACAGGAGCAGGACTGTGGACTCGCTCCTCATCGAGGCCAAGGCCATGGTCGAACATGGCACAATCGAGCTCAATCTCGTGGCCCAGGACACCACCTCTTACGGCCATGACCTCGATCCACCTAGCACGCTCGAGGAGTTACTGGAGGCCCTTCTCACCATAGCGGGGCTGAAATGGCTGAGAGTCCTTTACGCTCACCCTCATTACATCACGGAACGGCTCCTTGATCTCATGGACAACGAGGAAGTCCTGTGTCCATACCTCGATGTGCCCATACAGCATGTGAATCAGGAAATTCTGAGGGCTATGAGGAGGCCTTCAGGGAACGAATCGATGTATCAATTGATAGAACGGATCAGGCGCAGATCCAGAAGGATCGCGCTCAGGACAACGCTCCTGGTAGGCTTTCCGGGTGAGACGGAAGCTCATTTCAGGGAGCTCTGCCAATTCGTAAGAGAGGTGGAATTCGAGCGGCTGGGCGTCTTCCCGTTCAGCCCGGAGAAGGGCGCCCACGCAACGAGAATGAAAACGACGATACCCCACAGGGTCGTGAAGCACAGGGTCCGGGAGCTCATGGAGATTCAGGCAGAGATCAGCAAGGAACTCAATCAAGGGCTTATCGGCAATACCCTGCCCGTGCTCGTGGAGGGGTTATGCCAAGACACGGATCTCCTGCTGACCGGAAGGATTGCCACCATGGCGCCGGATGTGGATGGGCAGGTCCTGATCAACAAGGGATCGGGCATTGTGGGAGAGATTGTCCCGGTCCGGATCACCGAGGCCCACGCCTATGACCTCGTGGGCAGGATAGCCAAGGGCAGTAGGGGCGAGAACCATTGTGGCATAACCTCGTGAGGAATCTGTGGCCTCCCGTGCCCGTTCAATACCATCCTTCATACCCTTTCAAGGAAACATCACATCTGCTCGTTCCTCTGGACTATAGGGAGATAGGAACGGGTTCCCACTACATTC
>Ga0307422_1000721_pt1 | contig 17914 bp, 13 predicted proteins | sample SalMarWE160290MG_FD_202153 | JGI IMG/M metagenome (GOLD analysis project Ga0307422, IMG submission 202153) | Salt marsh sediment microbial communities from the Plum Island Ecosystem LTER, Massachusetts, United States - WE1602-90 | ecosystem: Environmental > Aquatic > Marine > Intertidal zone >...
TGCTCGGCAAAACTGGACAGCAGCGGCAGGATACTGGAAATAATAGAAAAACCGGACAACCCTCCTTATATGACAAGGGGCTGTGGTATTTATTTGTTTAAATCAGAAATATTTAATTTCATATTAAATACTCCTCCCGACACTAAAAGAAAAGAAAAAGATATAACATCAGTTATAAACAATGTGGCCGGAGCGAAAAAAGCCTATGGCTATTTTCTTAATGGATATAATATCAACATAAATGATTACGAAGAACTATTAAAAGCAAACCTCTTACATAAAAAGCATATAAACAATAAAAGAATAACAACTCAAACATTATAAATACTGCTAATATCAGGCATTACATCTTAGTATTTTCCAATAATTTTATATACCGCAAGTTCCTCAATTTTTGCACTCCCACCTGAATAAGTAAATATCCTAAAGTAAATATCCTTACCAGAAGGGACATTACCCACACTTATAAGCTTTTTCACTTTCTTATACTCTTCATCAATAAATGTATGTTCAACACCATAATCCTGCTCAAGAGAATATCTTTCTCCAAAGAAATCAAAATGTATAAAATTATCCAGATTCCTTATCTTCTTTATTTTAAAACTAACAAGGTAATCACTGCCACTTTCAATATCCACTGGAAACTTTATATATTTCAGTACTTTTTCACCTTCTTCTATCGCTATTTCTTCACCATCTTCAGAGATTTTAGAATATCTCAATTCAATATCTTTATTTTTCTTATCAAGTATATCCTCAAATAGAAAACTATCTTTATTCCGGATAAAAAGCTCTGATTTTTCATATTTCCACTCAAAATTATTACTGTGAAAATAAATATAAAAATCCCTCAAGCCATCTTCAATTTTATTTGAATCTATCTCACAGAGAAATCCCGATTTTCTAAATTCATCCCCTCTTTCTTCAGCAACATCCTCTCTTTCTATCCCATACTCACACCTGGCAATAAATTTCCCTCTGTCCTGTGGTTTATTATCAATATAAATTCCCACATAATCAATTTTAGTCCCGGGGATATTACTATCATCTATTGCCCATCCCTCAAAACTAAGAATACCATTGATTAAATAATAGTTGCCGGGTTTTTCTATTAAGAAATCCATCTCATTTGGGATACTTTCCCCTTTAACTTCCAGTGAATCTATTTCATTAAAATATTTCTCCGAGAAACATTTATTAAAAAAATAAACCTTTATATCAGAAATATTTGAAAAGATAGAAGTCAATAAGAAGACAGCTATAAAAAATAACGAAAGATATGAATAAAATTTTTTTCTTTCCTTAAACTCTATTTTTTTCTCTAATTTTTCTTCATAAACATAAACAAGGGTTGCCAGGACAGGAAGCGCCAGAACATAAAAAGAGAGGCCACCCAGCAGTCTATATGAAAAATTATGACTTCTGGATAATTCAACTGTACAAGCAAATATTAAATGAAAGATACTGCATAACAAAATATTTATACTATTTAATCCTAAAAACTTAAAAACAAAAACAACCACTAGGATAAATATGATATACGAGCATATATTCCCGGGTAAAAAATATAATACCAACAAATTAAAAAATGTGAGTATTATAAAGACTACAACAAACCTGCCCTGGAGAATAAATTGCTTATTCAGTTTTATTAAGTCTTTATTCATCAGTAATAACCAAGATAAATATAATTGTACAGGCAAAAAACGCTTATAAATAATGAACCTGAAAATAGAGTATAATATACAGCATATCGCACTGGCTTTTTAATAGTATTAAATCCCAGAATTGCAATAATATAGGTTAAAAATATGGCAAGCAAAATTATTCTCCCCTGTTGTTGCATCCAATCACTATAGATAGCATAAAGCAAAAAATAAACGAATATTGATATTACTGATAATAAAATAAAAATTATTGAACTCCTATTTTTTTTATATTCCCTTATATTAACAAAAAATAATAACACTCCTGAAACAATATATGCCAGAAAGAAATTATATATAAAACTGTCAGCATAAATATTCATCCACCCAAAAACAGCCGTACCTGATTTAAATGTCTTTGGCAGTTCTATCCTGGCATATAGAAGTCTATCCTTAAATTTATCCCCAGGCCCTTCTATAATGTTGCTACCAGTCCTGAGAACCTTTTCCAATAAAGGAGAAGAATATTCTTTAGCTTCATGTATGGTACCGTGGTTTTTATTTTGTGTAATATCATATACAGTTGAAAATCTTCCTTCGTTAAAATTCCAGTAGCCTGCCAGCCCATCCTCATCTCCTGCAAGCTCGCGATACATATTAATCCTTATCTGATTTTCGGAACGCGCCACATCCCAGATACGAACTTCGTCCATTATCCCATTTATATAACCCGGGTTTATTCCTGAATAACCCAGCCAGGCAGGGGTATCTTTATCTGGCTCCATCTTTTCCGGAACTCCAGTATCAAGAATATTTTTTACCTCACCATTTATTAAAAACTTTATATATTCACTGCCCTTAAATATCCCGGACACATGCAGCCATCTGTTAAAATATTTCGTGCTAAATTCTTCATATGAAAGAAGGTCATATGTTACAGCCCTATAACCAATACCATCACAAACAATGAACTGCCACATCAATTCATCAGATTTAACGTTATAAAACACCCTTAAGAGATGGCCCTTTTGATTATCAGGAGACCACGAGTTCCAGTCACTTACAACCGGTATAGACTTACTTGTACCACCTTTATCAAACCCATTTAAAAAAACCCATGCCTCCACTGTAAACTCTGTAACTTCTGAAGAAGGAGTTGATAAAGTAGAAACCCTGTTGCTTTCCCCATCAAAACTCAAGCCATAATTTTCTACTTTAACATTGCCCTCAACTTCCTCATTCTTATAACCATTGCTTTTGTCCCATTCTACCCCGACTCTTTTTTCTTTATAGCCAACCTTATCAAAATTTATAATAAGATAAAAACTAACGCTAAATAAAATCAAAATGGCAACTATGCTTAAAACCCCCCATTTTTTACGCATTTTAATACCCCATACAGTTAAGGTAACAATTGTCACAGGCACCATAATCAAAATAGTAGGCTTGGTAAAACTTGCAATAATGGAAAAAAGAATTGAAAGTAGCCCGAGATAAGCTTTATTTCTCTTAAATAAAAGTAAGATAAAATATACCGACACCAGTCCAAATAATACAGAAAGGACATCATTATTTACATAGGAACATAAAAATAAAAATTGAGGCAAAAAGGCTATGATTGATATCAGGAAAATTGATTTATTTTCAAATCTTCCATCAGAAAGTAATTTAATAATCTTATATATAAAAATAATAATAAGCACTCCATAAATAACCTGGAATAATCTTAAAACTAAAACCAAAAAAACTGTGGGGGTGCCGTATTTTAATATACTATTATTTACAAACCTATTAGGATTATTGTAATTTCCGTAATTAATCTCTGCGTAAATATTATCAACGCCAAAAGGTTTTATAATCTGAGATGAAATCAAATAATATAAAGGCAGCTGATGCCTCTGGTCACGGTAATACCATGAGTAGCCGGAAGGAGAACTATAAGGCATCCTGTAAAACATATATTTTCCATCCATATAAAAAGTTTTATCAGCATTTTTATCTATATTTTCTTTTATATACTGTACAGGGGATACAGTTTCATTATATTGAGAAGGAATCCTGTTATACTTTGAAATATAGAAGGCATAAAGAAAATGCCCCTGCTCGTCAGGAGCTTCAAATACCAGTATGATTAATATATAGCCTACACATAGTATAACAAATAATATAATTACAATGACTAAATTAATGTTTGTTTTAAATTTACCAAATAATCTGCTCTTTTCTATACTGAACATTTTAATATGCGCCTTTACCAAACAAAACCGCCGGAACAGTCTTAATAAGTATTTTTATATCCATACCAATAGACCAGTTCTGTATATAATACATATCAAATCTTACCATCTCTTCAAAACTTAAATTACTTCTGCCACTAACCTGCCAGAGCCCTGTAATTCCCTGCTTTACATTTAATCTTTTTTTCTGCCATTCCTGGTATTTTTTCACTTCTGAAGATAGGGGCGGCCTTGGACCCACAAGACTCATCTCACCTCTTAAAACATTCATTAGCTGGGGAAGCTCATCAATTGAGAATCTTCTTAAGAATTTACCCATTCTGGTCACTCTCGGGTCTTCTTTCATTTTAAATATGGGACCTTCCACAACACTTTTTTTCTTAAGTTCTGCCAGTTCCTCCTCGGCACCCACATGCATGGTTCTGAATTTATACATATAAAAAGGCTTGAAACCTTTTGTATATCTTTTTTGCTTATAAAAAACAGGACCCTTTGAATCAATTTTTATTAGAGCTCCAGAAATTAAAAATAAAGGGATAGAAATTATAAATAATAAATATCCTAAAAAATAATCCATTATATTTTTATAAAATAAATCTATCCCAAAAAATCCCACACTTGATATCTGAGCCAGAGGAACTCCCTCTACTTCTCTCATTCTCATCCTTTTTATGGAAAATTCAAAAAACCCCGGGGACATTAGTACGAGCACATCCAGTTCTTTTAAATCTTCAAGCATATCCAGAATTTCATAATATTTATATCCTTTACCGCAAATAATTATATTATGTATACCACTCTTTATTACAACTTCCCTTAAATTTTCAAGATATCCTAAAATTTTAAAACTTTTAGAATATTCTTTATCCTCACAAATCTTTTCTTTTTTTTCTACATATCCCAGGATATCGTATCTATCTAACTCACTTTTACTCAGTGAATCCTCTATTCTTTTTGCACTTTCACCAATACCAATAATCAAAGTTTTCGTGGACAAATTAAGCCTTCGGGTAATAAAACCAGTGATAATTGAAATAAACAGTCTTGCAGCAAAAAGGAATAATAAGCTCAATAAATACAAAAGAACTATCCATATTCTTGAAAAGGAAAAAGCTTCAAGTAGATACCTCGCAATTATTATAATTATTATATTTATACTTACTGCTTTAAATATCCTGAAGTAATAACCTGAACCCCTATAGATATAATCCCAATCATATAGTCTGAAAAAAAACATAGTTATTAATGTAAGAAAAATAAAAAAGATGGAGTAAAACAAATAATGTACATTTATGGTATAAGATGGGGTCGACTCTATAAAACTAAAGAGAGTAGTATAAAATCTAAGATGATAGGATAGATAAAAGCTTAAGGCTAAAAATAGAGCATCACTAAAAAATAGGGCAATCCCATAAAAAAATTTCTTCTTCTTTCTGGGTAGGTTTTTTATTACTCTCAGGGTCATATTAAAATTTAAACTCTAAATTTATATATTCTGCTTGGTTTTTTATTCTTGATCACTTTAATTAAAATCAAATTTCAAAAATTATTTTAACCGCATTTAATGAATTCCATACTAATATATTACTTTAATTAATCAGTTCATGGTAAAGTTTTTTATATAATTTTAAATAATCATCTGCTACTTTACCCCAATTATAATTTTCTTTTACTCTTATTAATGCTTTTTCACCATAACTTTTAATAAGGCTAATGTCACTTAATAATAATTCAATTTTAACCTTTAAGTCTTCAACATCATTTTTTTTAAAAAATATCCCAGCATCCCCGATTGTTGAGATATTCTCCGGAATACCATTAGCAACCACACATTTTCCATAGCCCATTGCTGTTAATACCATAGGAGAAGTCCCTTCTAACTCCGAAGGCTGAACATAAAATAAACAACCTTTAAGGATCTTTTTGAATTCTTCACCATATATATAACCTGTAAATATTATTCTATTGTCACCGTTACTTTTTAACTCTTTAACATAATCCCTATGGTATTCGCTATCCCCCACTATAACCAAATTCAAATCTGTTTTTATCTGTTTGAATGCTTCTATAAGATAATGAACACCTTTTTCGGGGCTTAATCTTCCTACAAACAAAATATATTTATTTTTTTCAATGTTATATTTATTTAATACTTTATTATCGTCACTAATTTCCTCTATATTAGCCCCATAAGGAATATATTTAATTTTTTCTTTAAAACTCGGGAAATTCTTTTTATATAAATTTTCCACGACAGGAGTATCAACTACAACTATATCTGCATGCTTAACTGCAAATGAAGCAGATAATTTTAAAAGATATTTTATAATTTTGTTCCATTTCTTTCTTTCCCAATCAGCACCATCGGCAGATACTATTATTTTCTTTTTATAGAAAAGAAATAATGGAAATAATATAAAACTTCCTACACCATAAATATGTACAACACTTGAGGTTCTATGGAATATAATATAAAGAATAGATAAAAAAGAGTGGGAAATTGTATCTAAAGTTTTTGTATTTATTGATGGAAGATGGACTAAAGTAGCCCCATTACATTCTTTTAGCTTTTTATCTTTTACATTATGATTCCTGCAAAAAACAATCGCATCAATATAATCTGGACACAAATTTTTGCATAATTCATCTGCACATGTCTCAAGACCTCCATATCTTGGGGGTATTCCTCTTATGCCTAACATGGAAACTTTTATTTTACAGTATTTATTATTTATCACTTATATATTCTAAATAATCCTTTAAATAATCCCTTAAAGCAATTTTCCAATTTCTCATTTTAAAATAGCCCAACTTATTTAGCTTGTAATTTTCTAATGCTTCCATATCAGGTCTATTAGCATTTAGTTTAAAGTTCTCAGAACTAATTGGTATTATATTACAGTCAGATCTTAATATACTTTTAATTTCAACAGCACACTCGTACCTGCTGCAATAATCTTCATTTACAATATGGTAAATACCATAATTTTTATATTCAATAATCTTTAACAATCCCTTTGAAAAATCTTTTGTATAAGTAGGTGAACCGAACTTATCATTTACAACGTATATTTCCTTCTCTTTTAATAACTTATCGGCAATTTTCCTTACAAATTTTTTATCTTTAGAATGTCCTCCAAAAAACCAGCCACATCTTATAATAAAAAATTTAGATAACGTCTTAATTATAATATCTTCAGCTTCTTTTTTTGATTTCCCATAAATATTTACAGGACTTCTTTTATCAGTTTCAATATAAGGACTACTCTTTAAACCTGAAAATACGGCCCCTGAGCTAGTAAATATAAATGTGCTATCGAATTCTTTGCAACACCTTGCAATATTTTCAGTTCCAGTTACATTAGCCTCATAGGTCTCCAAAGGGTGACTTTCGCAATAATCTACATCGGTAATAGCAACAAAATTGAACACAAAATCTGGATTATACTTTTTAAAAATCTTTTCGACTTCAAGGTAATTCTTTATATCTACAATATCGTGACTAATACTTTTAAAAGAATATTTTTCAGGTATGTTGGCCACAAATTCAGTACCAAGCTGTCCATTCCCGCCAAAAACAAGAATCTTTCGCATAAATGTACCTTTCTTTACCTTTTACTATTTTTTAAAAATTTTACATTTGATACAAATTTTATTATTCAGCTATTATAATGTTTTTTTATTTTTTTGCTGCCAACAAATAAAATGATTTGATTGTAATATCTTGATCCGAATAGTTATTGAATCTATTAGATAAATTTGGCTTTGACTTTTCCACATATTCTTTGCCTAAGACTATTAGTTTTTTAATAACAATCTTTGTAAATCTTAACTGATTAAGGATATTTCTATAATCAGTTGCTCTAAAGCGATTAGGGGAACCATCAAACTTTAATAAATTCCACACCCTATCTGAGTAACGTAAGAGATTTAATGGATCTAAATCTCTAATTAAAGCTGTATGCGTTCCTAAATCTACTTCATTTACCATTATCGAATTGGGTTTAAGTTTATTGAATAAAATATTAAAAACTTTATCGATATCTGTAATATGTTCTAAAACTGCCTGACTAACTAACATATCATACTTGTTATCAGGAACACTTTCTAAATCGAAAATAGAATCGTGTATATAACAAAAATTTTCATTAAAACTCTGTTTCAAAATATTATCTACTGCAATTTTAGCCTTTTCATATTCAGGTAGGTCTTTCAAATAATTAAGTAAAATATTGTAAAAAACTTGTGGTGTTCTATTAATTAGCTTATTTTTGTCAACCGCAGTATAACTTTTAGCACCCAAAGCTAAAATTATTATACCCGTGCCAAGATCTGGACCAGGTCCTAATTCAATAATACTCCTATTTCTAAAAGGATTTAAACTACCTGTATAATCTATTAAAGCTCTTTCCCAATTTTTAACTACATTTAAACAATAAGCTACACTTTGATCAACTTTATCAGGAGAGAAGGTCCTTGCTGTTTTATAACCTATCAGAGAATGACGTATCTTATTAATTATTCTTAGGAATAATCCCATTAGAAAAAGAAAATTTTGATTATATTTTGGAGGTTTTATTATTTCAGTCATTTTTATGAATATGAATCTATCGCCATTTTATATATCTTCATTAAACCGTCATAATGCTTTTCAGGGCTAAACTTTTCCTCAACAGTTCTTCTAGCATTCTTTCCTAATTCCTTTATTAAATTTATATTCCCTGATAGATCTTTAATCTTTTTCCTCAAATCACTAACATTTCCAGCTTTAAATGTAAAACCTGTTTTCCCATCTATTACCAGTTCGGGGATTCCACCAATCCTTGACCCTATAACGGGCTTCCCAAGCGCAAATGATTCAAGTACGGAAAGAGGATTATTTTCATAACATTCAGACGGTACAACTACAAATAGAGACCTACTTATTATATCTCTTAACTCTTTACCTTTCTTAAATCCTAAAAAATGTATATTATTTATCAATTCCTCTTTAACCCTATTTTTAAATTTACTTTCACATGGTCCACTTCCAATAATTATAACACTCACATCTAAATTTTTAACAGAACTGATAAGTGTATCTATCCCTTTTTCTCCTGAAAGCCTTCCAAAATATATAATATCTTTATTTTCAGGATTGTAATTTGGCTTATATTTCTCAACATCAACAAAATTTGGTAGATAAACTATATTTCCATTGAAGCCCATCTCCCTTACTTTCTCCATTAAAAAAATGCTTGGCGATATAAAAAAAGAAATATTATTATATATTTTTAAAATTTTGTGATGTAGATACATTTCTAAAGTATTAACCAAACTTTTTAAATATGAATTTTTTGTGCATTTATTTATAAAACAATGATAATATTTACCATTCTTACATTTCTCGCATGGCTTTCCATCCAATAACATTAAATAAGAAGGGCAGACCAGCTTATAATCATGCATAGTCATTACAGCAGGAATCCTGTATTTCTTAAACACATCTAAAATGGAAGGCGATATCTGATGTGCGAAATTATTTAAATGTACAATATCTGGCCTCCAATTGGACATCAATCTATCCATTTTATTTTTTGCCTCTAATGAATATAAAATTCTTATTGATTTTTTAACTTGGTACCATATATTAACCTCATTATCATAATCCACATTAGAAACAAAATAATCTTGAAAGGAGAAATCCATATTTAAAGAATGCTTCATGCCCCAAAAGTTTACTTCGTTACCTTTTTTAGAAAGTAGCTTACCTGTTTCAAGTGTACTTATTGCATCTCCACCCTTATAAAATAGAAATTTATTTACAAGTAAAATTTTCATTTTTTATCTTACGGTATCTGCTATATAATGCAGCTGTCAAAAAAAAGAATATGTAATTTGGTGAATCATGCCTCCAAACAAGGTCATAAAAAGGTCCAAGTATAGCATAAAAAAGCCACATTCCGGTAACAGCCTGATTTAGAAAAATGTAGGTTCTATCATCCTCAATTTTTATATGCCTTCTTAATACAATGATTAAACTAATCAACAACCAAAAAAAGGTAAATATTCCTATAAAGCCTATATCTATAAAAGTTTCAACCTGCTGGGTTTTGCATTGTACAAATTCATAAATCAACCCTCTTTCTTTTGTATAACTACCAGCCAATGAACTTCCTGGACCAAAGCCTATTAGAAAATTTTTAATCCCCACATCAACTTTTTTTATTATATCAATAGGTGAACTAATTCTAACAAAATTTTCTCCTTCTACATTAGGATTTATCATGTCAACTATTTGCTTCATTGTTTTACTCTCAGGATATATTTTTTCATACAAATTTAGAAAAAAAATAAATCCTATAAATATAATTAATACAAGCCCTATAGCAATAAAAAATTTCTTAATTGATATTTTATTTTTGAAACAATTATAAATTACAAAAAAAGCAACTAATGGTGCAAAAAAAATAAATGCTTTTATCTCTCCCATTAATGCAATCAAAAAAAACAAAAAAATAAGAAGAAAATAAACAAATTTCATTCTTACAATTAAAGTAATAGCTACTAAAATTGCGGTAGCATAAAGCATATAAACTCCGAGATCAAAACTACCCCATGGCCCTAACGTCCAAGAGATATAATCCCATCTAATTCCCAATATGAAAAAACGGTAAAAAACTTCTGGAATCTGTATGATTAATAAAAAGAAAAAAAAATTAATAAAAGATCCAATTATATCTTTATCTATATTCATATTTAAAAAGACTATAAAAAGTAATGGATACCTGAGATAAATCAAAATAGTAAAGGCTATTTCCAATAAAGAGGACTTGTTAATTAAACCAGATAATATTATAACTCCAAATAAAGCTATCATCGGTAGTGCTATATTTGATATAAATATCTTATTTCTTTTGTGTAATGCATATATTAAAAAAAATAAAAAAATTAGCGGGATTATTATGAATGTTATCCATCTTAAAAAAATAAAATTATCGAAATATCCGCCGGGAGCTGTTTGACGAGGTATATACCATGTTATCAATAAAAAAATTATTGGAAAATACTTATTAAATCTTACTTTTGATAACTTCATAAAATTTCTTCTAAAAATAAAGCTATTTTATATATTTACATTCAAAGTTCTAGACAATTTTAGGAATGAGTATTTCATATTTCTTAGTCAAAACCAATACAAAGATTCTAATACGAGCCTTAATTTTAATGGATTTAACCGTATTTATCATAATTTCCCCAATAAAGGAAGCTCTTTTTTAACCTTTTATTTTTTTAAATTTTATTTTCCATATCTAATCCTTGTAAGAGTATTCTATTGCTTCAGCAAATTTTTCTATCATGTTTTTAATAGTGAATTTACGAATGATATTTTGACTTTCTTTGCCCATACTATCAGCAACATATTCACTTTTTAATACCTCAAGTATTGATTGTTTTAATTGATTTTTATCTTTTATAATAAAGCCATTCACACCATCTTTTACCAAATCTACTTCAGTCCCATCACTTTCTCCTACAATCACAGGCTTTCCATAAGCCATCGCCTGATTTATAGCAAGTCCTCCTCGCCCGGGTAAAACAAAAATATCAAAAGCTGAAAAATACTTATCTACCCCTTCTAAAATCTCGCCTAGAAAAATGCAATTCTTAATATTTGTGGAATTAACCAAACTAATAAGCTTATCCTTATAGGAACCATCTCCAATAATCACTAAACTAATATTTAAGACCTCTCTTTCTATTTCTTTAAAAACAATTATTAAATCTTCTAATTTCTTATATTTCTCTAATGCACCAACATAAAATACAACTTTCTTATCAATTAAACCCAGATCTCGTTTTATATCTATTATCGAAAAATAATTTTTTATTTTTTTTGCTTCTGAGACACAAGATTCAATATCTATGGTATTCTGTGCAATAAAAATCTTTTTAGGAGAAACACCTACAGATATAAAATAATCTCTCGCTATTTTTCCATAAGCTATAACAGCTTTTGACTGTTTAAGTAAAAAAATATTTAGAGGTTCTACAATTTTACGTAATAGAATCATTGGTTTTTCTTTTCTTCTTCCGCTATCCCAGATTATCAAAGGAATAGAAAAAAGTTTACAATAAAACCATATAAATACATTATTTACTATGTTTGTAAAGCCTTCTGAAATTATTATTTCTGGTTTATATTTATGAATATGAAATAATAAAGTTGGAAATAAAACCAAGAAAATCGAAAAATCTCCTATTCGAAACTTCAATGCAATTGAAAATAATTTTTTATGAACAAATCCTTCTATCTTTCCAGCATTATGTCTTGGACCTCTTTTTTCTCCTTCTCCATAGAATAAAACCAAATTAAATTTTTCGGCAAGTTTTTTGAAAAGAGGCACACGGTAATGAGGACAAATAAGTTGAATTAAAGCTACTTTGACTTTTTTTTTAGAAAAAACCTTTAAATTTTTTTCCTTTTTCATTAGTTAATTATACTGTAAATAATTTTATTCTTTTTTTCTTCAAGAAAAAAAACATTGATGTTGTAATAAAAATTTCAGTACTTAATTCTGCTATAGAAACTCCGACATGTTTATAAATTAAAGCTAAAACTGAAGCTGTAATTATATTTAATATTCCTGCTGAAATAATTATTTTCGAAAAAGCTTTTTTAAAATTAAAAACAAGCATTGTTTGAGTTCCAAAAATATTGCTCAATCCAATTATAAATGGTAAAAATGCCAAAATTCTTAAAACAATTACAGACTGCAGATATTGACTTCCTAAAACCAAATTTACTATAGGCCCTGCTAATATAAAAATAACTAAAGATATAATAAAACTCCCGCCACCTACTAATTTAACTAACTTTCTTATAAAATTTAAAGCTTTTTCCTCTGACTCATTAGCAATTTTATTTATATAAGGATAAACTGTCTGAGATATGGGAGCCAACAACCCTCTTACTGCTTTGATAATTTTCTCTGCTGCAGAATAATATCCAACAATTACGTTATTAGTAAATAGACCCAAGATAAAAGTATTACTTATAGTATATAAGGTTGTTGAGGCACTCGAAATAAAAATATGGAAACCTTCGCTTAACTGAGACTTAATACTTTTAATTCCTGGTAAAATAAATTTTACTCTAAAATTTTTAAATACGATTACTAAACTTAAAATTCCGGCTACAATATATCCAGCAGAATTTATCAAAGGTACATATAAATAATCATCAGCTCTCTTAATGAAAATAAAAATACAAATAGTAAAAATACTTTTTGATATCATATTTAAAATTGCTATAAATTTCATTTTTTCTATACCCTGGAAAAACCAAATAGGGAATAATATATATCCAAAAACCATACCAAAAGTTAATATATAAATTATCCAATCCTTATTGAATTTTGGAATAAAAACCAATATAAATGTTAGAATTACAAAACTTAATATCCCAAGAAGAATTTTTATTATCATTACTGAAGAGAATATTTCATTAACCTTTTTGCTATTATTTCTATTTATTGAAATCTCTCTAGTAGCCGATAAATTAAATCCGTAATCAGTTACTACAATGAAATACATAATAAATGCTTGAGCAAAAGAAATTAAACCATATTTCTCAGGACCTAAAATTCTTACTAAATACGGAAGGGTTATTAAATTTAAAAGATAATTTAGCCCTTGTATTACTGAAAGTGAAAGAAAATTTTCAAATAGTCTCTTTCTAATTGGATAATCACCAAAAAACTTTTTCCATAAAATAAAGAGAAAGAACTTCCTCATATAAACATATAAAATTTTTTTTTAATAAATATTTAGAAATATTATAAAACTTAATACCTAAGAAGATTTTTCTATTTTAAAAGATAATTATATATAATATCTAATATTTTTTCAGAAGCATTTCCATCTCCATATGGATTTACATCTGTAATCATCTCATTATAAATATTCTCATCATCTATTAGCTTAGATGCATTATCTATTATTGAATCTGTAGATGTGCCTATAATTTTAGAAATTCCTATATCTACTGATTCAGTTCTTTCTGTTTTTCCTCTAATAACTAAAACTGGTTTTTTTAAAGTCGGAGCCTCCTCCTGGACACCCCCAGAATCTGTAATTATAAAAAATGATTCATGCATCAACCAGATAAAAGATTCATAGTCTAGTGGTTCAGTTAGTATTATATTATCTATCCCGTTTAAAATTTTAAAAACTGGTTTTTTAACATTAGGATTAAGGTGAACAGGATATACTATTCTAATCTCCTTATATTTGGAGGCAATAGCTTTTAACGCATAGCAGACATTTTCTAAATCTTTTCCAAAGGATTCCCTTCTATGCATTGTAACCAGTATAGTTTTATTATTTTTTAGTTTTGTAAAGATTCCATTTGAATTAATTTTATGTTTATTTTTTTCTATCTTTTTGGTCATCCATATAAGCGCATCAACTATTGTATTGCCTGTCATAAAAATAGTTTTAGGATTAATACCTTCAGATAAAAGATTGCTAAAAGATTTTTTTGTAGGAGTAAAGTTAAAATCAGCAACCCTGCTTATTAATTGTCTATTTATTTCCTCGGGAAAGGGGCTATATTTATCATAAGTTCTTAGTCCTGCCTCAATGTGGCCAACTTTAATTTTTCTGTAAAAAGCTATTAGAGTTGTTAAAAAAGCTGTAGTAGTGTCCCCCTGTACCAGTATTATATCTGGATTTATATCTGAGATAACTCTTCCCATTTTTTCAAAGATTTTTGCTGACAATAGACTGAGTGATTGATTCTCAGTCATTAAATCCAAAAATATATCAGGTTTTATTTCAAAAAGATTAAGTACCTGGTTTAGCATTTCTTTGTGCTGCCCAGTTGAACAAACTTTTAAATTGAATTTATTTTTTTGCTTTTCAATTAATTTAATTATTGGAGCAAGCTTAATGCCTTCCGGTCTGGTTCCAAAGGCTATTAATATATTTATTTTTTGCATATTTATTTAATAATTTTTAAGAGCCATAATTAAATAAAATATAACTACCGCAATCAAATACAGTAAATTTACTTCTATATTTTATAATATTTAAAGCCATACTTCTTTAAAAGGTCTTTATTGAAAAAGTTTCGGGTATCAAAAATATTCTTATTCCTCATTGACTTAGAGATATAATCTAAACTTACTTTTTTAAAAATCTTATGCGCTGTAAGCAATAGTAGTAAATCAGAGTTTTTCAGTGAATTTTCTAGTGAAGCTATTTTGTATTTAGTGCTTTTAACAAGCGGGTCAAAAATAGAGACATTTATCCCTTTCTTAAAAAGCTCATTATAAATATCTATAGCAGGGCTTTCCCTGATATCGCCAACATTCTCCTTATAGCTCAGCCCAAACAAGGTTACTTTTGGATTTTTATAATCTTTTATTATTTCTAATACCTTTTTTGAAATAATAAAGGGGACACTTTTATTAACAATTCTGCTTTTCTCAATTAAAGTATCTTTTCTACTAATGTTATCCAGTAGGAAAAGCGGGTCTATCGGGATACAATGGCCACCAACACCCGGACCAGGATTTAAGATATTTACTCTCGGATGCTTGTTAGCAAATTTTATAACATCCCAAACATCCACAGCATAGTCACTGCATATTAGGGATAATTCATTGGAAAAAGCAATATTTACATCTCTATATGAATTCTCGGCTAATTTTACTATTTCTGCAATTTCCAGTGTGGTTAGCTTTATTTTACCCTCAACAAATTTTTCATAAACTTCTTTAGCCTTTTTAGCAGACTCTTTATTTATACCCCCGACAATTCTCGCATTATTTATTAATTCATACAAAACCTTCCCTGGCATAACTCTCTCCGGGCAATATGCAAGGTAAAAATCTCTTCCTGCTCTCAGCTTTGTACTCTCTTCTATAATATTTCCAACAATATTTCTAGTAGTCCCAGGTGGAGAAGTGGACTCCAGAATAACTAAATTACCCTTTTTTATATAATCTTTTATCCCGTAAGCCGCGCTAATTATATAACTTAAATCTGCTTTATTTTCTTTATTTAATGGAGTTGAAACAGCTATTATAAAAACATCAGCCTCTTCTACATTCTTAGATACTTTGATCGCCTTATTACTTATAACTTTTTGAAATAATTTCCTTAAACCTTCTTCATCAATATGCACTTCTCCCGAATTCAATAAATTTACAATATAATCATTGACATCTATTCCTATTACTTTATACCCGGAGTATGCCAGCATGCACGCTGTAGGCAGACCAATATATCCCAATCCTATAACACAAATCTTTTTCATACAGTTCTAATTAAAGTAATTATTTTTAATAAGTTTCCTATAAAACTAAATGCAATATGAGTATAAAAAATATCTTTATTTACTCTTCTTCTTATCATTTCTTAAACCCTGTAGAAAATTTACCACAAATACAGCTATGGCTCCCATTATTATGCTCAAAACAAGAACTATTACTATATTTCTTATCCTATTAATCTCAACACTATAGGATGGTGTATCTGACAATAAACTAATCCTATCTAAAATAATATCTTCGTCCTTTAAGAGGCTATCACTCAAATTATTTAAATCAATTATTTTACCTTCATTTTCCAGGATTTTTTTCCTGTACAGATTTATTTCTGCCTGTAGTTTTGATATTTCATCACTAATATCATTGGGCGGTATTATCACATTATAGAAAGAAACATTTTCACTATTTTTATTCTTCTCCAGCTCATCAGATAAACCAACATTATAATCCACAATATACTTATCTAATTCTGCATATAACCTGTCTACTTCGCCTTCCAGGCTCGCAATTATTGTATCTTTATAATTATTGTTTTCATCCTGTAAATCTTCTATGTCTTTATCTATTTTACCCAGAACCTCATCAAAAATTATTTTTTCTCTATCTCTAATAAGTTCCTTAAATTTAACTATTAATGTCCTGGCTATTTTGTCTGCCAGGTTATAATCGGAATTAGAAACACTTATATTAAATATAGAAGTATTTTCATTCAGAGATATTTTTACAACTTTCGACTCCGGTTCCAAAAGTTTATTATAATCAATACCTTCGTCTATCCCTTCCAGCGATTTAAAAACACTCTCAGATTTAAAAATAACCGGTACATTTGTCAGTGAAACATAATTTAATTCCTTTTCATAATTTGGATACAACTCAGATAAATAACTATTGGAATAATTTTCTTTAACTTCCATCTGATAGGTTAGTAAATAATCAGCTGGATTAATAAAAGTATATAACAGTCCTGCCACAAGTATTATCAAAAACGCCCCGATAAACCACCATTTTCTTTTTATAAAAATTAAAAAGATATCTCTTAAATCTATTTCATCTTCTTTCGGGATATTTTCATTATTTTTCATTAAATTTACTCCTCGTATAATAAGAATAATTTATCCTAAAAGCGGTCTCCACCAGTCTTCGTTATTCACATACCAGTTGACAGTTTTTTCCAGTGCTTCCTCAAATTTATAGGAAGGCTTCCAGCCAAGCTTCTTTTTTATTTTAGAACAGTTAATTGAATAGCGGCGGTCATGACCCAATCTGTCTTCAACCGGTTCAATCATATCTTCTGATTTATCCAGAATCTTTATTATCTTCTTTGTAATCCAGATGTTTGGCTTCTCATTTCCCGCGCCGATATTATAAATCTCTCCTATTTTTCCTTTATGAAGAACCTTATCCAGTGCATTACAATTATCCTCCACATAAATCCAGTCCCTTACATTCATCCCGTCCCCGTAAAGGGGAACCTTTTTATTGTCAATAAGATTGGTAACAAAAAGAGGAATTATCTTTTCAGGATACTGGTATGGCCCAAAATTATTGGAGGTCCTGGTGATAATTACCGGGGTACCGTAAGTCTTGTAAAAAGACCTTGCAATCATTTCTGCTCCCGCTTTGGAAGCAGAATAGGGGCTGTTGGGCCCGAGCGGGTCTTTCTCCTTAAATGAGCCATTTTCTATTGAACCGTAAACTTCGTCAGTGCTTATCT
>Ga0307422_1000724_pt1 | contig 17863 bp, 11 predicted proteins | sample SalMarWE160290MG_FD_202153 | JGI IMG/M metagenome (GOLD analysis project Ga0307422, IMG submission 202153) | Salt marsh sediment microbial communities from the Plum Island Ecosystem LTER, Massachusetts, United States - WE1602-90 | ecosystem: Environmental > Aquatic > Marine > Intertidal zone >...
CACAGCATTTAATTTTCCAGTCGGTGTCGTTAATTATACACCCGGCTCTGTTGGTTTCAGCTCGGCTCCTACGGCCTATGGGTCAATAACTGTGGCCCCTGTTAACTATTCACATCCTAATGTTACGACTCCCGGCAGAAGCCTTTCCTATTTCTGGCGTGTTAAATCATCGGGATTTACTTTGGGCGCAGCTACCGTTACTCATGGTTATACTTATGCCCAGGCTAATGTAGTTACAGGTGGCGATGTAACAGAAGATGAGTATGTAGCAGCACGCTATAATTCCTCAACCTATACGTGGACAAAAGGTACTGTAAATGATGTGGATGAAACCGTTAATATCATTGGAGAACCGGGGGCTGGCAACTTCCTGCAAAATGTGACTTTTATCGATGGTGACTATACGGCCGGTGATGATAATCCGACCGATCCCTTTGGAATACCTACGATCTTCTATAGTCGACAAACAGGGCTTTGGAGTGACTTGAATAACTGGTCATTAACAGGTCACACGGTCGATAATCCGCCTGCCACTCCTCCCGGAGCTTCCGATATCGTTATTATTGGCGATAACGATTCTATATATCTGGCAACCAATCTAACCGTGCCAAATACCGGAGTACAAAATTGTGCCAGCTTACAAATAGAAAGCGGTTCGGCACTGGATATTGGTTATAACCCGGGTTGTAACTTTAGCATGGTGATCAATCATACGAATGGAAACGGAAATTTCAGGCTTACTACTACAACCACTTCAGGAACAACCTATGGATTTCCATCAGGCGACTTTTCTGATTATAATGTGAATGGAGGTACTACGGAATTTTATACCCGAAATCCAACACCGGGTGCATACTTCATTCTTCCTCCAAATGTAACTTCATATGGTAACCTTATACTATCCGCTTTTCAAGGATCTAACGTTATATTGCCGAATAACAACTATACTACTATTTATGGCGATTTAACCTGTAACGGAAGTGATGCTGATGCGTGGCTGGCTGTGACGTGGAATGGTGCTTATGGAGCTATCCTTCCGAAAACTGTTCATATAAAAGGAAATCTTAATGTTAACAGAGGTTCGTTTGTTTTTATTTACAATGCCGCTAATGCCCAGACTGTTATTGTTGACAGCAATGTTATTGTGGCACCAGGAGCGGGACTTTATTCCTGGACAAATTCATCGGCAAATACTATAGAGATTGGAGGCAGTTTAATAAATAATTCCGATAACTCTGTGGCTCCATTCGGAACTGTAAGTCAGGTAAACCTAAGATACGGTGGAACGACCTGCAATTTGGTTTTCTTTGGCCCAAGCAATGCCTCTATAACCAATACGGTCAGTACGCCAACCACCGTATTAAATAGAGTCAGAGTTAATAAAGGCAGTTCCCAATCTACTACACTGACTGTCGATGTCGGTGGCACATTGAATACCTTAACCAACAACTGGCTTACCCTACAAAATGGTACGCTGATTTATGACCGGACCGGGAATTTTACCATAACAACAACCAGTACATTCACTATTCCGTCAACTTCGGGTCTTTATATCAATACTCCTTCCAATGTACTTATAGCCAATGCCAACTCCAATACCAACGACCTGTACCTGAACGGGAAACTTACCCTAATGAGTGGTAACATTTATATCGGGCCTACTGCAGCCCCGAACTATAACAACGACATTGAATACTCAGGAGGCGGATTTTCGGAAATTGATGTCCAGGGAGGTAATCTTATTATCAATGGTCAGGTACGAAGAAATCCGGCTACTACATCCGGAGTTTTAAAATACAACCAGACCGGAGGCCAGGTAGTAATTAATGGTAACAATTCATTAGCATCGAATGCTAAGTTAGAAATATTGAATGCCGGTTCAGTATTTAATATGAGTGGAGGATCACTTTATATAGTCCGCGGAGGCGGAGGTAATACTTACGGAGATTTGTATATTCGTCCTCAAAGTTCCACGGTAACAGGCGGTGAAATCATATTTTCGCAGGTATCACCTCTCTGGACCTATAATGCGGTTCAAAATTATATATTGGATGCTACAGTTTCGTTGAACAATTTAACGATAACAGGTAAAAATTTCGGTACAAACCGGGATGCAACGGTTACTTTACTTATCAGTCCCATAGTTTTAAACGGTACACTAACACTTACAAACAACCGGAGTATTTTCGATGCAAATACATCCTTTAATATCAGTGTTACTATTAAAGGCAATTTAGATAATTCCGGAACTTACAATTATTATCAAAACCTCACAACATTCAGCGGTGGGATTCAGTCGATTTTAGGATCTTCTGCAAGTAATTTCTACGACTTAACAGTTAATCCCGTCACAAGTCTTACGCTCAACGGAAATACAACAGTTGATAATGACCTTACTCTGAGCAATGGGACTTTGATCTGTGGCGCCAATACTGTCTATGTGGCAGGCGATGTCGCCAACAACGCAACCTATACCGATACAAGTACTGGTATAGTATTGGATGGTACTGATAAACAATATATTTCAGGAACCGGAACATTCGGACAACTGGAACTTAATAATTCTGCAGGAGCACGACTCAATAACAGCATTACCCTGCAGAAAAACCTGATACTAACACAGGGTATATTTGATATTAACAAGTACATGCTAACCCTGTTATTGAACAGCAACATTCTGGGCGCTCCATTCAGTTCCAGTAAAATGATAATATCCGACGGAGTGTTTAGTAATGTAGGTATTACTAAATTTTTCGGCGTTATCGGTGCTCCTGTTACGTTCACTTACCCCATGGGGACTTCCGGAAAATATACTCCCGCTGTGCTAAGCATTAACTCAAATACGAATGTCGGTTCAATCCGGTTGAACAATATCAATAGTCATCATCCCGGCGTAATCGATCCGGCTAATGTACTGGATTACTATTGGGAAATTGAAAGCAACGGAATAATGGGTTTCAATGGTAATTTTGTCCTGAATTACCTCGATGAAAATGTAATGGGTACGCAGGAAAATAATTACCTAGCCGCCCGTTTGATTATACCGGGCACCAGCTGGAGTTTAACATCGGATGTCGATGATATTGCCAATACCATAACATTTAATTATGTAAATACCGATAATCTCAGCGGTGAATACACAGCCGGTATCAATACTGCTTTCCCTCCAAATGTACCTGAATATACAAGTAATACTGATGGAAACTGGACCAATAATACTATCTGGACTCAAACCGGAGGTACCTTTTATCCTTGTCCTGTCGGAGGACCTAACGGGTTTATCGTGATTGTTGATCATGAAGTAACCGTTGATAATAGTTATTGTTCGGCTTACAGACTGACTATCAACAATAAGCTGAAAGTTGTATCACCCTTTTTCGGACATAATTTTGGAACTGTTGATGGTGGAGGAACACTCTATCTCGAAAGTGGTACATTCCCTGCCGGAAGATATACTGACTTCCTCGATTGCTCCAATACCAGTACAATGGAATATGGAGGAACAGGAAGTTATACACTCATTGCCGACTTGTATTCAAGCATACCCAACTTATTGTTTTCCGGAACAGGTTCAAGAATATTACCCAATAATGATCTTACCATTTGTGACCGGTTAATAATAGGTACCCCTACTGATGGACCCACATTGAATAATAGCGTTAATAATCGGGAACTCACTATTTTGGGTACTATTGAGCGTTACAATACGGGAGCCTTTACAAGTGGAACCGGATCGGGAGCAACAGTAAGCTTTGCCGGATCTTCAGCACAAACCATTGGAGGAAGTTTAGGTGATTTCACAGGAACCAATGCATTCAATAATTTTGAGATCAACAATGCAGCAGGACTTACTATCAATGCTGGTGGGGCCATCGAAGTAAAAGGATATTTACTCCTCACTAACGGACTGATAAACACTTCTGCAACCAATACATTAACAATAACAAACTCAGCGATCAATTGTGTTACTCCGGCGGGAGGAAGTGCATCTTCATACGTAAGTGGGCCCCTGATCAAGCTTATCAATCAAAGCGATAATTTCCTTTTCCCAATTGGCCAAGGATCAGATATCGGCAACAAAATAACCCTTTCCGCTACATTAACAGGTCCTACCCTATGGACAGCTGAATATTTTAATCCGAACACCTATACAACATTCCAGCCTCCACTGACTTATGTCAATACACAAGAGTATTGGAGTGTAACTACTCCTGCAGGTAATCAGGCTATTGTGAACCTGAAATGGGATCCGTTGAGTGATCTTACTCCCCTTATGACTCAGAACGGATTATCGGATATGCGAGTTGCTGAGCATAATGGGGCTGACTGGATTGAAGTTGCTTCTACTGCCAGCGGCAATAACTATTATGGCAGTGTTCAATCAATAGGCCAAGTAGCATTTCCGGTTACCGGAAATAATGTAACCCTGGCCTGTATTAATGTTACCAAGCCTAAGGCGACATTATCCCCGACAGGCCCGGTATGCGGAGCAGCAGGAATACCAGTAACATTCTCCCAATCACCCGCACTAAATTATACATTAAGCTATTCTATCGATGGAATACCACAAACACCGGTAACTGTAGTGGCAGTGCCATACACTTTACCCACACCTTCGGCTGGTGTTTATCAACTTACTGGCTTTACTTACAACAATGGAGCTAATGTTGGAGTAGTAGATGTAAATACAGTTACTACTTATGACTTGCCAACAACTGCTGATGCAGGTACCGATCAGTCATTATGCGGTGCTTCAAGTACAACACTGGCTGGTAATCCACCGGTTACTGGTAGCGGATTATGGAGTATCATAAGTGGTACAGGAGGTACCGTAGTGACTCCTACTTCGCCGACCAGCGATTTTAATGGTACAAATGGAACAACTTATACCCTGCGCTGGACGATCAGTAACGGATCCTGTACTTCTTCCGATGATGTCATAATCGATTTCCCATTGCTCCCCTTGCAACCCGGTGCATTTATAATCAGTTCTCCTTCTGTATGTCAGGGACAAAGCGACGTTGTTTATGCAGTACCTAACGATCCTACTGTTACCTATAATTGGAATTACAGCGGATCGGGAGCCACTATCAACGGAAGTGGAAATTCCATCTCAATTGATTTTGATCTCACAGCTACAAGCGGTACACTAAGCGTCACTGCAACAAATGGTTGCGGAACAAGTGCTCCCCGTAATCTTGCTATTACGGTCAATCCTTTGCCCACACCTTCTATAATAGGTAATGCGGACGTTTGCGAAACAGAAACTAATACCTATTCCACTGCGGCAACAGGTAACACCTTTGTATGGACTGTTACGGGCGGCACAATTGATTCGGGACAAGGAACTGATCAGATCACAGTCACATGGGATACTTTATTACCACTCGGGACACTTTCTGCCGCTGGTACTGTTGAAGTAGAAGAAACCAATCCGGTAAGTTCTTGTCAGGCTACATCATTATTAAATATTACTATACACAGAGTTCCGGAAACCGGACCTGTAAACCATATTGATCAGGGATTGTATCCCTAATAACTTTTATGCCTGCTAATGGTGAAAATATAATTTAGTTATGAGAAGTTAATTTTAATCATTAAAATAAGTGCTTTTATGTAATAAATATTAATTAACTTAAATAAACTGTAACAAAGTACTTGATTTATACGGTATAAAGAATAATTAAAAAAAAATTTACTAATGTTTAACATATTAAAACAGGGAATTATGAAGAGAGAATTAAATTTCAGAATTATTTTTGCAGCAGCAGCATTATTTGTTACTGCCGGACTATTTGCTCAAACACCCATTCCGGGCTGGGATAACGGTGCGGGTGGAGATAACTACGACAATGCAGGAGCTACTTGGGTGACTGAAGGAAAAACAATTCCTTTATACGCCAGCCCCGATGCATATTATCATCCGGGTTACGTGCCTGCCACTGGTGTTGGTCTTACAGCCGGTTTTGTTTGGAATTGGACTTCAGCTGACGAACCTGCCAATATTACTTTTGGAGGAGCAGCTGACAACTACATTGAAATAACCGGGGTAAATGCCGGTGCTTATACTGTTAGTGTAGCAGAAGAATCCTCATGGGGTTGTGCTGATGCTACACCAGAGGTTATTACCATCAACGTTGTTGCTGTACCGGCCATGGCATTTGATGCTACTTCCATCACTTCTGAAGACTGTGAAGGCGGTACTTTTCCGGCTGCAATAGGAGTTGATGTCAGTGGAGGTTATCAGAACTTCCGTCTTGCCTGGACACTGGAAATCAAGACACTTACCGCTGGTGGTGCCGATGAATTCTGGTACGATGACGAAGACGGTACCGGACGGGTTGCAGCACAAAAATATGCTGTTGAGTATACTCAGCTTGCTCCTGAACCAGTTGCCGCATCAGGTAATCATGCCATCACAACAGTTACTGCTTTCAACGCAATTAATAATGGTACTATCGATGCAACTACAGTTTATACTTATAGCTTAAATGGTTTGAACGATCATGCTTCTCGTTGGGGAGATTTTCTTACCTTAGCTGCAGGTGCCGGAGTAAATGGTGCTGCTCCAGATGATTTTGTATACTATGATCTGGGTCCTGAAACGATTACAATGACAGTACATCCGACTCCGACAACCGGACCGATCTTCCATATCGATGCTACCTGGGCACTCTAATTTAGAGTACCCAAAAGCATAGTATAAGTATTAATAACTTAATATCACATACTCGTTGAATATACGATTATACATAGCAATAATTTCGCTGATAATATTCAATATACATTTCAGTAGCGGGCAGGTTCAACTTGAACCTGCTTGTGCTGAAAGTATTGAGCAATATGGCGTTACAGGTTTTAGCGATTCACAGTTTTGGTGGTATTTTGACCATAGTTATGGTGAAATAATCGATGGTGACGGAACAGATACTGTCATGATTCATTGGGGCTATGGAACAGGTGAAGTTGAATTGGAAGTACTAGAAGTAACCAGTGAAGGTTGCAGTAATGTACCTTCCCTTGCGACGCTTGATATAATGGCTCCTAACGTAGATTTAGGTTTTGATTTCCCAGAAATTTGTGATCAAGATACCTTACTCCTTTCAGTTGGAAATGATTTTCAGGCTCCTTATGAAATTTTATGGTACGATGGCAGCAGTACAGAAGATTACCTTGCCACTCAGACCGAACAAATATGGGTACGAGTTATGGATGGTTATGGCTGTATAAGGTACGATACTGTTTCCCTATTAGTGCATCCATTACCCGAAGTCAATTTGGGAGATGATACCATACTTTGCGATGTAAGAAATCCATACTATATCGATCCCGGTGACTATGCCCAATACAATTGGGTAAGCTCCTCAGGTAACGAATCTAATGCAAGTGACATGGATATCTTTCCCGCATCTTTAGGCAGCGATACTATTATTTTGACTATAACAGATTACAACGGATGTCTTACTTCCGATACTCTGGTTATTTTCCCATGCAATCTGGAAGTACTGTTTCAAGATATGCCAAACACAATTACTCCTAATGGTGATGACGAAAACGATGTATGGAATATACCTTATATGGATTTCTTTGATGATGCCATACTGGAAATATTCGACCGTTGGGGTCGCCTGGTTTACAGAACTACAAATGTGCTTGAAGAACCATGGAACGGTACTTCAGGTGGAAGAAATCTACCGATGGATTCCTACTATTTTGTACTAAATTTGAATATGTTAGGTGCTCAACCTATTGTCGGAACTGTTAATTTAATTCGGTAGATTACCGTCAACTAATTAATGAAATTGGATATATTTGCCTGCAACTTTAACCAAACACATTCTAATAAATTTTATTTTAAAGAATGCGCGTTTCTCATTTAATATATACAATCACTCTAAGTTTCCTTATAACAGGTACTATTAAGTCTCAACAATTTCCCATTTACAGCCAGTATATGATGAATGGTTTTCTCCTGAATCCGGCTGTTGCAGGACATGAAGGGTATACTGCTGTTAACCTTACTATCAGGGAACAATGGCTTGGTTTGAAGGATGCACCAAGTACCTATGCCCTATCGGCACAAACCCGACTACTAAAAAACAGTTTTATCTCCCGATCAAAATCGGTACGTAAAAGAAAACGAGTCATGTCACGTAGTGGGAAAGTAGGTCTTGGCGGGTATATTTTCAACGATTCAAATGGAGCACTTAGTAAAATCGGATTTTCAGGAACCTATGCTTATCATATCACGCTTAACCGTTCTCAAATATCCATGGGAGCATCGTTAAATTCATTTCAATATAAGATCGACAAAAACAAACTAAATCCTGAGAGCCAGGATGACAGACTTCTGCTTGAGACCGAGAGCAAAGCTTTAATTACAGATGCTAACGTTGGTGGTTATTATTCCGATCGTAATATATATGCAGGCCTCTCTGTACAGAATCTTTTTGAGAGCTTTTTCAGATTGAATAACCGCGAGGGTGCCGGTTTCAAACTTGAGAGACATTATATTGCCATGGCAGGTTATCGCTTCGACATAATCGATTTTTTATTCATCGAACCCTCTTTTCTATTTAAAGCCAGTGAAAGTTTGGTAGCCCAGCTTGATCTGAATGCTAAATTTTACTATAAAGAAGACTACTGGGCAGGAATCTCATTCCGATCTGGTGGTGGCTCAAGAATTTCTCAGGAAAGTATAAGCGGTCGGGGATCATCATTAATAATTATGGCCGGTGCCAGAGTTGATAAATACTACTTCGGTTATGCATTTGATTATACCTTCAGCAGTATTAGTGCCAGAACAATTGGATCGCACGAAATAATGATTGCTGCCAAATTTGGCGATAGTGCCCGCCGTTATCGCTGGTTAAACCGTTATTAGGTCACCATTCGGAATATAGAGTTGTATTGTTTCCCTATAAAATACTCTATTAAAATTCAATTTTAATTCAGCTTATTTATCATTCTATTTGACTGTTTTGCTGTATTTTAGAGACTTAAAATAATAAGTAAGGAAGTTAAAATCTGACTTTCAATTTTCCCATAATAAGGTATTTGGTATATTATAATCCGGGGAATTTTTATTAATTATTGATATATTTAATAAATATTCGTGTGGAATGTTACTGTTGAAGGTAATCTTTATGAAATGAGTTTTTTCAAAATAATACTAATATTTATTATTCTGACACTCAGCATATCAGATGACCTTAAGGCACAGCAGTTCCCCATTTACAGCCAGTATATGATGAATGGTTTTCTTCTGAATCCAGCCGTGGCCGGACATGAAGGTTACACTGCTTTCAACCTAACTGTCAGGAAACAATGGATTGGTTTGAAAGATGCTCCCAGCACTTATGCCCTGTCAGGACAAACCCGGTTATTGAAAAGTAGTTTTATTTCCCGCTCAAGATCTATACGCAAGAGAAAGAGAGTTATGTCGCGTAGTGGAAAAGTGGGTCTTGGTGGGTATATTTTCAACGATTCAAACGGGGCCATCAGTAAAACCGGACTTTCAGGGACCTATGCTTATCATATCACACTTCACCGTTCTCAAATATCCATGGGGGTATCATTAAGTTTATTTCAGTACAAAATCGATAAAAATAAGCTGAATCCGGAGAGCCAGGATGACAGGCTTCTGCTTGAAACCGAGAGCAAGGCTTTTATTGCAGATGCCAATATTGGTGTTTATTATACCGATCGTAATATATATGCCGGCCTCTCCGTGCAGAATCTTTTTGAGAGCTTTTTCAGATTGAATAACCGTAAGGGTGCCGGTTTCAAGCTTGAGAGAAATTATATTGCTATGGCAGGCTATCGCTTCGACCTGATCGATTTTTTATTCATTGAACCATCCTTTCTATTTAAAGCCAGTGAAAATTTAGTAGCCCAGCTTGATCTGAATGCTAAATTTTATTATAAAGAAGACTATTGGGCAGGTATCTCATTCCGGTCGGGAGGTGGCTCCAGAATTACTCAGGAAAGTATCAGAGGACGGGGCGCATCGCTGATTATTATGGCCGGCGCTAAGTTTGATAAGTATTTTGTAGGTTATGCTTTCGATTATACATTCAGCAGTATTAGTGCCAGAACCATTGGTTCACACGAAATAATGCTAGCTGCCAAGTTTGGCGATAGTGCCCGCCGATATCGCTGGTTGAATCGTTATTAGTTACCTAGTTGTAGAATCACTTTACTATTCAATTACCTGATTAAACAATTACACAATTAGACATCCGGACAATTCCTTCCTGCCTACTTTTGTCATGTCTTAATGAACTAAAAATTTGTATCTTTTCAAGGTATTAAAACTATATGAATTATGCCCAGCTTTACTAAAGAAGATGCTCTACGTTATCATGCATCAGGTCGTCCGGGAAAAATTGAAGTCGTTCCTACCAAACCGTATACAACACAATACGATTTATCATTGGCCTATTCGCCCGGTGTGGCCGAGCCTTGCCGCGAAATAGAAAAAAATGCGGAAGATGTATATAAGTATACTGCAAAAGGTAATCTTGTCGCTGTTATCTCAAACGGAACCGCAGTATTGGGATTAGGCGATATTGGCGCCCTTTCCGGAAAACCAGTGATGGAGGGTAAAGGCTTGCTATTTAAAGTATTTGCTGATGTCGACATATTTGATATTGAAATAGACCAGAAAAATGTTGAAGATTTTATTAAGACTGTTAAAGCCATCTCACCCACTTTTGGAGGTATAAACCTGGAGGATATTAAAGCCCCTGAATGCTTCGAGATTGAAGCAAGACTAATTAAGGAACTGGATATCCCTGTTTTTCACGACGATCAGCATGGTACTGCTATTATTGTTGGTGCTGCCCTACTAAATGCTCTTGAAATAATTAAAAAAAACATTCAGAATTTAAAAATTGTATTCAGTGGAGCTGGAGCTGCCGGAATAGCAGTTGCGAAAATGCTTATTTCTTTAGGAGTTTCCAAAGAACAAATTACCCTGTCAGATATTCATGGTGTCATTTATAAGGGAAGAAAGGAAGGTATGAATCCCTACATCAGAGAATTCGCTTCAGATACTTCAGAGCGCACCCTGGCCGAAGTTATTAAAGACGCCGATGTATTCATTGGTGTATCTGCCGGTAATTTGGTAACTAAAAAAATGATTTGTTCAATGAAGAGTAATCCGATAGTATTTGCACTGGCAAATCCCACTCCTGAAATATCGTATGAAGATGCTATGGCTGCCCGTGAAGATATAATTTTTGCTACGGGTCGTTCTGATTATCCTAACCAAATCAATAATGTACTTGGATTCCCATATATTTTCCGGGGAGCCCTCGACATCAGGGCTAAAACTATTAACGAAGAGATGAAAATTGCAGCAACTTATGCATTGGCAGAACTTACCAAAGAAGATATTCCGGAATCAGTCAATGCTGCCTATAAAAGCAAAAACCTGGTGTTTGGCCGTGAATATATTATCCCCAAACCTCTCGATCCCCGTCTGATAACAAAAGTTGCTACTGCTGTTGCCAGGGCAGCCATAGAAACAGGTGTCGCACGCAAGCACATCAGTAACTGGGAAACATATGAAGTAGAATTGATGAAGCGAATGGGTACTTACAACCAGTTGATTAATACTATGCACATTAAAGCTAAGCGTGAACCTAAACGAATTGTATTTGCCAGCGCTGATAATTATACTGTGCTTAAGGCCATTCAGGTTGTAAAAAGGGAAAAAATAGCCCTGCCCGTTCTTCTGGGATGTAAAGAAGATATTCAGACCATTGCTTCCGAAAACCGGTTGAATATTGAAGGATTGCAGATTATTGATTACCGCTCGAAATCAGAAATTGCAAAGAGACAGCAATATGCTCAACTTTTATATGAAAAAAGAAAAAGAAAGGGATTAACCCATTCGGAAGCCCTTGATAGGATGTACGACAGAAATTATTTCGGCATTTCTATGGTCGAGAACTTCGAAGCCGACGGATTTCTTTCAGGCCTTACCGGTAAGTATTCTGATGTTATTCGCCCTGCACTGCATATTGTTGGCTATAATAATAGCCTAAACCATATTGCAGGCATGTATATTATAATGACTAAAAACGGTCCATTCTTCTTTGCCGATTCTACCGTAAACATTCAACCCTCAGGCAGAATATTGGCCAATACCACATTGCTGGTAGCTAACGAAGTAAGAAAATTCAATATCGAACCGGTAATTGCCCTGACTTCCTATTCCAATTTTGGATGGATACGTGAAGGCAGCCCGAAACGAGTCCAGGAAGCTATTGAAATTCTGCATAACGATTACCCCGATCTGATTGTCGATGGAGAAATGCAGGCTGACTATGCGCTGAATAAGCAACTGCTGCAACAACATTATCCCTTCTCAAAGCTGGCCGGTCAGGATGTAAATACAATTATCTTCCCGAATCTTAGTTCCGGCAACATCGCCTATAAAATGATGAAAGAGCTGGGAGGATCTGAAATTATCGGACCTGTAATGCTCGGGCTTAAAAAATCAGTTCATATCCTGCAAATGAACAGTTCTGTAAGAGACATAGTCAATATGACGGCTATTGCAGCTGTCGATGCACAAACTCATTCAGATAATTTAGTCGAATTATAACCTCCAATAATTCGAGAGAAATGCTAATCTACTCGATTAAATTACATCAATGCAAATGAGAACAAACTGATTTTTAGTCCGATGGATTATAACTTTATAATTTTTACCTGGAATATTCGATTACCAGAATAACCACGCACAAGGTAAATACCCTTATTTAAATCACCTGATGTAATAACCAAAGAATATTGATTATCACAATCAATAACTTTAATAATTTTTCCTCCGATATCAACAATTTCAATTCGTGAAAGCGCAAAATCTGATGTAATTTCAAGGTAATCATTTACCGGATTTGGAGAAAGTATGAAACCCTCTGAAATTCTATCCGTCTTTTCTACCGTAGACACAATAGTGTATTCATAGGCACCTATATCAATTCCCAATCCCTGCGGACGAGAGTTACCCTCAATATCGGTCGGGGGAGCATTAACTGTAGTACCCTTATCTACTGCAAGACAACCGGGAATTAAATGGTAATTGTTGCTCTCAGTATTCTGAAATATCGATCCGGAATATGAATCATCGCCCTGAGGACTGACATAAAAGGTGGTGGCAATAGCCGGAAGTCGAAGAATAAAAACAAAAATAATTATGATCAAGGATCGCATAGGATGGATTTTTTATTTAACTGAAAATTATCTTAAATATAAAACCAACGCGGTTGCAAAGTAAAATATTGTTCTCTGCCAGTGGGGATAATGACATAGGGTAGTTACTGTTATTCCTGTTGAATAGCTTATCAATTCTAACAATAAAACGAAGATTCATGAAAAAAACCGCCCACGGCACCAGGGCGGCAACTAACAAGGAATAATGGAACGATGCAGGGCTATGAAAAATTTTTGATTAGTTCTACTTTCTTTATTCCGTTTCATACTAAAAAGTAACCCTAATAAGCATAAGTTTTATATTTCCGGATTGAAAATATTAGATCCGGTACTTGATTTTATCCCAGTAAGTAAATATTCCAGCTAAGTTTATAATTTTATAGTTAATTAAAGCTTGGCTTGCCATGAAACATTCACTTCTAATTCTTCTTCTTATGACCCTTTCCTCACCAAAACAAACATATTGTCAATCCATCACCGATTTGTTGCCAAAGTCAATTAAGGGATGGTCCCTGCGGGAAGCCGATAAAGTGTATACTCCGGAAAATCTTTATGATTATATCGACGGAGGTGCTGAACTGTATCTTTCCTATGGAATGAAGGAAGTAGCTAGTCGAATTATTACCCGGGATAATAGTGAAATTCGGATTGAGATCTTTGATATGATTGAAGCAAAAAACGCATTTGGTGTATTCACACATACCCGGACTCACGATGAAATGAAATACGGACAGGGTTCACAATATTTTACAGGAGCCCAGATATTCTGGAAAGACAATTATTTTGTTGCCATTACTGCCAACGATGATAATGAATCCATCCAATCGGCAATTAAGCTTATTGCGAACGAAATCGATGGTAACATACTATCGGTAGGAGAAATTCCGGCTATTATAAATTTACTCCCCGATGATGAAATGGAACCGGATGGTTACTTGTATTTCCATCATTATATATGGCTGAATTCATACTATTACATCACTAGCGACAATTTTCTGAATTTAAATCCCACAACCGATGCCGTGCTGGGCAAATATGGAACTAAAAATCATCGCAGGTATTTGCTTATTGTTAAATATCCGAATGGCGAATCTGCGGTGAACGCAAATAATACTTTTAGGGAGCAATTACTGGAGACAGATAGTATTGTGGAACAGATCGAAGACGGAAGCTGGCTCGGAGCCACTTCCATTCAACAATACCTGGTGGCAGTATTCAATGCCACTACCCAAGAATTAGTTTTAGATCTAATCGAAAAAGCAGAAATCAAAATCACAAAACCATAAAATCATGAAAAAATCAACAATTTCCCGACGACAACTTATAAAGCAGTCCGCGTTTGCTGCTGTGGGTACCTCCCTGTTCTTCAGTTCGCCTCTCAGGGCTTTTGGACGATCGAAAGGTGCGGACCTAACGAAAGTAGTCCTTGTACGCGATAAAGAAGTTCTTATGGGCGAAGAGTTAAATTCTTCTGTATTGGAGCGGATGCTTAATGATGCACTGATAGAACTTACCGGGGCGACAAATGCCACGCTGGCATGGAAAAAAATTTTAAAACCTGAGGATGTACTTGGGATAAAAACAAATGTCTGGAATAATTTGCGAACTCCCCCGGAATTGGAACAAATACTAGTGGACAAAGCAAAATTAACAGGAATTTCTGGATCCAATATCAGCGTGGATGATCAAGGAGTACTCAACGATCCCGTATTCAAACGTGCTACAGCACTGATCAATGTGCGCCCCATGCGCACCCATGCCTGGTCGGGTGTTGGCAGCCTGCTCAAGAATTATATCATGTTTTCCCCGCGTCCTTCATCATATCACGACGATTCCTGCGCCGACCTGGCAAAGCTTTACGAACTCCCTGAAGTTAAAGGTAAAACACGCCTTAACATTTTGGTCATGCTTACACCTTTATTCCATGGTGTTGGCCCGCATCATTTTAATAAACAATATACCTGGGAATATAAAGGGCTTATTGCAGGTTTCGATCCTGTAGCAGTTGACTCGGTAGGTTTACGGATAATCCAGGCCAAGCGTACGGAATTCTTTGGTGAGGAAACTCCGCTGAATCCCCCGGCAAAACATATTCTTCTGGCCGATACCCGGCATAAATTAGGTACCGCCGATCCGAACAAAATTGATCTGGTAAAAGTGGGATGGAAAGAAGGAATATTGATATAGAATAGTAGTGGAAGGATGAATAATTGGGTAGACAATTAATTTTAAAAATTCCACGTTCCGCGATACAAATCAATTTCAGGTTGCCGAATTCTAAATAATGATCGGATCAAGCAACATCTTTGTAATTAAGTTGTCTATTTGAAGAAAATAGTTTTACCCTTAGAAGCGTAAAGCTATCATTCCGAAAATGATGAATTATATAAAAACCATACATATGAAAACAAAAATAATTGCAATATTAATTGCAGTCTTAACCGTATCTTTTTATTCCTGCGAGATAAATGAACATATTGTACCTTCAGGTGATATCACTACACAAGTAAAATATTTTTCGGACTATGACGCTATAGATGTTTCAAATGCTTTTACCGTTTATGTGAATTTCTCCGAAACGGAAGAAATTATTGAAATTGAGGCTGACGATAATTTGCAACCGTATATCGAAGTCAGGAAAGTATCCGGCACACTATTTATCGGACTGAAGAATCACGTGAATATAAGAGGTAATGCCACTCTGAGAGTTTATATTACAACAAAAAATGTAACCGATTATACATCATCGGGAGCATCCAGCTTTATTATACAGGACAAGCTTTCTGCCAATACTGTAAACATTCATCTTTCGGGAGCCAGTTACTTCAGTGGTGATCTGGAAGTAAATCATGCCATTGCTTCCCTGAGCGGTGCATCAAATGTAGAAGTTGAGGGAAATGCAGACTCATTCGATGTTTCGGCATCAGGAGCCAGTAACATAAGTAATTACGACTTCATTCTTGAGGACCTGGATATTCAATTGTCCGGTGCAAGTAATGCCTATCTTACCGTAAATAATGAGATATCGGTAAGAGCATCAGGCGCCAGTAATCTGTACTATAAGGGAACTGGTGTTGTAGTTAGCCAGAACTTATCGGGCGCCTCACATGTAATCAAGGTGGATCAATAAAGTTAAATGGTATCAGTATCTGAGTAGTAAATCTTATTACACAAATAGAACTTAGCCCTGATAATGCAAGTAATCAATTGAAGCTATTCGCCGAATGCAATAGGGAATACGCTCGCCAGTATTCACTATTCACATTGAAATAGCATATTAAGTGTGACACCAGTAAATACTATCTCTTCCTAATGCCCTACATACTTGAATGATACTTTCACTTTGGCCCGGTAGGTTTCAATTTTGCCATCCTTAATATGAATATCAAGTTGTGATACTTCAGCGACCCTGAGATCACGTAAGGTCTCGGATGCTTTTTTTACAGCTGCTGCTGCTGCCTTTTCCCACGATTCTGTACTGGTACCAACCAATTCAATGATCTTATAAACACTTTCTGCCATGACTGTTATGTTTAGTTATTACTAATTGGGAATTTCTTACAAGTATGAAGTCTTCCTATAAAGTTAAGACAGAATACTTTCAAAGTCAATTTTTTGGGCGGAATAGTTCTATCTTTATACAATTGGAAATCAGAAAGCTGAAATCAATAGTCATATAAGTAACCTCCCGGAACTTAAAAATACGATATATGCTCTATAGTATACTATCGCGACTTATTGTGCTGCTCCATTTTGCATTTATCTTGTTTGTATTATTTGGTGCATTACTGGTATTAAAATGGCCCAAAATAGCCTGGTTACATGTTCCTCTTGCATTGTGGGGTATTATTGTTGAGTATTTCAACTTCATCTGTCCGCTTACACCCTGGGAAAATCATTTTCGTAAATTGGCAGGCAGCACTGTTTATGAATCGGGATTCATAGCGCACTATATTATACCCCTGATGTATCCTGAAGCATTATCGCGGAACCTTCAGTTTATTTTGGGATCGGTAGTACTGCTTATCAATTGTCTGATATATGGAATACGTATCCGTCGCTTAATAATAAAGAGGAAGGCGAAAACTGAACCGTCGATATAATATCAATGTAATGGCTAATTCAATAGAAAAACGGTTTACTTTTCGTTTCTATGCCGAGCTGAACGATTTTCTGCCGAACAATAGGAAGCAAAAAGCATTTGTTTACTCGCTCAAAACACCTGTTACTATCAGCGAAGCCATAGAATCGTTGAGTGTTCCCCTTTCGGAAGTTGACCTAGTACTCATTAATAGTAAACCTGTTGAGTTGAATCATACTCTACATGAGAATGATTATGTTTCAGTATACCCGGAATTCGAAAGTTTTGATATTTCATCGGTCACTACGACCCGAAAAAAACCTCTTCGAACCACACGTTTTATTCTTGATGCTCACCTGGGTAAGCTGGCAAAATACTTACGAATGCTGGGATTCGATACACTTTACCAGAATGACTTTGAAGACAATGATATTATAGCCATTGCCCTTCGGGAAAAACGAATTATTCTCACACGCGATAAACCCCTGCTGAAATCGAAGGATGTCCAACACGGATACTATGTAAGGGCTACCGAAAAACACGAACAGCTACGGG
>Ga0307422_1000727_pt1 | contig 17824 bp, 19 predicted proteins | sample SalMarWE160290MG_FD_202153 | JGI IMG/M metagenome (GOLD analysis project Ga0307422, IMG submission 202153) | Salt marsh sediment microbial communities from the Plum Island Ecosystem LTER, Massachusetts, United States - WE1602-90 | ecosystem: Environmental > Aquatic > Marine > Intertidal zone >...
TTCTCATGGTTGGTTCCGAAGCTCCGGCGGTAAGAGCTGGTTTGATGGCCATTTTAGCCTATTCAGCTCAATTGTTTGGCAAAGAAGCTTATTCTCTAAATCTGCTTTTCTTTAGCGCTTTGTTTATCCTTCTTTTTTCTCCTTTGTTGCTTTTTGATATTGGCTTTCAACTTTCCTTTATGGCTACCTTGGGTATTTTGGTCATCTATCCTCTCTTAAAAAAGAAACAATTATTCTCTTTGCCTTTCTTAGGGCCTGGATTGGGAGTAACGGTGACTGCTCAAATAATGACCTTGCCTATTTTGTTGGTTAATTTTGGCCAGATAAGTTGGTTGTCACCGCTAATTAATGCCTTAGTTATCCCAACCATCCCCTTGACGATGATTTTAGGGATAGGAATGATCTTTCTGGGTTTTTTTAGCAGAGTTTTATCTCAACTGCTAGCTTATTTTGTCTGGTTATTTTTGCATTATTTTATCAAAGTCGTTAATTTTTTTGGCCATTTGCCTTTTGTTAGTTGGGAATTAAGTAAACTTTCTGGTTGGTGGGCGATTGGTTATTATTTTCTTTTGTTATTAATTCTTTTGAGGAGGAATATTTATGGACGAGACGCAATTAGCTAAAAAGCCATTTTTTTGGCTAAGTTTGAGTTTTATTTTACTCTTTGCCTTTATCTTTTCTTTACCCGATGAACGTCTTTATCTCGTCTTTTGCCAAGTCGGACAGGGAGATGCCATTTTAATAAGCCATAAGAATAATCAGGTTTTAGTTGACGGTGGCCCTAATAAGGATGTTTTGGATTGTTTAGGTGAAAATATGCCTTTTTGGGATAGAAATTTGGAGATGGTTATCTTAACCCATCCCGAAAAGGATCATTTTACGGGTTTGATTGATGTTTTTAGGAATTATCATGTAGACTATTTGGTTTCTACTGAAGTAAGCAATGATTCTTTAGGTTTTAAGGAATTTCAAAAAGTTGTTTTGGAAAAAAAGCCTTTCTTTTATAATCCCCAGAAAGGGGATAGGCTAAAGATTGGTTGTCTTGATTTTTTGGTCCTTTGGCCAGAATCGAAGATGAATGATAAGAACTTTTTAGGTAAAAACCTTAACGATACTTCTCTTGTTCTTCAGCTTTCTTTTGGGAAGCTTGATGTTCTCCTAACAGGTGACATTTCTAGCCAGATAGAGAAGCTTCTGGAGCTTTCTGAGGTGGAAATACTAAAGGTAGGTCATCATGGAAGCAGATATTCTACCAGCGAAGAATTTTTAGTTAAGATAAAGCCGAAATTGGCCATTATTTGTACTGGTAAGAACCATTTTGGGCATCCGCACCCCGATGTTCTAGAGAGGCTTGAGAACAACCTTATCAGAGTTCTCAGGACAGATAAAGATGGATCAGTAAAGATCGTCAGTGATGGAAGGAACTACCATGTAGCTAAGTGATGCCTTCTTGAGTGGCAGATTAACTAATGCTATACTGCAGATAATGATTAAAGAGAGAATAAAGACAGACTTAAGCCAAGTCTTAAAAAAACTTCAAATTAAGGCTGATGACTTAGAATTAGAGCACCCTTCAGATTTTAATCATGGTGATTTTGCCACCAATATTGCCTTCAGAATCAAAAGAAAAGAATTTCCCATCCCCTTTGATTTAGCCAGTAAGATTGTTAGCACCTGGCGTTCTTCTGGTTTGCCGGATTATATTGCCAAGATTGAAATAGCCAAACCTGGCTTTATTAATATTTGGCTGGAGAATAAATTCCTCATTAGTCAGCTAAAAGAAGCTCTTGAAGGTAAAGACAGCTATGGTTCTTCAGAGTTAGGGAAGGGCAAAAGGGTAGTTATTGACTATTCTTCTCCCAATATCGCTAAGCCCTTCGGCGTCGGTCACTTACGTTCAACAGTCATTGGTCAGGCTATTTATAATCTCTATCAGTTTTTAGGCTATGAAGTCGTTGGTGTTAACCATCTTGGTGATTGGGGAACCCAGTTTGGAAAGTTAATTGTAGCCATTAATAGATGGAACAAAGGAAATATTAAGGATTTGACCTTTGAGAAGCTAGAAAGACTTTATGTCAGATTTCATCATCAGGCAGAAAAAAGACCTCAATTAGAAGATGAAGCGAGATTGTGGTTTAAAAAGCTAGAAGAAAAAGACCCAGAGGCAAGAAAGATTTGGCAAGCTTGTGTTGATATTTCCCTTAAGGAATTTGACCGTCTTTATGGTCTTTTAGGGGTCAAGATTGACTACAATATTGGCGAAAGCTTTTATGAAGACAAAATGAAAGAGATCATTACCTTGGCTAAGAGAAAGAAAATTGCCAAGAAGAGTGAAGGGGCTTTGGTTGTTAATTTACCTGCTTTGAATAGTCCACCCGCCATCCTTTTGAAATCCGACGGAACAACAACCTATGAGACGAGAGATTTAGCCTGTATTGCTTATCGGAAGAAACGCTGGCAACCTGATCTTTTTATCTATGAGGTAGGTTCAGACCAAAAACTACATTTACAACAGACTTTTGCTGTGGCTGTTAAATTAGGTCTTGGTAAACCAGAACAGTTTATTCATATAAGTCATGGTTTGATACGTTTAGAAGGGGGTAAAATGAGTACCAGAAAGGGGAAAACAGTTCATTTAGAAAAGATTCTAACAGAGGCTATTAAAAGAGCTTCTAAAATTATAGATTCCTCTAGTAATAAGAAGAAATTACCCAAGAAGGAACAGAGGAAGATAGCCCAGATGGTTGGGGTAGGGGCTGTTAAGTATTTTGATCTTATGCACCACCATTCAAGCGACATTATTTTCAATTGGCAGAAGATGTTTGTTTTGGAAGGGAATTCAGCTCCCTATTTGCAATATACTTTTGCTCGCTGCCTAAGTGTTCTTAATAAAGAGGAGAAAGAAGTTTCTTTACCTGAAGAGATGACTCATTTAAAGCTCAAGAAAGAAGAAGAGAATCTTTTACGCACCTTGTATAGGTTTCCGGAGATAATAATCGAAGCAGGCGAGAAATTCTCACCCAACCTCCTTTGTAATTATCTTTTTGATCTAGCCCAAAAATATAATCTCTTTTATAATAAATGCTCCATCTTGAAGGCAGATCGTCTTCATATGGTTGATTTTAGGTTGGCTTTGACCGCGGCTGTCAGTCAAATAATTAAAAACGGCCTTACCCTGCTTGGGATTGATACTCCAGAGAGGATGTAATTCTTATGTATAAACATAAATTAACAACTTTAAAGAACGGTTTGAGAGTGGTTACTGTTCCTATGTCTCAAGTTGAATCAATGACAATTATGGTTGGCGTAGGAGCTGGTTCTAGATATGAGAATAGGAAAAACAATGGTATCACTCATTTTTTAGAGCATATAGTTTTTAAAGGGACTAAAAAATACCCCACATCTTTAGATATAACTACTGCCTCGGATGAAATTGGAGCGATAATTGGTGCCTCTACTAGTAAAGAATTTACTCGTTATTTTATTAAGTCAATACCGAAGCATCAAGAAATCGCTTTTGATATTTTGCATGAACTGGTTTTTGAATCCAAACTTAACGCAAAGGAAATTGAAAGAGAAAAGGGAGTTATTAATGGAGAAATTGATATGTATAAAGATACTCCAAGTGAAGATATACATAATCTTTTTGATCTATTAATGTATGGTTTGACACCTTTAGGTCGTTATATACTGGGTGAGAAAAAGATAATTAAATTAATGAAGAGGAGGGATTTCCTTGATTATCAAAATCGTTTTTATTTTCCTAAAAATATGGTAGTTTTAGGTGTAGGAAAGATTGAAGAAAAGAAATTCTTAGGTTTAGTTAAACACTATTTTTCTAGAGAAGATAATAGAAATAAAGAAGGTTTTAAATCTATAAAGGTTGTTCAGAATTCACCTAGAGTTAAATTAGAAAGAAAAAAAACTTCTCAGGCCCATCTTTGTTTGGGTGCTCCTGGCTATAGTTATTCTCATCCTGATCGTTTTGTAATGGATGTTTTAGCAACGATTTTAGGTCTTGGAATGAGTTCGCGTTTGTTTATTGAATTAAGAGAGAAAAAAGGTTTAGGTTATTATATAAATACTTTTTCTGTTAATTTTATAGATAATGGCTATTTAGTGACCCATTCAGGCGTTCATGCTAATAGAATAGAAGAAGCAATACGAGTGATTCTAAATGAATATAGAAAAATAACTAGAGAAAAAGTGAGCAGGAGAGAACTTAAAAAAGCAAAGGAATTTTTAAAAGGAAGATTAATTTTAGGGCTAGAGACCTCGGATTCAGTAGCAAATGAATATCTTCTTCAGTCTTTATTGGAAGAGAAGATTCGTGACCCTCAAGAAATATTAAAGCTAATCGAGAAGGTGACGGCAGAAGACATACAGAGAGTAGCTGAGGATATCTTTAGACCTGAAAGGCTTAATTTAGCGGTTATTGGTCCTTATAAAGACGAAGAAAAATTCAAAAAACTTCTTAAATTTTAATTTCCCTCTTTGTCGGAGTGGTGAGATTCGAACTCACGACCTCGTCGTCCCGAACGACGCGCGCTAGCCAACTGCGCCACACTCCGTTGGTGTTCCCGGAAGGAATCGAACCTTCATCGGTGGTTTAGGAAACCACTGCTCTATCCGTTGAGCTACAGGAACAGACGTCTTTATTTTATCAGCGTAAAGAGATGGAGTAAAGGTTATGGGGAGTTTCCTTACTTAAAGTCGTTAAGACAAGAATCTTACTTCCTGAAGGGAAAGGGAAGGCAAAGGAATTTTCAAAAGGACCAGAATAGACATCAGTAAAGTTGGTTTCATCATATTCCATAATGCTTATTCTGTCATCCTGAACGATAAAGAGGTTTTTTGAGGTAGGGAACCAGGAAATTTTAGGAAAGATCTCTTCATTTTTAGGAGCCTCCATAATGAAGAAATTACGGTCTTCTTTAATGTCATAGGCATATATTTTTCCAGGTTCGATATCTCTTGTTTGGGTTTGGGTACTGGCCCCCGGAAAGGGAGGGAGAAGATCTGCTGAAATTGAGGCTGAATCAGTGGCTGTATAAAGGATTTTAGTCTCGTCAGGAGAAAAGATAATGTTTTCGGTTGAATTAGTAAAGATTTCTAGCAATTCCTCCGGTAATTTAGTTAATTTGGCTTCTTTGACGATTACTTCTTCATCCAGCCAACGATTTTTAATACCTGGAACTTGAGTGGTGATATCAATTAGTTCTGTGGCCGGATTAAGTTCGCTAGTATTAACCAAGAAATTTTCTTCTGTAAGTTCACCGGCGATGGTGGCCTTTTTAGGGAGGGTGACTAAGAGTTCTCGAGAATCAGGAGACCATTGAAAATCTCCGTCTTCAAATTGCCTCGCCTTGGGAGCGCTTCTGAGGATTTGAATTGGCTCTGGGCTGAAACCTAATGGCCGATCAAAGAGAACAAGAACCCAAAGGCCATTTTTGTCGTTTTCCTGATCGGAGACAGCATAAGCTACTTTTCTTCCATCAGGCGAGATTAGGGGGTTTTCAGCTCCGGTAGAAGTTAAGGCCTTAAGGTCAGAATAGGTTGTAAAAAGATAGGCGTCAGTTTTAGTAACGAGCTCTTTTTCAATGAGAAGCTTCTTTTTCCATGAACTATAGCCATCTTTTTTAATTTCTACCTCGTATTCGCCAGGGGAGAGGTTGATATTAGCCGGCGTTGTTTTTGATTTAATCTGTTTACCATCAATAAAGATAAAGGCTTGATTAGGAGTTGAGGTGGTGATAAGAAGGCCATTTGCCTTCAGGCTTTTACTAGGGAAGTCGAGTCGGTATCCTTGAGCGATTTTAACCAATAAAAAAGCGACGAGAGAGATGCCGATAATAAGACCAAGATAGATGATGATCCGTTTGCGAATCATAGAAGGAATTCTATCACAGGAAGATAAGAATGACAAGCCATTTTTAACTAAAATTGCGACTTTACTTATACCAGAAAGAGTATCATAATGGGATTTATTATTTTTCTTCCTTTGAAATCAAACTGAATATCTATATCATATGATATCAAAAAGGATCGGAATTGATTTAGGGACAGCCAACTCATTAGTTTGGGTCGAAGGTCAAGGGGTTGTTCTTAATGAGCCGACTGTCGTGGCGATAACAATCGATGATGAAAGAGTTATTGCCGTTGGTAACGAAGCCAAACAGATGTTGGGTCGTACTCCTGGTAATATTAGAGCTTCTCGACCCATGAGAGATGGAGTTATTGCCGATTATGTCGTTACCGAAGCCATTCTTCGTTATTTTATCCAGAAAGTTACCGGTAAAAACCTCTTTTTTAAGCCTGAGGTGATGATTTGTGTTCCAGCTGGATGTACTCAGGTGGAGAGGAGAGCCGTTTTAGATGCGACTTTATCAGCTGGAGCGAGAGCTGCTTATCTGATTGATGAGCCTTTAGCGGCGGCTATTGGAGCAGAAATACCCATTGCTGTCCCTTCAGGGAGTATGATTGTTGATATTGGTGGAGGGGCCGCTGAAGCAGCCGTAATTTCTTTAGGAGCGGTTGTGGCCCATCAAAGTGTCCGAGTAGCCGGTAATAAAATTGACGAGGCTATTGCTTTCTATATCAGGAAGAATCATAACTTAATTATTGGAGACCAGACGGCAGAGACAGTTAAAATTAAAATAGGTTCAGCCATGCCCTTAGTTAAGGTAGAGACGATGGAAGTTAAAGGGAGAGATTCAGTTACCGGTTTACCCAAGATAACAGAACTTAGTTCAACTGAGATTACAGAGGCTATTAGGCCCACTTTAAGTCAAATTGTCGGTTCAGTGAAGAGTGTTTTAGAAGAAACACCGCCTGAATTAGCCTCAGATATTATTGATAAAGGTATCGTTATGAGTGGAGGAAGTAGTTTATTACGTGGTTTTGATAGATTTATGACCCAGGAAGTAGGTGTTCCTGCTCATACGGCCGAAGATACCTTACTTTGTGTTGTTAAAGGAATTGGTTTAGCCCTAGAAAATATAGATCTTTACAAAAGAGCTATTAGTAAAAAATAGACTAAATTTACCTATCTTATATTATAAATATTATCGGACTTTAAAATTGGATAATTATAAAGGGATACACATTAGGGGAGGTCTTATAGTTCAAATGGATATAATCAAGTTAAAAAATAGAGAAAAACCAATTTTATGCCTATAAATAGGTAAAAAATTGAGGGTAATTTAGTTACTCTGAAGGTTTACTTTAGGGAAATTTGCTCTTTTTTAATTTATCCTTATAATAGTTTAAGGTTTAAGTGGTTGATAAGAACTTATTTATCCGTTAAGTAATGTTATATTTTTTACTATAGGGAATGGATTTTGTTAAAAATTCTGTAATTTTTGATGATTTTTTTGATAGACGACAAAAAATTTTTAAAAATTTGATAGTTTTTAGATTTAAAAATGGAAAAAGCACTAAAAAACACCCCTAAAAAGGGGCTATATATAGGTGAAATAGTTCAAGAGAGCCTAAATGGCAAGTCTTATACTAGAGTGCTAAATGAAATCTTTGCCCGACTTCAGCTTCAAAAAAAGACCTTTTTAGTCACTCCTAATCCCGAATTTCTAGTTTTTGCCTCTCTCAACCCTTGGTTTACTGATATTTTAAGTAAGGCAGATATAGCTATTCCTGATGGAGTAGCCTTTTTTTGGGCAGGAGAAGTAAGGAAAGGCAGGAATCCCTTAAGTAGATTAGTGATTGGTTTTAGGGTGGGTTTGAGGGTTATTTTTAAAGGTTGGGGGAGAAAACGAGTTACCGGTACAGATTTAGTAGAGATTCTTTGTCAAAAAGCCGCTCAGAAAGGCAAAAGTGTTTATTTCCTGGGTGGTAAACCTGGGATAGCGAGTTTGGCTTTAAAGAAAATGAAAGAGAAATACCCAGGTTTGGAAGGTTGGGCTGAAGAGGGTCCGCCAGATCCGCAAGATAAGGGAAGGAGCAAGGAAATTCCTGCCGTTGAGGTCTGGGTGGAGAAGATTAATCAAAACCAGCCGGATTTTCTTTTTGTCGCTTTTGGCATGGGTAAGCAGGAAGGGTTTATCTGGGAAAATTGGCCCAGGTTGAAGGTTGGCTTAGCTTGTGGGGTAGGCGGAGCTTTTGATTACTTGAGTGGTCAAGTTAAAAGAGCCCCTTTATGGTTAAGAAAGGCGGGTTTTGAATGGCTTTACCGCTTAATCAAAGAGCCATGGCGTCTTTTTCGCCAAGCTTCTCTCTGGAAATTTGTCTTTTGGGTGATAAAAGGAGAATTAAATTAGAAATTGGTTGATTTTTCTTGTATTCCAAGAAGATAGAGGACTGATTGTTTACGATAGCGACGATCACCTCGAGAGTTAATACGAATGGCTGGAAGCTTACCTCTTTTCCCCCAACGCTTAATGGTTAAGGGAGAAACCCTTAAAATCTCAGCGACTTCTCGGACAGTAAGAAGATCAGGTAATTCATCTAGTTTAAGAGGTTTCTTCTTATCAGCCATATATAGCTTTTCCTATCTCTTTGTAAATAAAGGTATCATAGTGTAAAGAAGATTGTCAATAGTCAATTTCTCTTGAACTAAACAAACCGCCCAAGAACAGAGTCTTAAAAGGCCTATTCTTCTTTAGGCGGCTTTGTTTATTTTAATTCTACCTTAGCTCCTGCTTCCTCGAGTTTCTTCTTCGCTTCTTCAGCATCAGCCTTATTAACGCCGGTGATGACATCTTTAGGTGTGCTTTCGACCAAATCTTTGGCTTCTTTAAGTCCTAGGGTTTGGTTAATTTCTCTAACCATTTTGATGACACTAATCTTGTTTTCTCCAGGCGAAGCGAGAACAACATTGAAGGTTGTTTGGCCTTCGGCAGGGCCTTCTTCCTTCTTTTCTTCTCCATTCTGAGCACCAGCGGCTGGTGTAGTGGTAGTAACTGGAGCGGCTGCAGTAACCCCAAATCTATCTTCGAGAACCTTGACTAATTCAGCTAATTCAATAACAGAGAGTTTTTCAATTTCCTCGATTAATTTTTGGATATTTCCACTAACTTTTGCTTTTTTTTGAGTTTTTTTCTTTTCCTCAGTCATTAATTGTCACCTCCTTCCATTTTTTCTTTTCTTGCTTTTAGAAGATAAACTAAACTATTAAGGTTTCCCTTTAAATTGAAAGCTAAAGCGAATATAGGCGCTTTGAGAAGACCTACTAACTTTGCCTTAAGTTCTTCTAGCCCAGGCAAGTTAGCTAGCTCTTTAATTCTCTCTATAGAGATTAATTCTTTGTCCCAAAAGCCAAATTTTATTTTCGGCAATTCATTGGCTTTCATAAACTTATTAAGCTCTTGAAGGGGAGCGAGATCATCTTCATAGATCCACAAAGCAGCTGTTGGTCCTTGAAGTTGCTCTTTTTCAATAGGTATTTGAGCCTCTTTAGAGGCTAGATGGAGAAGACTGTTCTTAATGACTTCAAATTCACCACCAGCTTTTTTAATACCAAAACGAAGTTCGTTAATTTTACCTACATCAAGACCACTGTAATCCGTCAGGATTAAGGCCTTAGCTTGTTTAATTTTTTCTTTTAGATTATCAATGGTAAAGACTTTTTGTGTTTTTTTCATTTAAAAAACCTCCCTAAAGGAGGTCATCAAAAAGTAACAAAAGATATCTTTCTGTACCTCCGCAGGTTTTATCTTGTCCAACAAGTACCCGCTTCTTAGGTAGATAAATTATAATCTTTCTTTTCTGTCTTTGTCAATATCAAATCTTAGCAAGATCAATTTTTAAACCTGGTCCCATTGTTGGGGTAAGAACAACTTTCTTAATGTTTTTTTTGCCAACGGCTTTGATTAAGGCCATAAAGTTATCCTCAATTTTTTTCTCGTCTTCGTTAATTTTGCCGATGGTGAGATGAATAAGGGGGCTTTTGCTTTCTGTTCTAAAGGTTATTTTCTTGGCTAACTTTTCAGCCAATTCTTGTGGTTTCTCGCTGATGGTGCCTGATTTTGGATTAGGCATAAGACCTTTGGGGCCTAAAAGTTGAGCAAATTTTACCAATTTCGGCATCATCTTGGAATCACTAATAAGAAGAGTAAAATTAATTTTGCCTTTTTCTAGTTCTTGAAGAAGTTTTTCGTCAGCGATGCGAATAATTTGTTTTTTACCCGTCGCATGGGGGAATTCAATTTCTCCCTTAAGTCCAGTTTCTCTGACATTGAGATGGACTTCGATAGCCCCTTCAAATTTAGAAATAGATATCTCTTTGAGGAGTTTAATTGCTTCTGAAAGGGGATAAAACTTTTCTCTATCTATCCTTTCTTTAGCTTTGAGATATTTAGCGCCTTTTTTCTTCTTGGGTTTACTTTCCTTTTTGACTTCTTTTTTAGTTTTTTGAGCTAGTTCTTTTTCTAATTTCTTTTCTTTCTCTTCAATCGCCTTAGCTTCCATAAGGGCTTCTTGACCAATATCGGCTAATCTTCCTTGTCCTTTACCAGCTTTAATGGCTTTCTTCTCCTTAAAAAGATCTTTTTTACTCTCTTTCTTCTTTTTATTTTGATCCTCTTTTTCGGCACCGATGATTTGGATTCTTTTTTTACCCATTGGTTACTTTTACTCCCATACTTCTGGCAGTTCCCTCAATAATCTTTTTAGCAGAATCAAGATTGTCACCGCAATTGAGATCATTTAATTTCTCTTGAGCAATTTTTTCTACCTGTTGCTTGCTTAGCGCTCCAACTTCTTCTTTGCCAGCAGTCCCCGAAGCCTTTTCCAATTTAAGTTCTTTTTTAATCATCTCAGCAACTGGAGGTAGCTTGGTAATGAAAGAAAAAGTACGGTCTTCATAGACGTTAATGACGACAGGGATGATCTGGCCTTTCTTGTCGGCTGTTTTCTCATTATAGCTTTTAACAAATTCCATAATATTTAAACCATGTTGTCCTAGAGCGGGTCCAACTGGAGGAGCGGGGGTGGCTTCTCCGGCCGGTAAATTGAGTTTAATAATCGTTTTTACTTTTTTCATTTTTGTTTTAGGATTAGATTTTAGTAACTTGAAGAAGATCCAACTCAACTGGAGTTTCTCTTCCAAAAATACTCACCAGAACTTTTATCTTTCCTTTAGCTTCATCGATGCTCTCAACTGTCCCTAAGAATTCAGCAAAGGCCCCATCGATGATTTTGACTGCCTCGCCAACAGAGAATTTAGCCTTAAACTTAGGCGCTTTCATCTTGACAAATTTCTGAATGGCTTGGACTTCTTTTTTGTCAAGAGGAGCAGGTTTATTGCCAGCCCCGATAAAACCAGTCACACCGTTAGTTGTTCTGACTGTTAGCCAGGCTTGTTCATTAAGAACCATTTTGACAAGGATGTAACCAGGAAAAATTTTTTCTTTGATTTGTTGCTTGGTACCAGAACGGATCTCTATTCTTTCTTGAGTTGGAATAAGGATTTCCAAGATTTTGTCTTCTAAGTTCATTGACTCGACTCTTTGTTTAAGTTGCTGGGCGACTCGCTGCTCATGGCCAGAATAAGTATGGACGACAAACCATTGAGCTTTTTTATCATCAGATTTTTTGATAATGATGTGGTTTTCTTCTTTTCGCTTCTTTGTTTTTTCTTTCATGGCTTAGATGAGAACCTCCATTAACTTAGTGAAGGTAAAATCCAGAATGGCAATAAAGCTAGCGACGACTATCGAAACGGCAATGACAATTAAAGTCAGACGGACAGTTTGTTGGCGATTAAGCCAGCTAACTTTACCTAATTCTGCTTTAACTTCTTTTAAAAAGGACGGAATCCGTCCTAGGTTGACTTGAGAGGTCATAATGGATAAATTTTATCATATGCCCTACAATGAATCAATATGAACGCCTCCAGGAAAAAAATTCGTAAGGCTGTTGTGTCTGCGGCTGGGTTCGGAACAAGATTTTTACCTGCTGTTAAGGCTTTGCCTAAGGAATTAATTCCAATTTGGGATCGGCCAAGCTTGCAATATATTATTGAAAACCTTATTGTAGCTGGTTTGGAAGAAGTGATTGTCGTTCACCGAGAAGGTGGTTCTGAAATAGAAGAATATTTTACCCCCAATCTTAAGTTAGAAAAATATCTGAAAAAAATCGGCAAGGAACATCTTTTGGACAGTCTGAAGTCGATTTGGCAAAAGGCTAAACTTGATTTTATTCCCCAGACAGGCGATCTGCCTTATGGTAATGCTTCACCCGTCATGGCCGCAGAAAAGTTAATCGCTGGAGAATCATTTGTCTATGTTTTTGGCGATGATTTTCTACTTGAAGATAAACCTGGTCAATTTTTGAGAAAGTTAATAAAGATTTTTGAAAGATATCAGGCAGCGATTGTCTTGGGAGTTCAAGAAGTGCCTTGGTCAGAAATTTATCGCTACGGGAGTGTTAAATATCATCAGAAAGGTAAGATTCCTCATCAAATTGAAGCAGTTTTGGAAAAATTGCCAGCCGAAAAAGCTCCATCGAATTTTGCTGTCTTTGGGCGTTTCGTCGTTAGTCCCATTGTTTTTGATTCTTTAAAAAAACAAAAATTAGGTAAAGATAATGAACTTTATTTTGCCGATTTAATTAATAATCTAGCCCAGAAAGAGTTAGTTATTGCCGAGCCTATTAAAGGCGGAAAATGGCTAACAACCGGTGATCCTTTGAGATGGCTTAAGGCTAATATTGAATTTGCCCTCAAAAAGTCCGATACTAATGGAGAGATCCGAAAATATCTTAAAAATTTGAAACCTTAATTGATCTTTTTGACTTGCCCTTGTTGATTAATTAATATTTTGTTATACTTTTTCCAGTGCGCCTGAGATGAAGATTTTACTTGTTTATCCTCGCTATCCAGAGACTTTTTGGAGTTTCAAACATATCCTAAGAATTATTGGTAAGAAAGCTGCCTTTCCACCTTTAGGTTTATTAACGGTTTCTTCCTTATTGCCTAAAAGCTGGAAGAAAAGATTGATTGATATTAATGTTGAAGAATTGAAGGATGAAGATATTAAGTGGGCTGATATTGTTTTTATCAGCGCCATGATTGTTCAGAAAGACTCAGCTAAAGAGGTTATTAAGCAGGTTAAAAATTTGGGCAAGAAAATAGTGGCTGGTGGGCCGTTATTTACTACCGGTTGGGAGGAATTTACTAGAATGGTTGATCATCTTGTCCTAGGTGAGGCGGAAGAGACTTTGCCTCTTTTTTTGAAAGATTTAAGAAAAGGTAGGCTGAAAAAGACTTATTCCTCTAAGACTTTTCCAAATCTTAAAAGAAAGTCCGTTGTGCCTAATTATAGTTTGATTGATATTCAAAATTACAGCTCGATGTGTATTCAATATTCGCGAGGTTGTCCTTTTAACTGTGAATTTTGCGATGTTGTCAGACTTAATGGAAGATTGCCAAGGTATAAGACGAGAGGCCAGATAATTAAGGAACTTGAGAATCTATATCATCTTGGTTGGCGTGGGGGAGTTTTCTTTGTCGATGATAATTTTATTGGTAACAAAGTTGCCGTTAAGAAAGAAATTCTTCCTGCTCTTTGGGATTGGCAAAGAAAAAGAAAACAACCCTTCCTTTTCATTACCCAAGCCTCAATTAATTTAGCTGATGACCTAGAGTTAGTCAAGCAAATGGTAAAGGTTGGTTTTACAACCGTTTTCGTCGGTATAGAAACACCGAATATTGAAAGCTTAAGGGAATGTAATAAAATTCAAAACCAAAACAGAAGTTTACTTGAATCAGTAAAAATTCTTCAAAATGAAGGCTTGGAAGTCCAGGGAGGTTTCATCGTTGGTTTTGATCATGATACAACCTCTATTTTTCAGCGCCAAATTGAATTTATCCAGAAAAGTGGCATTGTAACGGCGATGGTCGGTCTTTTAAATGCCTTGCCTAAAACGCGTTTGTACCAGCGTCTTCAAGAAACAGGGAGATTGATTAAAGAAACGACAGGGAGTAATACCTCAACAGATATTAATTTTGTCCCCAAGATGAAAAGAGGAACCTTGGTTAGGGGATATAAAGATATTTTAAATACAATTTATTCCCCCAGGGAATATTACAAAAGAATAAGAACCTTTTTGACTGAATTTAGGCCTCCTTTTAGGAAGGCTGGTTTGAGAGTTAAAACTCTTCATATTCGAGCCTTGATTGCCTCTTTTTGGCTTTTGGGTATTAAAAGTAAAGGGCGTCGTCATTTCTGGAAGTTGATTTTTTGGAGTCTTTTTAGAAAACCGAAATTTTTCCCTCAGGTAATTGGTTTTTCTATTGTTGGTCTTCACTTCCGAAGACTTTATCAGGATAAGAAGCGTTCATGGATTTAATTGTAGTATAAGTTGCTACTTTTAAACCTTTTGAAATATTTTTTTAATCCTCTGTAGGAAAGAGGGTTTTTGTCGGATATTTAAGGGGATTATTTTTTCTGCTTCCTGAGCGTTTACAGGTAATATTCCTTCAGCAAACTCACTCCCACGGAAGGTTTCTTCTTCTCCAGTTCTGTAGAAATAGAGAATTTTATAATTTGCGTTAGCTTTGGCTTTTGGCCATTCTGTTTTTGGGTTGTTTTTTTCTTTTCTTCGCTTTCTTTTTATTAATTTATTTTTTTGTTTTTCTTTTTTTAGATTTTCTTTAGCAAATGAGATAAGACTACTGCCATGTCCGATAGGGAGTTCTTTTCTTGATGCCATAATTTAGTAAAGAGATTATATTTTAAAAGATAAGGAGATATCAAGGGCCTTTTGAAAAAAGAGGTGATGCCGGAAGTCTTTATTTTACGATTTATTTGTTGAATAAGTAGCCTTGACTGCTTTGTTTCTATATAATTTTCCAAGAGCTTTATTTTGAATCTGTCTAATTCTTTCTCGAGTTACATTAAATTCACGGCCTATTTCTTCTAATGTTCTAGAAGCACCATCGGTAATCCCGTATCTTAATCTGATAATTTTTCGTTCCCTTTTGCTTAAAATTTTAAGTAATTTTCCCATATCCTCAATACCAAGTATTTCGTTATAGACTTTTTTGAAAACATCTTGTTTCTTATCGGGTAAAACGTTTTCTAAACCAGAGTTTTCCTCATCAGTACGTGGTGACTGTAAAGAAATAGTATTTTGTCCTTCCTTAAGAAGTAGAAGTTGCTGGACTTTTTTTGGACTGAATTTTGTTTTTTTTGCTAATTCTTTAACAGTTGGTTCCCTACCTAAATCTTTAGCTAACAAAATTTCTGCTTTTTTTATCTTGATGATTTTATCTACCATATGGACAGGTTTTCTGATAAGGTCGCCTTTATCAGCAATGGCTCTTGTTATAGTTTGTCTTATCCACCAGGTGGCGTAGGTAGAAAATTTATACTTTTTTCTCCAATCAAATTTTTCCGTAGCGATCATTAAGCCTAAATTACCTTCCTGTATTAAATCAAGAAAGCCCATATGTTTTTTTAAATCCTTAAACTTTTTAGCAATAGAAACAACTAAGCGTAAATTACTTAAGATCATTTTTTCTCTGGCTTTTTCATCACCATTCTCTATCTTTTTGGCCAGTAATTTTTCTTCTACTGAAATTAAAAGTCGATGTTTGCTTATTTCTTTGAAGTAAAGGACCAAGGAATTTTTTTCTTCCCTTTTTGTTTTCCCAGGATTTGTCTCTAGAAAAGGTGATTTATTAAAATAAGGCTCTCTTTCTTTCATTTAAGGGGGATTATAACAAAAAAGGAAGGTAAGTCAAAACTAAAAATAGACCTTAATGAATAGAAAATCGGTAGGGCTAGTAAACTATGTGAGAACCTTTTATTTGGGTTTTAGGCATGGAAAAAGAGTGCTCAGAAGATTTAAAAAGTAGTAGTTACTACAATTTTAAATTTTAGCCTTCCGAGACACCCTTTTTTAAAGCTCAATTAACTGGAGAGTTTTCATTCTATATATTTCTTTCTTTCTTCTTCATTGTATGGAAATGGAATAGAATATTCTCCTTTTTCTTCTATTGCTTCCTTTACCTTTATGAACCTTTCTAGGCATAGAGCTCTGGTGGTATGTACTATCCATTTAGCGATCATTTCATCAAAATACTCTTCTACACCTGAAACACCAACAGCAATGCCTTGAAAATAAGCACCTCCGCTATAAATTGTATTGCCTTGGACAAGCATCTGTGGTTCAAGATCTCTTACGTAGCTGGTATTTTTCCTTTTTCCTTGGGCGGTGGTCGCTTTAGACATAGCTATTTTGTCGAAGGGATGTTTCCATTCTTTTGCTTCACCAATATTAATACTATGTTGAAGTAGAATGATCCCTTCACCCTGTGGGTTGAGGATACAGATACTCAAAGCTTTCCTTTTTACAATTCCTGACTCCATTGCTGCTAGGATACTGGGTTCAACAATTTCGATCGCTTTTTTAGCTATTTCGCGATCAAGGATAAAACTTTTCTCTTTCAATTTGATACTCCTTCTTAATGTTAATGAACTTGGAGAACAAATATTAACACAAAAGAAGATAAATATCAAGTTATAGGGCAATTGCAGGTCCGCCAGGATTCGAACCTGGAAGAAGGGTTTTGGAGACCCTCATGATACCATTTCATCACGGACCTAAAGTGTTTTATTATTTCAACTTAAGTTTTTCTTTATGCTCTGTTCTCTTTTTACATCTTGGGCAGTATTTTTTCAATAGTAGTTTGCCAGGTGTATTTGTTTTATTTTTTTCGGTAATATAATTCTGTCTTTTACAAACAGAACATACAAAAGCTAATATTTGCCTTGGTCCTTTTTTTGCCATAATTTTTCCTCCTTTTAGAGCCCCCGTCCGGATTTGAACCGGAGACCTCATTCTTACCAAGAATGCGCTCTACCAACTGAGCTACAAGGGCAATTGTGCTGGAGGTAGGATTTGCACCTACGTAGCCTTGCGGCGTCAGTTTTACAGACTGATGCGTTTGTCTACTCCGCCACTCCAGCTGATGTGCTTAATTTTAACACAGATTAGCTATATTGGAAAGTTTTAGGTGTTAGATTTAGCTTCAGTTATGCTATACTTAGATAATGAAAAAGAAAAAACCGTTAATATCTGTTTTCGTCCCTGCTTATAATGAAGAAAAGACGATTAAGAAATGCCTTTTGGCTTTAAAGAACCAAAATTTCCCAGGGGAATACGAAATTCTAGTTGTTAATAATGCTTCGACTGATAAAACAGGAGAGATTGTTAAGAAAATGGGTATAAAGACTGTTTTTGAACCCCAAAAGGGTGTCACCTTCGCCTTAAAGAGGGGTTTTGATACAGTTAAGTCGGATCTTATCGCTACGACCGATGCCGATACAGTAGCCCCCAAAGAGTGGCTATTTAATATTTACAAGGCTTTTAAAAGAGATAAAAATGTTGTTGTGGTAGGGGGAGGAACTATCCATAAGCCACTTTTTCCACTTGCTTTCATCGCCCAGGGGGTTATTAATTTTTTTGGCGGCATTCTTTTTAAGATTTTCCCCGCTTATAACATGGCCTTTAGAAGAGACGCCTATCAAAAAGCGGGTGGAGTTGATACGAGTTTTAATTTTAATAGCGATAATGATTTATGCTTGAGAGTTAAAAAATTAGGTAAGGCAGTTTTTCTTTATCATAATCCAATAACTGTTTCCTCTCGTCATTATCATGGGATAGAAGGGATAAAATATTCTCTCAAGGGAGTAATTAATGCTATTTCCTTAATGCTTTTTGGAAAAACCCCTTTCTTTGAATTTGGCGATGTTAGAGAATAATTAAAGATGAAGAAACTATTTCCTTTATTGGCCGTATCTGTTTTTTTAATCGCTATCATTGTTTGGCTTTTAGTTCCTATTAACAATGAAGGAAATTTGAT
>Ga0307422_1000729_pt1 | contig 17806 bp, 16 predicted proteins | sample SalMarWE160290MG_FD_202153 | JGI IMG/M metagenome (GOLD analysis project Ga0307422, IMG submission 202153) | Salt marsh sediment microbial communities from the Plum Island Ecosystem LTER, Massachusetts, United States - WE1602-90 | ecosystem: Environmental > Aquatic > Marine > Intertidal zone >...
CGCTTTTCTTGAAATTAACGAAAAATACCACGAACAAATATAAATAAGCCAGCGATAAAATTATTCCGCCTTCCGCGAAATAGTGGAGGAATTCGTTATGCGCGATTTTTGCCTTCTTTGAATAATTTCCTTCAACAGGAAAGTTATGCCTGAGAGAAGCTTTCTCGAAACTCCTTAACCCCCAGCCGGTGAGAGGTCTGTCCAGACCTGTCTTTATTGCCTGTTTCCAGATATTTGGGCGCTGAAGGGAAAACACTTCGACTTTTCCGATTACTCTTTTCTTAACCGGATTTGGGATAAGAAGAACCAGACCCAAAAGAACGGGCGCGATAAGCGCGAAAATTTTACGTTTAAAAAGAAAAAAAGGTAAGACGAGAATGAAAACAAGTACGATTCTCGAGCCGGTAAGGATGGAAAATACAAAGAATAACGTCATTAAAGAATATTTTAATATTTTATTTTTCAGATTTAGACTGTACATGAAACCGAATACAAGAGGTAAAACAAAAAAATTGGCGTATTCATAGGTTCCACTAACACGGGCTGAACCGATTTGAAAAAAGCAAATAAAAAGTTCGATTAAACAAAATATAAACACGCTAAACAACAGTATTTTTTTATCCGGTTTAATTAAAAGCAGCGCGATAAAAAAAATAAGATAAGCAAAATACTCTAAAAACCCTTCCACAGAGGTTAAAAAAGCGGGGGAAAAGAATGTTACGACAAGAGATGCGCCTGTAAAAATCGCTAAAGGCAGGAGAAATTTATTTTTCTCGAAATGTCTGTCTCCATTTTTAAACAAGAAAACGGACAGGAGAACAATCATGTAGAGTCCCATTAAATATATAGTTAACCGATCCGCACCGCCTTTATAAAAACCGATTAAGAATATCGGTAAGGAACAAGAAATTACTTCAGTCCATTTTTTCATAAAGCACCAATTAAAGCGAATAACTTCTCCGCGATTTTCTTTTCCGAAAAGTTCCTTTTCAACTTTTCGTATCCACATAAAGCTATTTTCTCACGTAAATCGGGGCTTTCGTATAACTCGATTATTGCCCTTGAAAGTTCTTCCGGATTTCCAGGTGCAACCATATATAGCTCTTTCTTATGCTCGAAGAATCTACGTATAGCCCGCGATTTTTCAGTTATAACAGGTTTTCCATAAGCTAAAGCTTCAAAAACCTTATTGCCGATAGATCTGTCTGCTCTTTTACTCGTTCCGAAAAACCCAAGAACTATGTCTGAATGAATAATCTCATCTCTTAAGTTCTCATCTGGTAGATAACCTGTAAAAGTTATATTGGAAACTCCTAATTTTTTACTCAAATCGATAGATTCCTTACAACAATGACCTTTCCCAATTAGTTTGAAAGATATTCTATTGTCATATTCTTCCACAATCTTAGCCCCGCGTATTATGTATTCAACACCATGTTGCGGATGAAAACCTCCCCAATAAAGAACCTGAAACTTCTTCTCTTTTTTTCTGGAAGAATCAGGATCCGGATTTTCTACTATTCCGCCAACAGGCAACACAAAAATTTTTTCGGGTTTTATCGAAAAAAGTTGACAAAAATGTTTTTTGAATTCTTCGGTGGGTGCGAGGAGATAATCAGACAATTTATAAGCCGTTTTCTCATAAAGAAAAAAAAGTTTTGCTTTTAATGAATCAGGAGAAAGAAGCTTTCTTTCTTCTACCAAAGTTGAATACACCGAAGTAATAGGGTCGAATATTAATATTTTTCCACCGATCTTAGCCAAAAGCCACCCCAGGTATACACCAGCTATATCGCCCCGTACAATTATATGCGTAAAATCTTTGTTAGTCTTAAGGTATTTCTTAATTAACTGAAAATCGCCAATTAAAAAGTTGTTAAGATACGAACCGAAATTTTTGTTCAACGAGCATTCAATAAAATCCATTTTTTTTGCTTTAAACCCTTCCAATATAACCCTGTGCCTGTTGTAAAGGGGATCGTAAATACCAAAAAAAAATAATTTTATTTTTCTATCCATTATTTCAGTAAACTTTCATACAAGTTTAAATATTTCCCCCCAATTATCTCATAAGTGTAATTTTTAAGAACTTTTTCCCTGGCGTTTTTTCCTAAGCGGGCAAGCCTTTTTTTGTCTTCCAAAACCCATCTTAAACCTTCGGTGAGATCTTCTGTATTCTTCTGTTCTGCAAGATAGCCGTTTTCCTTGTGGTTAATTATATCCGGTACGCCACCAACTTCAAAGCCAAGTACGGGTGTTCCGCATGAAAGTGATTCAATAGCGGCGTTAGGCAGATTGTCTTCTATCGAAGGCATTACATATATATCTGCGGCATTGTAGCATAAATTAATAGTAATATCATCGCGCAAAACCCCTAAGAAATGAGCCTTAAAGGGTAAATTCTTGATTTCCTCAGAGTTGTTAATACCCATAATTAAAAGTTCAGTTTTTTCACTTAATTCAGGATATTTATGTTCGGCAATCAGCAAAGATTCTATTAAATAATCTACGCCTTTCCTTTCTTTGCTTGCAGAAGGAGACATGCTGAAGAGGAGCAAAAGTTTTTTTTCTGGTAAGTTCAATATCTTCCTGGCTATTTCTTTGTCTACAGGTTTGAAAACCCTTGTGTTAATAGGATTAGGGATAACTTCGATTCTGTTACTCTTAAATAGAGTGCTTCTTCTTGCGCAGTCGGCTAGCCAGTTACTTGGAGTAACAATTGTAAGGTTTAAATCTTTAAAAATCTTTATTTTTCGCAATAAGATTTTTCGGGATAAATCATTTAACTTTTGTGAACCCAGAACAGGGCATTTACCGCATAAGTTTTCATATCCTCTGCAGCCATTACTATAGTGACATCCTCCCGTGAATGCCCACATATCGTGTAGAGTCCACACAATCGGTTTGTTCAATTCTCCAATCTGTTTAAGACTTTTTAGAGAGAGGAAACTTTTATTTATCCAGTGAAGGTTTATTATATCTGTTTTTTTAACAACATTTTCTTTGGTGACATTTATACCTTTGGAAGCAATAGAAAAGGGGGAATTTTCTCCCGTTCTATATAAATTTAAAATTGATTTCTCGTATCGAGGGCGTACTTTATTTAAAATTTTCTGAGCCAATGTGTCGGTGACTGTTTTTATGTCCCGCTCGTTACTGAATTTGTTAAGTACTAATAACCGCGAATCAACGCCAACTTCTTTCAAGGCTGTATGAATCCTGTAAGCTGCCCTACCGCTTCCGCCATAGATGTTTGAGGAACTAATGTGCGTTACCTTCATTGTTTTCTCCGAATATACTATTTCTAATTCTTTTTAAAAAATTATATAATCTTAAGAACTTAGTAATACGTATAATTTTGAACTTTATTTCAATTTTTAGGGAAGGAACGTAAAAACTCCGGTATCTTTTAATAATTTTATTGTTTACAATTATTCCGTCGGGGAACTTTAATTTTTCAGAGTTCCCTTTATATAAAATTACATCAAACTTGTTAGTAGCCTTTGTATGGATCCCCGAATTATCGAAACCTATATTTTTTATTCTGGAGTGTACGGGATTTATGCAAAGTCCTTCATTTTCTATAATATTTAGAGCCCAGAATACAGCCCATGAGTCGTTTTCTCCTTTTATGCGTTTTTCTAACATGGGTATTAGGTCGTTCCCTGCTAAGGAAACTCTTTCTCTAAAATATCTGTTATCTATTATTTTATTCTGTAATTTTTTATCTTCTTTGAAAAAATCCCATGTTTTTTTCCATGTTCCCCAGCCGTAGGAGCAAAATCGATAAGAAAAATAAATATCAAATTTGTAATTGCCGGGAATTTTGAATGGGAGAGAATATCCGCTTATACTCATTACTTTCTCTGTATTCTCGTATCTATCAAAGCACGCTTCCATGAAAGAAACAAAATCCGGAGAAGGCACACAATCATCCTCAAGTACAATGATTCTCTCATGCTTGTTTAAAACATAATTAACGCCGGCAACAATTGAATTTGCGAGTCCCTTATTCTCGAGATTTATGTGTATTTCTGTTTCACACCAAGTGATATTTCTTATTAAGTCTCTGACTTCATTTACCTGTATTTTATCTTCCTCGTTTTTTGAACCATCGGAAAAAATATATAATTTGGAAATGTTGTTTTTTTTAAGCCCATAGAGTACTTTCTTAGTATGATAAGGTCTGTTATAAACGAATAACACAATTCCGGTCTTACTGCACATAGCATAATATAGAAATTTTTTTTGTAGAGTCAAGCTCTACTTGACTTAACGATTACTTGGTGTGCTTTTCTTTTAGGTCCTCGTATAAATATCCAAAATAACTCTCCAAGCAACAAAGCCAATAAATAAGGTAAAACAATATTCTCTGCATACAACTTGCTTTATCCCAGACTTTATTCCCTCGCATGTTTATTGTAAATCTTAAAATGGACATATTGGGTAAAAAGTTCCTGGGGTCTAAAATATGTTTACGGTTTCTTTTATACCTATCCGGATAATAGAAACTTAATTGTTTAAGTCCTCTGCCGATACGGAAAGCTTTACTTAAAAACTGTTTTAGTGTGCTACGAGCAGGATGATTCATTATAATAGTGGACGCATAATAAATTTTATAACCGGCTTCATAAATCCGGTTACCAAATTCATGGTCTCCTCCTGAGACTAAATTTTCATCGAAGAGCCCAATTTTATAAAAAATATCTTTATATATAGTTAAGCAACCAGTGGGTGTAAAATGTATTTCTTTTACATACTTTTCTATCGGGAATGCTACCATTTGATCATATAGAGCAAAGATAGATTTTTCTCCGGGGATAATTTTTACATTACATACAATACAATCAGTTTTGTTTTTTTTGAGAGACTCGGTAACTTTTTTTAACCAATCTGTTTCAACGGTCATATCCGCATCAATGAAACTTATAATAGTCCCTTTTGCTTCCATGATCCCTTTATTCCGAGCCGCATAGGAGCTTTTAATTTTGTTTTCCTGGACCATTCGTATAATCTCTGGATATTTCTTTCTTAAATTTTTGATTATAGATAAAGTTTCATCGGTAGAATCATTATCAGCCACAATTATTTCAAATAATTCTTTAGGAAAATTTTGTTCTACGAGGCAATTCAGAGTGTTTTTCAATCCGGATGGATTATTGTAAACAGGTATAATTACAGAAACTTGTTTTTTAGTCGATTTATTCATTAAAATTTCTCGTCGATAAGCTCTTTGTATATTTTTTCCAACCTATCGTTCAGCTTGTTAATATTATACTTTTCTTCTACGTGTTTTCGTCCGGCAAGTCCCATTTTTTTCCAGAGTTCCGGATGTTCAATAAGATATTCGAGTTTTTCAGTCAAAGCATCTATATCTCGTTCGGGTACAAGGAAACCTGATTTACCATCTTTAACTAATTCGGGTATTCCGCTATGCTTGCTGGCTATAACAGGTAAACCTGTAGCCAAAGCTTCCATTAATACTACGGGTATTCCTTCTTCGTCTCCCCTTGAGCTTGTGACACTTGGAGTTATCATTATGTTAGCTTCTTGAATTAATTTCTTAATCTTGGTGTGTGTTTGCCAGCCCAGAAATTTAATATTACTACAAGCTTCTTGTTTTTTAACTAATTTCTCTAAGTTAGTCCTTAGTGGGCCATCTCCAGCGATATTATATAGAACATGGGGATATCTCTTAAGTATCTTAACAACTGCTCTGATACCATATTCTATACCTTTTTTCTCCACAAATCTGCCTACTGTTAAAAGTTTAAAATTTTTATTTCTTTTTCTCGGAGAAAAATAGAACTCATCTGTATTAATACCCATTCTATGTACTATAATTTTTCGTTCCTCGCATCCCATTTTTATAAGTTTTTCTTTCCATCTATTACTTACAGGTAGGAAAAGATCACCTTTATTAAAAAGGGAGTTATAGGTGTTCTTGCCATGTTTTTTTATATAAGCAGACATATCGCTACCGTGAAGAGCAGTTATAAATTTGCCTTTAAGAATATCCAATTCTTTAAGTTCAATAAATTTATTTCCCACCCATCCAAAATGGCAATGAATAACATCATAAGGTCCTTTTCCTAAAAAGGGAGAAATTTTGTATAATAATTCTAACGATAGAGCTTTTCTTCCATACTTGAAAAAATTCAGAGTATTTATTGTCATATTGGTATTCGTGATAAAACCCTTGAGGCTGATTCCTGTAGCCTTAAAAAGGCGCACAAATTTATTGCCAGGCATTTTAAAATCACTTAAGTAATATGTCCGAGTGAGTAAATTATATTTTTCTATTTGAGAATGCATTATAGAAGTGTTTCCTTTTTTGTTAGCATAAATTTCTACTTCGTGTCCTCTATCTAACATCCCTGTAATCTGATTTAAGATAAATGTTTCGGATAGTGCAGGAAAGGTACGCACAAAAAAGGCTATTCTCATTTAGTTTTCCTCATAAGAATACAATTAACTTTCCAATTGAATGCAGGAACAATATATCTTAACAATTCTGGTATCTTATAGAGTTTATACTTTTCTTTATCTTTAATGTAAACAACTTTTTTTTGGATAACTTTCATTCCCGGGAACATGGAGATTAGTTTTTCCATCGATGGACGAAACATAGTATCTATTGGATCCAGATGACGACGGTAATTTCCGGGGACGGTAACCAATAGAAATCCTTCAGGTCTGGCCAAATCAACCAGTAAAGGGCATACTTTCTCCGGATTTTTCACGTGTTCTAACAAGTTGCAGCAAATTATCAGGTCAAATTTCTTTACGATTTCACTACCATTCATATTTTCAACATCAAACACATAATCTACACCCTCGCTCTTTTTTTTGTCCAGATAAGAGATAGAGAGTTTTTTATCTCTTAATGGTTTAAAAACATTTTCATCGATGTACGGTTGTACTTCGGTTCTGAATTGCAGAGTTGAAGACCCAACATCCAAAATATCATTAATAAGTGAGCTTTCTGCTTCCTCCAAAACTTTCTTTATCCAAATTGATTCTTCTTTAAACATGATTTTCTATTTTTCGAAGATATTTTTTATCCCCAAAGTATTTTTCATAAATAACTTAATTTTTCTTTTCCACCTTTTTAGGTTAACGCATAAAATTATCGGCTCTCTATTAAATTTTCGAAACTCAAACGGAATAGGTTCCGAAAAGAACCTTATGCCTCCCTGTTCAAATAATTCTTTAATTTTACTAAGTTCTTTTATACTTGTTCCGTCAACGATTCTGAGAGTGTAAATGTAGGTGAGATTTGCACACATCATTTCATATCCGGAGTAACAGAATTTTCCAATAAAATAAGACTCGTCTATTTCGTCAATAATTTTATTATAATAAAGTATGGTGTTCTCAATAATATGAATTTTGTTTTTGTTCATATTTCTTGAATGTAATCTTCGGAAGCCTCCCATAAATTTAAAATAATCAAAAGTAATTCCCTTATAGGCAAGTTTACTGAAAAAATACCTATCTTCAACGGCTTTAAGGTCTTCATCAAACGATCCGAATTGCTCAAAAATATCTTTTTTTATTAATAAAGAATGAACCGGAATGGGGTAAATATACCAAAAATTAAACAAATGAGAAAACATATCTTGTACTTCGCCAACATTACGTGGGAAAGAACGGCCAGTCTCATTATCATAACTTGATATTTCGCAATAAGACACATATGAGTTTCTGGATTCATTAAACTCCAGCTGTAATTTTATCTTATCTTTATCCAAAAAATCATCGGCGTCAAGCAATTGAATATATTCACCGCCGGAATTTCTTAACCCCATATTTCTTGCTGCTGCCAAGCCCCTGTTTTCTTGATTGATCAATTTTATATCTTTCTTATACTTTTTTAAAACTTCAAAAGGTTCATCGGTCGAACCGTCATTGACAACTATAATCTCAATATTTGAATAGGACTGGTTTAAAACCGATACAATGGCTTCCTCGACAAAATCTCTTTGATTATATAGAGGAATAATTACGCTAACAGTCGGCTTTCTCTTAATACTCATTCGGTATACCAATTTCCAAAACAATAGTTGCATTATCGGAGTGCTCAGAAATATGATTTGTAGGTATTTGTAGCCAGTCCTTGGTTTTAACAACAATATCGCTGTCCGCAAAAAATAGCCATTGCTCTTTTGTGTTATTTATCAGGAAGTTTTTTCCTATTTTTGCTCCTGAATTCTTATCCGAGTCAAATATTTTAATCTGTTTGCAATTTTTACAAAATTCACCCAATATGCTTTGTGCTAAAGGAGAAAAACTATTGTTTAAGACGTAAATGTTTACGTTAGACAATAAGAAACTTTTAATGCATTCGACAGTTTGCTCTACTTTTTCGAAGAATAAAATACATACGACTAAAATTAAGATTTTCCTGCTGGTGTTTAAATTCTGTTTTTTCTTATTCATAATTTGTTTCTCGTGTCGATATCTTAATTCCTATATCTTTCATTCTTAGTTTTGCTTTATCCCAACTTATCTTATTTTCCCTGAAATCCGTTAGTATTTTAATCGTTTTTTTTAAAAATTTAACTCTATATAAGAAAATATAAAGAGTTTTTATTTTGGCTTTTCTAAAAGTCAAAATATTTATTAATTTAAACAGGATATATTTGGGACGGATACTGATTTTCGTTTTTTTATATACCATAGCGTTAATGAATTGTGTAGCAGCGCTTTTAGTATCTGATACATTATTTTTAATTATCGCAAGAGCAACAAATATATTTTGCTCTATAAAATTTTTTGCTTCAATATTCTCAGCATGTTTTCGCCATAAGTAAAGGTATTCGGAAAGATTAGCTAATCGATACTTTTTCGATAATCTCAACCATAGGTCATAGTCTTGAGATCTCAACATGTTTTCATCATATTGTCCTACTTCGTTAAGGTGTGTCCTTCGTATCATTGCAGAACCATGGTTTATACAGTTACGAATTTCAAGGACTTTTCTAATTTGTTCGTCTTTAGCAGGTCTATCCAGAAGCTGAATGATTACGTTATCTTTGTCTATTATCTTTGCTGAGGTGCCTACTACAGCATGGTTTTTGTGCTTTTCGAGGAAATGCACCTCTTTTTCTAACCGATCGTGTGTGGAAATATCATCCGCGTCCTGTCGGGCAATGTATTTACCTTTTGCCATCCTTAACCCTATGTTCAAAGATTTAGTCAATCCTATATTTTTTTTATTGTTATATATTATAATCCTTGGGTCATTATAATCATTTAAAATTCTTAGAGTTTTATCAGTGGAAGCATCATTTATTATTATAAACTCAAAATCTTTAAATGTTTGATTTAAAATGCTATCAATGGCCTCTCTTAGATACTTTTCTCCGTTAAAAACGGACATTAGGACGGTTACTTTTGGATTTGATTTCATAAATTCAATGAAAATGGATAAATTTTTTAAACAAAATTTTAAAAAAGTGTGGGACAATTCGACACAAACCCTTATAAAAAACTTTCTTAAACTCTTTTGTATTTAGGACGAGCAACAATTTTCGGTCATAACCGGTTCTTTTCTTGAAATCATAATCGACAAGTTTCTTGCTATCCACTTTATAAAAAAATCTTGCTTTTATGTCAAAACCTGGGAGATAAACAAGTCCTACTTCATCAATATATTCGTAAAGATTATTTTCTAAAATATTTTGATATAAGGGACTATTGGGAATTCCCACAAAAACGTTGTAACTATGTGAATAAGGTTTCAATTTGTTCATTAATTTTACGGTAAGCGAATAATCTTTATAGGTTTCGCCAGGAACACCTGCAATTAAACTGCAATATGTCCTTATTTTATATTGTTTACATAGATTAACAGCTTTTTCTATTTGTTCTATGTTTATTCCCTTGTTTAAGATATTCAAAATTCTCTGGCTACCACTTTCAACTCCCAAATAAACAGCTTTGCATCCTGCTTTCGCCATCAATTTTACCATGTTTTCATCGTTTAAACTATCAACTCTGGTTTCACAAGCCCAATTTATATTTATTTTTCTCTTAGACATTTCTTCACAGAAAGTTATTGTTCTTTTCTTGTTCATAGTAAAATTATCTTCTCTAAAATATATAGCCTTAGCTCCAAAGTTTTTTTTAAGATAATGAAGCTCATCAATAATCCTTTCAGCAGAGAAATATGTATATTTTCTACCCCATATGGAACCAACTGAGCAGAATGAACAGTTAAAAGGGCAACCTCTGCTCGTGTTCATGATAAATACCGGTTTCTCGTCCAACCACGGGCAGCTATAATCGTAAGGCATTTTTGAAAAAATATCCCATGGTTGAAATGGTAATGTATCCAAATCTTTAATTCTTTCCTTCTTGATCACCCTTTTATTCTCATTCCCTTCTATTATATCTATGATGGCTCTTTCTCCTTCTCCTTGTACTACATAATCGACAAAATCGGGTATGCTATCCAGTGCAACCGAAGTGTGAGGTCCGCCAACGATTATTTTTCCTTTCCATTTATTTTTCCTTCTGAGATTTTCAATTTCGTTGAGCATTTTCAAAGTATCGCAATAACATATAGTATTAGCATGAATTCCAACAAAATCGATTTTGTTTCTCTGTAAATATCCTTCTTCTATAAAATTTGAAGGTTTGAGATAATTATCTATAAAAAATACTTTATGCCCCTTTCTTCTTAGTAATGAAATAAGAAAGCCTAACCCTAAAGGGGGGCTTTTCTCTTTGGTGGAAAAAGGGCTCTTTTTTGGAGCAGCGGAAGTCGTTAAAAGTATGTTCATGAAAAATAATATTTCTCAATAATTTTTACTATTATCAATAATATACTAAATCCTTTAGTGTTTGAGATGTTAAATTTTGTTCTTTATCTGTTGTCTGATTCATATTTTTATTCGCCTCTTTACCTTTAGATACAAGCTTGTTTTCGAGATCACCAACAATATCAGGATGCAACTCAGAGCTATCTTAGTGAATTCTTTTGTGTTTTTCAGATTGTACATTGCGTAAACCTTTCCATTATTCAAAAATTCCCATCCACCGGTTAAAAGATAACCGTTTTCCCTTTAAAAATTCCTTATGGAGTTCTCGTCTATAAGCACACGTCTTGCAATTCCCTGTGCAGGCAAGCGTAGGTTTTATAACCAATTTTCTTAGTTTGTATTCATTCATTTCTCTATCACCGAGATATTGTTGCCGACAAAAAACACTTTGCGAAAACCAACTTCTCTTGCATACTTTTCCAGTTCTTTTTTGGAATAAATTTTTAAATGAAATTCATTCCTGCTTTGTATAAGCTTTGCATCTGCCGAAGAATCCGGGAAGGAAGAACTTAAAATAAGAAAACCTCTTTTCCTCAAGCTTGCATATACCCGTTCCAGGAATAATTTTCCTTCGTCGAATTTTAAATGTTCTATAACCTCGAAACTCAAAATTACATCGAATGTTTTCCTAAGAGAATTTAGGTCTAAAACCGAATTGTGCCTAAATTTAACTTTTTTATCGTTCCAAATTTTTTTCGCAAAACCGATTGCCTTTTCATTTATATCTATTGCTATCAACTCAGATGGATACTCGGATATTAAATAGGCGCCCCAACCAAGACCACAACCCGCATCAAGAACACTCTTCCTTTTAATATATTTTATAGCATACAAATATCTTCCAAGCATATATTTATAGTATCCGTTTCCAACTATTTGGCTATAACCGGGCAAAGCCGCTTCTAAATTGCCGTGTTTATCTATAGACAAAAAATCTACATCTTTTTCATTGTAGGGCAGTATCTTATTGATTTTTTCATTAAGTTCGTCTTTATACTTTTCAAAGAATTTCGTTATAAAAACTGTTGCATCGCCTTTGAAAATATATTTATGCGGTTCACGTCTGGAGAAGGATTTAACTTTAACCTTTATTTTGTTGAGTACCTTTTTTTTATAAGAAATCACTTCTTTTATCTCTTTTCTTTCAATTTCCAATCAAGGTCAAGCAGTATTTTACCACTCGATAAAGAATGTCCAATAGATTTAAGAGGAATTTCTCTCTTCCAATCAAAAAGTTCGGTTCTGTCTTTTTTCCAGAGGGCAAAAAAGAACAACAACTTATTACAATTTAAGCAGAAATTATCAAAACGTAACTCGATAGTTCCTGTACCTTTACGGATAGAAAGTTTCTTATTATATGTGGAATTTGTAGCCTGAAATATTCTAACGTCATCGCATCGAAAGGAAACATCTAATTCAACCTCTCCGACTTCATTTGTAGCCTCATACTGAATTTTAATAAGCAAAACATCACCCGATTTAATCTCTTTTATTCCTTCTCCATTTTCATTAAGGAATTTTATTTCTTTTATGCTAACCACTCCGGTGCCTCTGGCCTTCTGTATTTTTAATTCATCATTTCCTTGCAGCTTTTTTTCGTATACGTCCTTTTTGTAAGTTTCTATAGCGGTGGCAGTATCGCCTATATATTTGGTTCTGGCATTCAAAAGATACAATACTTTATCGCAAAACCCGGAAACTTTATGCATATTATGAGAAACTAAAATGCTGGCAACACTCTTTTCTTTTTTCAAAGTACCGATAATATTGAAACACTTGGCCTGGAAATCGATATCTCCCACCGCTAACACCTCATCTACCAATAGGATATCGGGCTCGCAGTGCACAGCAACCGAAAATCCAAGCCTTACAAACATACCGCTGGAATAAAACTTTACCGGTGTATCCAGAAAATCGCCGATATCCGCGAATTCGACAATCGCATCGAATTTTTTATTAACTTCATCTCTGCTCATTCCAAGTATTGCAGCATTAAGATAAATATTCTCTCTTCCGGTTAACATCGGATGAAAACCCGCGCCTACAGAAATCAAAGCCCCAACCTTACCTTTAATTGTAATTTTCCCCTTGTCCGGCCAGAAAATACCGTTAAGTAATTTTAAAATAGTGGTTTTTCCGGAACCGTTCGGACCTATAATACCTAAAGTTTCTCCTTTTTTTACTTCAAAAGAAACATCATCCACTGCCCAGAATTCATTTTTTCTTAAAATATAGGAATTGGAACTCAAACCTAACGAGTTTCTGGCGATATCCTTAATTCCATAGAGCATGGATCTTTTTAAGGATTTACAAAATTTCTTTGAGACGTGTTCTACTTTAATCGCTATATCTTCATTCATATTTAACCACAGATTCCACAGATTATCACAAGATTTTTCTTTTTATTTTTAAACTTTTTGTACCAAAATTCAGCAGTAGACCAATACGTATTTTAGTGGCTTTTAAATAATTCAATAACTGGGCTTCATCAGTTTCAGTTAAAGCTTTTGTTGCTTTTACTTCAACAATAACTTTATTTTCTACTAAAATGTCGGGTGTATATTTCTTCGGAATAATTATATCTTTATATTTAATATCGATATCCTTTTGTCTTCCAAAAGAAATGTTTCTTAGTTTCAACTCATAGCACAAAGCTTCTTCGTAGACATATTCCAAAAACCCACAGCCCAATTCTCGGTGAACTTCTAATGCTGCTCCGATTACTTTTTTTGATAAATTGTTTTCAAGGATACTCTCTTTGCGTTCTTTGCGTCTCTGCGGTGCTTTTCTTAACATTATATTCTCTCCGTTATGCGGGTTTCGGTTAGATGGAAGATTACTAAGCCTACTACAAAAATAAGAAACGAAAATCCGGCTGATAACAGATAGCCTTTCCATTCTCCCATTGTACCCTGCAATATTAGTTCTCTTGGTATGGAAACCAGGTAATATAAAGGATTGAATTTAGTAAGAGGAGCAAGAGCGCCTATCTTTGGTTTCGCATATAATACAGGCGTTAAGAACATCAGAAAAGTCATAAGAACGGATAAAGCGGTACTGATATCTCTTACGACACTGTTAAATAGAGATAGAATGAACCCTAAACCGAGAGTCAATAAAAATATTGGTATCATGAGCAACGGGAAAAGAAATATTGTTATGTTTGGAAATACATCATAGACAAAAAACAAAATAAAGACAAGTAATATTTGAACTATAAACGGTATTAAAGATTGAGTTACGGAAGAGAATACGAGCGATTTTTTAGAAAAGTTTATTTTTACCAGCATTGAACCGGCTTTAACAAGAGAATTTGATGCGGTTATTAACCCGGTCGAAAATAACTGCCAGAAAGCCATTCCTAATATCGCGTAAATAGGATATGGTACCTCTATTTCCCCAAATTCGAAGATACCTGAACGATTAAGTATTATGAAAGTGCCCACGCTAACTACGGGAACTATGAAAGCCCAGAAAATTCCTATCAATGACTGTTTATAAATAGAAAAGAAATCTCTTTTAAATAACTGAAAAGTAAGCCATTTGTTGTGAGTCAACTCCCAGATAATTTCTTTCCATAACGAAATATATCCTTTCTTTATTGAATTGTCCGGTTCGTAAGTCGTTATTTTGTTCATAAATACATTATTAAATTATATTCAATGTGATATATGTCAAGATTTCAAACACAACCCTTCCCAAAAACCCAAAATTTAACCACGAGATTACACTGATTAACACAGGATTTTTTGTTAAGAGTTTGTCGTCTTGCTTGACTTGATTTTGCCCGGTGGAATAGCTTGTCTTTTTGAGAGAACTTCTAACACTAAAAAGACTACTCTGTTCTTAGTGCCTATGTGTCTTAGTGGCGAATTTCTTATCTTTTGCAAAAAAACAAAACCTGATCACAGTTACTGTTCTGTATGCGCTCACCTTTTCTTTGTGGGGCACAGCCATAATAGAATAATTTCGCATTCTATTTGGTAGACTTTAGCTGTGCTAAGATATTGGAAATCATCTGTCTTACAAACCTGAAGGTTAGCAATACAAAAAACTTTTGACACAATTGGGTCTTCTATTATTTGTTGTTCTTTAATTGTTTTGGAGAAAGGAGAGTTTTTTTAATCATTGATATTGATTTTATTGTTTTTCTTTTTGGCTTTTGTTTGTCCTATGGAATAATAATTTCTATTCCATGAGGGGCGTCTTTGCGGTGCAATAAGCTATTGGATTCGGTTTTGGCCAGTATTTTCCTGACAACATTTTCCCATGAAAATTCTTTTTCTGCGATTTCTCGTCCTCTTTTTCCCATTTTATCTCTCAAAGCCGGATTTTCGATTAGCTTTATTATCGCTTCTGATAGGGCTTCAGGATTATCCGGAGGAATCAGAACCCCGATTCCTTTTTCTTTAACGAACTCGAGACCTCTTATATTTGTTGTAATTATAGGGACCCCGCATGCGGCATAATCTCTAATTTTCATCGGCGAAAATATTATATCATTACTTTTCTTTATGTAAGGAGCAACAGCGATATCAAAAGCGTTTATATATAAATTAGTCATTCTATAGGGAACGCTCCCCGTAAGTATTACTTTTTCTGTTTTTAACTTAGAAACTGCCTTTTGTATCTTCGGCATTTCAAGACCATCTCCAATCAGGAGGAATCTGACGGCTGGGTATATTTTCCATACTTCTGGCATTGCCCGGACAAGATAATCCAATCCCTGCCATATTGCGAAGTTACCGAGGAATCCAACAAAAAGTAAATAAGGATCTAAGCCGAAGTTTCCCTTTGCTTCAACCTTATCGATTGGCTTAAAATGATTGATATCCGTTTCGTTTTCAATTACAGATATCTTTTTCTCCTTAATTCCATATTCGACAAGGCGCTGTTTTAAGCCTTTTGCGACAACTCTTATATAATCGGAAAGATAAGCGCTTTTTCTCTGCAAAAAATCAATCAAGTTCACTTTAAATACTCTTTCTCCCTGTAGTTTTCTTTCTTCAGAGACCCAGTCGTTGAACTCAAGAACTATTTTAAAGTTGGGAGTAAAGATTTTTAGTAACTTCAAAACCATTATATACAGGAAGGCAGGAGGCGAAAATCTGAAGTATACTATGTTTGGTGAGAATTTACAAACATGCCATAAAATCATAGGTAATAAGCACAGATACTTAAGTGCTCGGACAAATAGTTCCCCCGCAAGAGGATTAGGCGAAAAACTGGTTCTGAATTTGTCTTCGACCGTATCGATGGTACCCTTTTCGGGAGCGTAAACAACGCAAAGAACTTCAAAACCTAATTCAGCAAACTCTTTAGCTAAATTATAAAAATGGACCTTAGGAGCGTTGTCAATTGAAAAATCAACAGGTCCTAACATCAAAATTCGTTTGTTTGTCACAAATAAGCTACCAACTAATTTATTGTTAATGCTTTCCTTTCTATTCATAAATTCATTGCATTTAAGAAATTTTATAAACAGGTCTACCTGTTTCCGAGTTGCCTATTATTTCGAACTTGCTAAAGTGTGAGTTGCTGACGATAAATCTTGCAAACTCATTATTATCAAAATTTCTATAAGATCCTTTCATTTGGGGTTCTTCAGGATTGTGAGGTTCAAAAAACAACTCTTTCCCCTTCAGCATTTGTAGGAATTTTATTAATTCCCTGTATGTGCTCTCTTTTTTTATAAAATGGTGAAATACCGATAAAGCTAGGACAACATCGGATCCAGTAATAATTCCCTTCTCTATATTAAATACCGATTGAGAAATTATTTTAAATTTTCTTTTTTCCGCTTCTTTTAATTTCTTAAGAAAATATAAATTTAATTTACTTTTTTCAACACAATAACATTCAAAACCATTTTCTTCAAACTTGTGGCAAAAATATCCCCAGTGACAACCAATGTCAAGTATTTTCCCTTTTTTTACTGTTAAGTTTTTTTTGATAATATCGTATCTGCTGCCGTTATGTACCGACGGTATATTGGAAAGATCCGGATGAGTCAGTTTTTCGTAAATTCTATTATTATAATTGAGTGAATATTCAAGGATTTCTTTCTTAAAAGTTACCCACTCTTTATGACGGACTGTAACTTTTACCGGTATTCTCTCTATTTTTAGTAATTTCGCGAAAGTAAGCCGGTGTCTGCCATTATTGAAAATCAATTCACCGTTTCTCCCGATGTTAACTGAAACTTCATCTTCATGCCAACCACTTTTGTACCCTACTGTTCTTATTTTTTCAAACAGTCTATCCCATTCTGTACATTTTTTGTTAAATTCTTCTACATTCTTACATGACCACTTGAAGTTCCTTTGCCTTATTTGTTTTGTAACTCTCTGGTAAAATTCTGTTTCTTCCCATGATATATCTTTTTCAAATTTTTTCTTATAGGATGTGAAAAAATCAAGATTCTCAAATTCAGTAACTTCCTTGTCCCAATTTCCGCTCAAAACCCTGCCTTTAAAATTGAAAACATCAAATTCTTTTTTTATTGCAAGGTTTATATCTTTTGGGTTAATTAATATAATTCCGCCGATAGCATAGGGATCAATGTAATATTTATCCGGCGAAACTTTAGTTTTTAATCTCCAGTATAATCTCCATAATACATAAATTAAACGTTTTATCCATTTAGGAGTAAAATAAACTATTTTTGATTTTGTATATTTAATTAGACTCATTTATCTTTTTGTTCGGATTCATAGATCGCCTTTTAATTATTTCCAATCCCAAAAAAAGATTTTATCGACTTACATGTATATTCAATTTCTTCAATTCTTAGCTCCGGGAATATCGGCAAAGATAACACTTCCGTAGCGGCTTTTTCAGAATTAAGCAAATCTCCTTTCTCATAACCGAGATAATTAAAGCATTCCTGTAAGTGTAAAGGGAGAGGATAATATATTTTAGTACCGATGTTTTTTTCTGTTAAAAAATTCACCAGTTCATCTCTTTTGTTATTCTTA
>Ga0307422_1000732_pt1 | contig 17735 bp, 15 predicted proteins | sample SalMarWE160290MG_FD_202153 | JGI IMG/M metagenome (GOLD analysis project Ga0307422, IMG submission 202153) | Salt marsh sediment microbial communities from the Plum Island Ecosystem LTER, Massachusetts, United States - WE1602-90 | ecosystem: Environmental > Aquatic > Marine > Intertidal zone >...
TATTTCCATCTGTTTATGGATGAAATCATCCGTTATGTAGAAACAACCTGCTTCGTGGAAATCCTGAAGCCCGGAAACAGTGTAAAAAGCAACTTTCCCCCCCGGGATATGATACCCAGAAAAACATGATTATGAGCATGTTAATAAAATAATTCCAGCCGGCTGGCATCCAGTCGCAAGAAAATAAAAAGAAGAATCGTAAACGACCATAAGGAGGATCCTCCATAACTGAAAAAAGGAAGAGGAATTCCGATAACCGGCATGAGGCCAATTGTCATACCAATGTTAATGCAAAAATGAATAAACAATACAGAAGCTACAGAATACCCATAAACTCTTGAAAAAACAGAACGTTGTCGTTCAGCGAGCAAAATAATTCGCGAAAACAACAACATAAACAGGATCGTAACAACAGTCGTCCCCAAAAAACCCCACTCTTCGCCAACGGTACAGAATATAAAGTCCGTGCTTTGTGCAGGAACGAAATCAAATTTAGTCTGGGTACCCTTCAGGAATCCTTTCCCCAGGAAGCCCCCTGAACCAATCGCAATTTTGCTTTGATTCACATTGTACCCGGCCCCAAACGGATCTGATTCTATCCCCAACAATTCATTAATGCGGGCCTGCTGATGGGGTTCCAGCACATTATTGAAAACATAATCAACAGAAAATGAAAACAACAGGGAAGTTAAGAAAATAAAAATCAAAAGGTAATACCGATTCAGGCGTTTCTGTATCAGTCGGAAAACAAAAAGAAGGGAACTGATTGCGATCCCAAGAATAAAAACACCGGAATCCTCCATCCCGGGCAGAAAGAAATATTTCATGCTCCAGGCCACAACCATGGAACCGGTTAAAACAGCCAGCACGATTCCAAAATCCTTTGTACGGGGAGTCATAAAATAAAGAGCCACCAGGGTCACTATCAGAAGCGCAATAAAAAGAACCAATGTATTAACCAACAAGGCAGAAATAAATAAGCCCGCTACCAGAAAGACAATAAACAAAACAATAGCAGACAATCCTTCTCTGAAGAGCACAAGAATAAAAGCCATATAAACCAAAGCAGATCCTGTATCGTTCTCAAGAAAGATTAAGAGTGCCGGTGTACCAATCAACATTAAAATCATCAGGATGGAGCGGTAGTGGTACATTTTAAAATTGTAGGAGCTGATCGTTTTGGCCAGGGCAAGAGCAGTGGCAAATTTTGCAAATTCGGAGGGCTGGATATTCACTCCGGCAAAGTTAAACCAGGAACGGGCACCCTGTATTTCAACTCCCAGAAACAACACAGCAATCAACAGAAATATAAACACCCCATAAATGGGATAGGCAAAGAATACGAAAAACCGGGGTTCCAGGATCAATGTGATGAAGGCAATAAGAATTGCTGCCCCGATCCATACAAGTTGTTTCCCATACCGCTGGCTGAAATCGAAAATCGTATTAATCTGTTCGTTATACACAGCAGCATAGATATTTATCCATCCCAGGAACAAGAGCAGGAGGTAGATACTGATGATCGCCCAGTCAAGGTTGGCAAATGTACTTTTGCGATGCGGCATAACTAGTTGGGTTTATCGGGGTTCAGCAAATTTGCATCGAACATTCTTTCCTCAATCCACCTGCGTCTCCGGGATACGGTATCCGTAAGGTATTTTTCAATGATCAGGCTTGCAATGGGAGCTGCATATTGGGACCCTCCACCGCCGTTCTCCACATAGACTGAAAGGGCAATCTGTGGATTTTCACGAGGGGCAAAAGCAATAAAAACAGAATGATCTTCTCCGTGTGGGTTTTGGGCCGTCCCGGTCTTTCCGCACATTGTGATTCCATCAATACTGGTCCAGTACGCTGTCCCTTGCGGTTCGAATACCTTTTGCATCCCGTCCAGTACCACGTCAAAATACTCTTCATTGATAACGGCATACTGTTTTTCATTGAATTTTGGATCGATGGTTTCCTGATCCCCGATTTTCTGAACCATATGCGGAATATAGTAAAAACCTCTGTTTGCCAGGATTGAAGCATAATTGGCCATTTGCAAAGGGGTTATCCCCAGTTCTCCCTGCCCGATTGACAGCGACATAATCCATAACACTCTCCAGGGTACTCCTTTGAAGACATGTGTTTCGTAATAAGCGGAGGTGGGAATAAAGCCCTTTTGTTCGTTATGAAAATCGGTTCCGAGGATTTGTCCGAAACCGAAACTTGTAATATATTCATACCAAACCTCAAATCCGGTTTTCACATTTCCGAATTCAGGTTTCTCCAGGATTTTTTTAAAAACCTGAGCGAAATAAGCGTTACATGATTGGGCAATTGCCCCTACAAGTTGAAAATCCTGGTTATGATGGCAGGCCATATGGTAATTCCCCATATGGTATCCGTAGTTACAGCGAAACGTTGTTTCTGGTGTGATCACGCCCTCCTGAAGGCCAATCAGAGCCTGCGCCATTTTAAAGGTAGATCCGGGGGGGTATTGAGCCATCAGGGCACGATTAAAGATAGGTTGAAGGGTATCAGACTGAAGCAAAGAGAAATTATGTCCTCTTTTCCTGCCAACCAGTAAACCCGGGTCGTAATCAGGCATGCTTGCCATAGCGAGAACTTCCCCGGTTGCCGGTTCAATAGCTACCACGGCCCCTTTTTTATTTTGCATGATCGTCTCGACATAGTTCTGAAGGTCTGAGTCCAGGGTACATACAAGGTTTTTCCCGGTTTGGGGAGCCATATCGTTCCTGCCATCCCGGTAACTCCCTTTAATCTGGCTATGAACATCAACCAGGAAATACTGTACCCCCTTCTGCCCCCGGAGTTCCTTTTCATACGATTTTTCAATTCCACTTATTCCGGCATAATCGCCAGCCTGGTAATAATCATCCCGACTGATCATCCCGGTAGATACTTCGCCCACATAACCCAATACGTGAGCTGCACTATTCAGGGGGTATTCCCTTAGGGTCCTGGTCTGGGTATAAAACCCCTGGAACTTATGCATCTGTTCCTGCAGATAAGCATATTGTTCCTGGGTTATTTGTTTCACAATGGTTGAAGGTTTGTACATAGAGTATTTCCTTGCTGCTTCCAGTTTTTCTGTAAGCTGCGGTTTTTCAATTTCCAGAAGCCTGCATAACAAGGTGGTATCAAAGTCTTGTGTTTCACGGGGTGTCACCAGAAGATCATACGACGCCTTATCATATACCAGCAATTTCCCGTTGCGGTCGTATATGAGCCCCCGGGAGGGGTATTGAATAATCTTGCGTAAGACATTATCTGTGGCTGATTGTTTATAATCCGGACTCAATACCTGAAGTTGAAAAAACCTGGCTATAAAAATCACTCCGGTCACAATAATGAATCCCAAAATAACATATCTGCGCCGTTTATATGCATCCACCGTAAATCTGCTTTAATTTCTGAAAACCAAAAACTGGCTTAAAACTATCATAAAAACGGAAAATACCGAACTCAACAAACACCGGATAAAGGTATGGATGAAATTTGCAAAAGTAAATGCTTCGATATAAAAAAAGAAAATATGGTGCAACAAGACCAGGATAGATGAATAGTAAAGAAACCACAAAAATCCATATTGGTGCAATCCGGGATAATCGCTTTTATCCATTTCACGGGCAGAGATAAGATCCATAACCAGAGGCCTGGCAAACGCCATAAAAGTAGTTGCAGCAGCATGCATCCCTAAGGTATTGGAAAAAATATCAATAACGAGGCCCATGAAAAAACCCAGTAACACGACAGCATACCTGGGGGTGGACACCGGTAACAACAAAACAAACAAAACATAGATGTATGGATTTATGAATCCGCTGAACTGAATAAAATTCAGCAAAAGCACCTGAATCAGCACAAGGCTGATAAACATAAGGGTGTATTTAATCCAGATCCTGATCATGCTGATTCAGATTTTCCAGTTCTTTAATCTCTGCTCTGTCGCGGTTCCGTATAATTTCAACATAGGTAACCGCATTAAAATCAACCGAAAGCCTGACCTGTAGGTTATAAAAACTCTCTCCCTGATTGATTTCATAGGATTCCACCGTACCAATGAGAATTCCTTCCGGAAAATAGGTGGATGATCCGGCTGTAACCACCGTATCACCTTTGTTTACTTCTATATGAGAAGGAATATCGGATAGCTGTACATAGCGGTAGTTCATACCGTTCCACGAAATGGTTCCGAAATAATCATTTTTTTCTAATTTCCCGGAAATCATAAGCCGTCTGTTGAGTAACGAAAGGCCGGTAGCATACGATTCAGATACATTATTCACAATGCCAACAATTCCGTTTTCACAGATAATGCCCTGATCCGGTGTTATTCCGTCTTTTCTGCCTTTATCCAGAACCAGATAATTGTATTGTTTATTCACTGATTTATTGATAATTAAAGCTGATTTATACCGGTATTTTCCATAAGATGAAGTATCCGAAAGCGCGGACCTCTCCTGCTCTGCTGTAAATTCCCGGTAATACGACAGTTCACTTTTCAATCGTGTATTCTCCTCAGCCAGTTCCTGGTTAATGGGTGAAAGACGGAAATAATTGACAACGGTATTAAACGTTTTATAGATGGATGCTGTAACCTTGTTTGCTGAGTTCAGGTAGTGTACCCTCTGAAAGTTGTTGTAGTTAAAAATCAACACCACCGACACAACTTCCAGGGTAAGAAATAGCAGAAAAACATGGTTTCTAACTAAAAACCTGATTAAACTTCTCATGTTTATTTAGAAACAGCCTCTTCCCGGTACTAACGAATGAGGAAAGAGAAATTATCTACATTTTTCAGGGCGATACCGGTTCCCCGCACAACAGATCTCAGCGGGTCATCAGAAATGTTAAACTGAATCCCTACTTTAGCTGTTAACCGCTGGTCCAATCCCCGAAGCAGGGCTCCTCCGCCAGTCAGCCAGATCCCTTTGGATACGACATCCGCATACAATTCAGGAGGTGTTTGTTCCAGGACGCTTAAAACAGCTGTTTCAATTTTTGAAATTGATTTTTCCAGGCAATGAGCAATCTCCTGATAGGAAACCGGCACTTCAATGGGCAGGGCAGTCATCTGGTTGGGTCCCTGCACTACATAATTTGGCGGGGGATCTTTGAGTTGCGACAAAGCAGAACCTACATGGATTTTAATATCTTCAGCTGTTTTTTCCCCAATTTTTATATTGTGTTGGTGCCGCATATATTCCATGATATCACTGGTCAGATCATCGCCTGCAATCCGGATGGATTTATTGGTTACAATTCCTCCGAGGGAAATCACAGCAATCTCGGTTGTTCCTCCGCCTATATCGATCACCATATTTCCTTCAGGAGCCTCCACATCAATGCCAATACCTATGGCAGCTGCCAATGGTTCATAAATCATATATACTTCGCGTCCACCTGCATGTTCCGATGAATCACGAACCGCACGTATTTCTACTTCGGTACTCCCCGACGGGATACAGACCACCATTTTCAAGGCAGGTGAGAACAGTTTGGATTTTGGATTGATCATCTTGATCATTCCCCGTATCATCTGTTCAGCCGCATTGAAATCGGCAATCACACCATCGCGCAAAGGCCTGATGGTTTTCAGGTTAGCATGCGTCTTCCCTTGCATTTGCCTGGCTTTTTCACCAATAGCTACCAGTTTATCGGTTTTGAGGTCAATGGCTACGATGGAAGGTTCATCAACAACAATTTTATCATTATGAATGATAATGGTATTTGCCGTTCCCAAATCAATGGCAATTTCCTGAGTAAGAAAAGAAAACAATCCCATTAGAATAACTCTATCTTAATATAATAAATTACAACCTGAATAACCTTGCCAATATCAATGTTTAAAATGCCGTCTGCCCGTAAAAATCATAGCAATTCCATATTCATTGCATGCTTCAATGACCTCCTTATCCCGGATGCTTCCTCCTGGTTCAACGATATATTTTATGCCGTATTCATTCGCTGCTTCAATGCTATCCCTGAAGGGGAAAAATGCATCGGATATTAAAACTGATTCACTGATGTTAACCCCTTCTTTCAGGTTAAAACGTGGAATGGTCAGATACCGCAAACTATCCAGTCTGTTCGGCTGCCCCATCCCAGCACCTGTCAACCAGAAAGAGCCATCGTTGTTTTCGGTAACAAGTGCTATCGCATTGCTTTTTAAATGCTTACATGCAATCAACCCAAATTTTGTCAGGTTTAGTTTGTTTTCGTCAAATTGAATCTTTGTGACATTGCGGAATTCATTTTCCAGTCCTTCATCTTCATCCTGGACCAACATCCCTCCGCTTACCGAGCGATAAAGTTTTTCACCGGTAACCTTTGGTTTGACCGGCATTTCCAGGAGCCGTAAATTCTTCTTTTTAGCAAAAGCCTCCCGTGCTTCCGGTGTGAACGATGGAGCAATAATAATCTCCACAAATTTTTTTGTAAACCAATGGGCTATTTCAGCAGTGACTGTTTCGGTAAAACAGATGATCCCTCCGAACGCGCTGACGGGATCACCGGCCCAGGCAAGCTCGAGTGTTTTTTTCAAATCATCGGATACAGCCAGTCCGCAGGGATTCAGGTGTTTAATAACGGAAACTGCCACTTTCCTGTCAAGGTGGATAACCGAATGATAGGCATCGCATGCTGACTTCCATGCTGCATCTGCATCCAGCATATTGTTATAGGAAAGGGCTTTGCCCTGCAACACATTGGCCTCCGCCAGACAGGCCCCGTGCCTGTTGTTTGAAAATTTATAAAAAACAGCCCTCTGGTGGGGATTTTCACCGTACCGTAAAACGGATCCGTTGTTCAGACTAATCCTTAGCTGCTCCTCATTGTCCGGATTAAAATAGCTGAATATCGCTGCATCATAATGAGAGGAAACAGAAAAGGCATGGGCTGCAAAGGCTTTCCGCTCTTCAACCGATGTATGCCCCTGTTCCCGATCCAGGACATTGTACAGTGCCTCGTATTGATCCTGAGACGCGATTATAACTACATCTTTAAAATTCTTGGCTGCTGCACGAATCAGCGAAATTCCCCCTATATCAATTTTCTCAATTATTTCCTGCTCCGAAGCACCACTGGCCACTGTTTCTTCAAACGGATACAGATCTACAATTACCAGATCGAAAGCCGGAATGTCATATTCTTCAATCTGTGCAAGATCCCCTTTGTTTTCCCGCCGGGCCAGAATCCCCCCAAAAACCTTCGGATGAAGGGTTTTTACCCTGCCTCCCAATATCGACGGGTAACCGGTCAGACTTTCAACACTTTTTACCTTTATACCCAACCCATCAATAAAACGATACGTCCCCCCTGTTGAATACATCTCTATACCCAGTTCTTCAAGTTTCCTTATGATCTTTTCCAGCTTTTCTTTATGAAATACAGAAACCAAAGCAGATGTAATCTTTTTATGTCCAGTCATTTATTATAATATTTCATTAAACCGCAAAGATAACAAAATGCCCATGAATTACATTCAAAATGATCAATAAAAGGCAAAATCCCTTAAAATATCAAGTTTTTATATACATTCAGCACCAAAAATGTAATCCTTAAGAAAAATTAACACTAATCTTTAGACAGGTTGTCAGTTAATCTGAAAAGACGTATGAAACAGCTTTTAATCGCGCGACTGATCCTTGAGAGCTTTAATCTAGCCATCAATTCTCTGAGGGTCAACAAGCTTCGTACCTTGTTGTCGTTGCTGGGCATTACCATCGGTATATTCGCCATTGTATCGGTTTTCACTGTAATCGATTCACTGGAAAGATTTATTCGGGAAAGCCTTGATTCACTGGGAGATAACATGGTTTACATTCAGAAATGGCCCTGGACCCCTCCCGAGGGAGAAACCGAATATCCCTGGTGGAAATACCTCAACCGTCCCTCTCCGGAAATCGAAGAAAACGAAATCTTATTACGGCATGCGAATACTATAGAAAATGCATTTTTCCTGTTTGGATTCAACCGGACCATTGAATACGATAACCGAAAAATTGAAAATGCAGAAATCCTGGCAACTACCTATGGCCTTATGGATTGCTGGGATATAAAAATTGTACGCGGGAGGTATTTTACCGAGTCGGAAATGATCTCCGGTACACCGGTAGCTATCATAGGACCCGATCTTTCAGAAGAATTATTTGACGAGCTGAATCCGGTTGGACGCACCATCAAATTCCAGGGACGGAAATTCAGAATTATTGGTCTGTATGAAAAGAAAGGGCAGGATCTGTTTGGAACCAGCATGGATCAAAGGATTCATATATCTTCACAAAAAGCATTCACCATGGTCGATATCCGAAACCGCGACCAGGGGCAGACCATTTGCATCAAAGCCAGGAAGAATGTTGACCGCGATGAGTTTGTCTCAGAAATAACCGGAATTATGCGAACCATCAGGAAACTCAAGCCTTTGGAGGAAAATGATTTTGCCATCAATGAAGTTAGCATTATTTCAACCCAGTTCGACCAGTTTTTTGCTGTTTTTAATGTGGCCGGTTGGATCATCGGCGGTTTCTCAATATTGGTTGGAGGATTTGGAATTGCCAATATCATGTTTGTTTCGGTGAAGGAGCGAACAAAGATCATTGGCATTCAAAAGTCAATTGGCGCTAAACGGTATTTTATTCTGCTTGAGTTTATTTTTGAAGCCATCATCCTTTCGGTTATCGGAGGCATTGTTGGATTGTTCTTAATCTTTATCGGAACCACAATTTTCAGCTACGCTGCTTCCATGACGGTATCGCTGAGTCTGGGAAATATAGCAACCGGTTTAATGATCTCAAGCGTTATCGGTTTCATTGCAGGATTTATGCCGGCTCTCTCTGCAGCCCGTCTGGATCCGGTTGAAGCCATCAATTCAGTGTGATCCCGGGAGACTGGTTGTTCACGCTCTTTTCCTCTAACACTTTGCCCATACCGACTCCCGGCAGCCTGTGAAACCCACGTTCCTTTCCTTTGGGGATCTTTCTTCTAAAAAACGGTTAAATTGAAGAAAAAACTACCAACAAGCATGTAAACAATCAATCCCAGGATATCGTTGGTTGTTGTGATAAACGGGCCGGTTGCCAGAGCAGGATCTATTTTGAGACGGTTTAACAGTAACGGGACAAACGTACCGAACAGCGATGCAAAGAGGATGACAATAAACAGGGATACACTCACTGTAAAGGTAAGTTGCATGTTATCTTTTGTGATAAAGTTGTAGAAAAAAATCAAGGTAGAAAAAACCAGTGCGGTAATCAGCGCTACGGAAGATTCTTTCAGAAGTTTATTCATCGTTGACTGGATATCTTTTCCCCCGGCAGCGATTGTCTGTACCACAATGGATGAGGACTGAACCCCCACATTCCCGGCCATGGCAGCAATCAGCGGGATGAACAAAGCCAGGCCCTGAAACTTTGTAAGCGCTGTTTCATAGATTCCCAGTACCTGAGCTCCCATAATGCCCCCAAACAATCCGACCATCAACCAGGGAATTCTGGCACGGGTCAGGGGCCATACCCTGTCGGTCATTTCCACATCCCCCGTGATACCTGAAACCATTTGATAATCCTTTTCTGCTTCTTCCCTGATAATATCAATTACATCATCCACCGTAATCCGTCCCTTAAGTCGCCCCTGATGATCTACTACCGGAAGGGCAACCAGGTCATATTTATCGATTATATGGGCCACCTCTTCCTGAGGAGTGTCTGTCGGAACACTTTTAATATCGCTGTTATAAATATTTGAGATTTTTGCATTGGTATGGGTTAGAATTAGTTTTTTCAGTGACAGGATGCCCTTCAGGATTCCCACGTCATCGATCACGTAGACATAATAAATCTCATCCACATCTTCAGCCTGTTGGCTTATTTCCCTGAGGCATTTTGCGACTGTCCAGTTTTCATTGACCGAAACGAGCTCTTTTGCCATAATTCCCCCGGCAGATTCCTCATCGTAATCCAACAGATCTGCAATATCGCCCGCCTGTTCAACATCTTCGATCTCATTTAAAACCTCCTGTTGCAGATCATCATCCAGATCCTGCACAATATCTGCAGCATCATCGGAATCCATGTATTCGATAAACTGCCGGGCAATCACTTCCGGAGGCAAAGCTCTTAGGAACCTTCTCCTGTCCGCTTCAGGAATCTCAAGCAATACATCCGAAGCTTTTTCGCCTCCAAGCAACAAATAGATGTATTTTGCTTCTTCAAGCGATAACACATCCATGATTTCTGCAATATCGGCAGGGTGCAGATCAACAAATAACGAACGTATCTCCTTTTCAGCTTTTTGTTCGATCAGTTGCTGCAACATCTCGACATATTCTTTGGTCAGTTCGAAGTGCATAATCACCTGTTTTTAAGGCGGAGTTCAATCTGCCTGGTTAATGAAATAAATTGGCTTATATCCATTTGTTCCGGTCGTAGGGTTGCAAATTCTTCCGGCACGGCACCATATGCTGCTTTCAATGAATTCCGCAACATTTTACGGCGCTGGTTGAACGCTGTTTTTACAACGTTAAAAAATAATTTTTCATCACATTCCAACTGTTTTCTTCGGTTTCTTCTTAACCTGATAACAGCAGATTTTACGCGCGGAGGCGGAGTAAATACCTGTTCATTGACAGTAAAAAGGTATTCAACCGTATAAAATGCCTGGAGCAAAACGCTCAGGATTCCATAGGTTTTGGAACCATGGGAGGCACTGATTCGCTCAGCAACCTCTTTCTGCACCATCCCCACCACTTCCGGAATTTTATGTTTGTATGCAAGTACTTTAAAAAAGATCTGCGATGAAATATGGTACGGAAAGTTCCCGATCAGGATAAATGGTTCACTGAAATATTCATTCAGGTCGCATCTCAGGAAATCGGCCTCAATAATATGGTTTTGAAGTTCCGGAAAATGGTTGGCTAAATAGCGGACTGATTCAGAATCAATTTCGATAACTTGTAACCGGATTTGCGGATTTTGCAGTAAAAAACGGGTAAGGACTCCTGTTCCCGGACCAACCTCAAGTACCTGGGTGGTATCCTCAGGAGTCAGGTAGTCAACAATTTTTCGGGCAATATTTGTATCGTTCAAAAAATGCTGACCCAGATGCTTTTTGGCCCGTACAAAACTCATTGTTCTCCGAATCGTTCATTTTTGTATCCAACTAATGATTCTTTTACCCCTTTGTTATTAAAACAAATTTATATTTTTGCCGGAACGGTTCAAAAAAACCGGTATATTCAAGCGCTGAAATTAATAAAATTTTTCAGTGAATGGAAAAATCAACGTGGTTATTCACCAAAAAGATTTTAGTTTGAAAAAAAAGATATTCAATGCACTGAAATACCTTGCTTTTTTTGCAGTGGGAGCTGTTTTGTTCTGGCTGATATACAAAGACATGGATATTGACAGGATGAAGGATGTTCTACAGAACGATGTAAAATACCTCTGGATCTGGGTTGCACTCTTCCTGGGATTATTAAGCCATATCAGCCGTTCCTTGCGATGGAATCTGATGATTGAGCCATTAAGCCACAAACCCCGGTTGCTGAACACTTTCCTGGCCGTAATGACAGGGTACCTTATGAATCTTGTATTACCCCGGATGGGGGAGATCTCCCGATGTGGGATCCTGGCCCGCTATGAAAAACTATCGTTTGCCCAATTGATTGGAACCGTGGTTACAGAACGTCTGATCGACCTGTTGATGTTGATGTTATTTACCCTGGTGGTGGTGATAACACAATTTGGCCAGATATTGGGATTCCTTCAAAAAAACCCAGGTATCGAAAAAAATGCAGTTTCCATCTTTACCTCTCCTGTTTTATGGATTGGATTACCTGTAATCATTGTTCTTGTAATTATTTACCGGAAAACCTTAAAACACACGCTCCTGTTCAGAAAAGTCAATCAGACCGTCACTCTGTTCAAGGAAGGTTTTAGTTCGGTACGTACGATGAAAAAGAAATGGACATTTATCGGTCATTCGTTTTTTATCTGGCTGATGTATTACCTCATGCTTTATGTCGTCTTTTTTTCTTTTGATTTTACCCGTCTTCTTTCACCTCTGGCTGGACTTACAACGTTTGTTCTGGCCAGTTTTGGCATGGTTGCCCCGGTGCAGGGAGGAATCGGCGCCTGGCATTTTATGGCTATGGAAGCCCTCTCTATTTACGGGGTCCCCAACGAGGATGGAAAAATCTTTGCCTTAGTGGCTCATACCACCATGAATGCGATGATTATTGTTTTAGGGATAATCTCCTTGTTGATTCTCCCCTTTATAAACCGGCGGCCTAAGGCAACGGAAGCATAGAACCATGGTACGTTTTCGTGGTCCCTGCCTGGTTGCAAATTGAAGGAGAATCGTACCTTTACAGGCAAAAACCCATCGATGAATACGGAGTTTTTTATTGCAAAACGGCTCTATTGGGACAAAAAAAATCAACATTTTGTTTCAAGAAGAATTATAAACATCGCGCTTGTGAGCATCGTACTGAGCCTGGTAGCAATGATTATTTCCGTCTCTGTAATTACCGGATTTAAGGATGAAGTGAGAAATAAAGTGGTTGGATTCGGGGGACATATCAGAATCATCAATTACGATTCAAACCTTTCAGCAGAAACACAGCCTGTTTCGAAAAATCAGGATTTCCTTCCCTCACTGAAAAATCTGGACATGATTACACACATTCAGGTTTTTGCCACAAAACCGGGAATCATTAAAACCCGGGATCATATTGAAGGAGTTATTGTGAAAGGTGTAGATACCGGTTATGACTGGAATTTCTTCACCCGGTATTTAGTGAAAGGCCAGATACCTCCGATGAACGATTCAGCCCGGATCAACGAAATCCTGATCTCTGAAAAAACATCGAACCTGCTGGGCTTCGATATCGGTGACGATGTATATGTCTATTTTATCAATGAGGACCGCAAAACACCCAACATCCGGAACTTCAAGGTCAGTGGTATTTTTAATACCGGGCTTGAAGAATTTGACCGTCTGTTTATTCTTGCCGACATAAAACACATTCAACGCCTGAACAACTGGGATCCGGACCAGGTCAGCGGTTTCGAAATAACCATCCGTAACTTTAAGGACCTGAATCTTGCAGAGTATCTGATCAGGGAGCGGGTCATTGCCTATGATGAACAAAACGGGGTGTCCCTGCGTACCGAAAATATCCTGCGCAAATATCCCCAGATCTTCGACTGGCTCTCGCTTCTCGATATGAATGTCTGGGTTCTGCTTATCCTGATGACTCTTGTTGCAGGAATCAATATGATTTCCGGGTTGCTGGTATTAATGCTTGAGAGAAGTACCATGATTGGCATTCTTAAATCGTTGGGTAGCCCGGACCATAGCATCCGGAAAGTCTTTCTTTACCTTTCGGGATTTCTTATTTCCCGGGGCCTGTTATGGGGAAACGTAATCGGAATATTGTTCATCCTGCTCCAGAAGTATTTTAAACTGATGCCCCTGGATGCAGCATCCTATTATATGTCCTATGTTCCCGTACACCTTTCACTGTTGCATCTGGTTCTCCTTAATATTGGGACCATGGCAGCGGTTCTGACGATGCTTTTGATCCCGGGTGCCTACATCAGCAGGATCTCCCCGGATAAAACCCTGCAGTTTGATTAAGTCCGGTCAGATAGGTATTACGTTGACATAATGTTGGTAATTACTCAGTACTTTTTGCACGTACTGGTAGGGTTCTTCCCCCCGGCAATAGCCCCATTTTACCTCCGGTTCTTTAATGTATTTGTCCAGCGATTTATTTAACAGGTAATAATCGACATTATCTTTCCATGTCAACGGATTTTTGCCATATTTCTCTGCCAGCCGCTGAGCATCTTTCACATGCCCCAGCCCCACGTTAAATGAAGCAAGTACAAATCGTATCCGTTCGGTTGAATCGGTCACTGTTGGTTTGAAATAATCATCCAGCCAGGTAAGAAGGCGAATCCCTCCTGATATATTCTGTGCCGGATCCGTAATATCCTCCACTCCAAAAGTTTCTGCTGTGGATGGCATCAGTTGCATCAGCCCCTGTGCTCCGGACCAGGAATCAGCCTCAGGGGAGAATCTTGATTCAACATAGACAATGGAGGAGATCAGACGCCAGTCCCATTGATGTTCTGCTGCGATCTCTTTTATTAACGCATCGTATTCTGAAATTTTTCCTCCACTTATGCTGTGGTAATCACTTGCCACCCTGTACTTTGAACGGGAACTCAGAAAGTATCTCCGGTACAAAATCCGGTAGGTTGCCGTCTCTTTGAATTCCTTTAACCAGTTGTTGAGGTATTGAAGCCATTCCGCTTCCCCTTTCCTTACAGCCCAGGCTATATTCTGAGGAAAACTTACCGGAGTTGAAATATCAATATTCGGATAATAGGTCTTATTAACCCTTGCTACATTTTCATCACAAATCGTATACTCAATTTCACCATTGGCTACACGGCCAACCAGTTTTTCCACCCCATAGATGGTATCTTCAACAATATGTATAGGCTGCCCGATCTCTTCTGATAAACTCTGAAGTCGTCTGTAGTACGCGGTATTTTTTTGTACATGAATGGTTTTGCCTGCAAGGTCCAGTTGATTTCGAATAATCTGTCTGTCAAGTTCTTCATAACTCATGCTCTGCCAGTTATCCGGTAATCGCTGAACCAGTACCTGCCGGGTTTGTTCCAATGGTTCTGTAAAATCCACTCGTTCACTGCGGTTCCTGGTAACGGTAAGATTCTTGGCAATCACATCGAATCTGCCTTCTATGAGCCCCTCAAAGGTTTCTTCCAGGTTGTTGCTGACCACAATTTCCAGCTGAACATCCATTTTTTCTGCCAGTGCCTGGAGTATTTCATAGGTAAATCCCATGGGAACAGCCCGGTATACAAAATAATTTGTGGAGTTGTAATCAACCACAACCCGTAGTTTTTTCTTGGCAAGAATCTCCTGAAGCAAGGTCCCTTTGTTTTTGCCAGATCCATCCCCTGTTTCCTGGGTTCCTTTATGGCAGGAACATACGAAAAGTAAAAAAGCAAAAACCAGGAATACACGAACAAAGCCTGTTTTCCTCTCTTTCATCTTCTTCAAAAAAATAAATCCCTTAGTCATAAAATTTCCAGTCCACTCCAAGCCTGAAAGTCATTCGGTTCATAGGGTGATGCAAAGCAGTAAAATATTCTTTGTTGAAAACGTCTGATCCCACATTTATCAGTTTAAAAAATACCCTGGTCCTTTTCAGTTTCAGACTTACATAGGCATCAATATACGGATAATTTCCTATCTCCTTCTCATTCTGGAGATAAAAAAATCCGGTTGCAGGATTATATGCATCGGCATAATACCTGGTATTGAAACGGGTATCCAGACCGATTTGAGTATACATAACCTTCGATATCAATAACTTATAGTATATTCCTGCATAGGCGGAAAAATCCGGCAGGTGAATAAACTCTTCTGAAGAAGATTTCTGAAAAAGCAACTTCGCATCGAAGGTAAAATTTCCAAGAATGAATTTTTTATTCAGGTAGGCAGAAAAGACCAACAGTTCATTTTTTGTTTGAGAGGGGATTCCGAGGGTATCGTTGTAAATAAAATTGTTGATGAGTGCATAATTGGCACCCATTTCAAAATTCCTCTTTTCCGAACTCAGTCTTATTCCGGCCTTCATCTGTTGCTCATGGTTAAAACTGTTATACCAGGTATAATGATTGGAATGATACCTGTGCTGAAAATAATCAGGAACCTTGTTTTGCAGATTGGCTGTGATTTCGATAAAAGCGGCTGTATCTTTCAGAAAATTCAAGGGTTTATAAATCGATCCTGTAATTTTTGTTTGCCCGCTGTGGTATCCCGTGATATAAAAACGTCCATCGAAATTCCAGTTCCAGAATTTTCCTGTTTCGCGAAAGATTCCTGCCCCTACATAAATATCTGAATAGGTATCGGTAAAGTATTCATCGCCTGAGTACCCGGGAATGCCAATTTTCACAAAATCAAAACCCAGGTAAGCACGTTTCCCGAAACTGTACTTATTCTCAGGATTCTCCCATTGCTTTGCCTGGAGGATTCCGGTAAATTTATGAAACCTTACCGAATCATTGGTTATGGAATCGTTGAGGGTAGCCGGAAGAAAAAATTCATTGTTCACTTCATCTTACTCTTCAGTAAACTGCCTCAGGTTGGTTGAATACTCCAGGTAACTTAAGAATGAAAAACGGGGAAGAAAGAACAGGGAATCCGCTTTTCGTTCCTGTACCGCAACTTTTGTGTTCAGGGAATCCACCCAGGAGCCAATTTTATATTCTGAAGTAGCATAAAAATAATTGCTTCTGTATTCCGAACGTGTATCCACCAGATTAAAAAGAATGACATCGTCAAATATCTGGCTGTCATCTTTCATTCCCCCGTTTTCATCGTTTCCAATCCGGTTTGAGATAAACCCTCCATGAAAGCTGTATTGATCAGTAATATAGCTGGAATAGAGCGCAATGAAATTATTCTTATGTTCCTGTTCAATATATTGTCCCTGGGATCTTGCCTGATCAAACCTGAAAGTAACATTAAGATCCGGATTTATATTCTGTGTATGCAACACATTAAAGCGTGTTTCATTTTTACGGTTCTTATTTTCACTCTGGCTGTAATCAAGAAACGTATAGGGAGTTGTCGTGTTATAGTACCGTACATTATGGGGAGTCAGCAAATACGCATCGTGGGTCTGAAGAAAGAGAAAACCGGTATGGTATTGTCTTGAAAAAAAATTATTGGGAAGATAAGCCCCTCCATAATTCCCTGTATAGGTATTTGTTATGGCATTTTTATAAATTGGGTGGTATATCTGAATTTTATCTTGTGTGGTATCACGTTCAACGAAATGTATAAAAGCTCCTTCTCTCTGCAACTCCCATGCGTTGATTCTTGATTCAATATCTGTATGAAGATTCTCCGGTTTACTTTTATCGTCCTGTAATCCTTCTGGATTCAGTTGTGAAAAACCAATAGCCGGTAAAAAGCAGGTTAGTAACAGGAAAGGGTATTTAAAATTCAACATGCTCTTTACAAATAAATAAAAAGATGTCACAAATCTAAAAAAAGGATTCATGCAACCGTAAAAACAGGGAAAGTTTTCACCTTAATTAACAACTTTTGTAATAAAGCCATTGTCTTCAACCGGTTGGTAGACTTTTTATCCTTCAAAGGGACAAAAATAGGAGTGCGAACCATTCATTCACAGTTTCAATTATTGCGTCTCAGACGCTGAACCAACAACCCTTCGTTACCGCAAAAACTCAAGCGAGGGGCAGCTGGGGGGTACTTTAAACTGCCCCCTGCTGGCGCAAATTTGTAATTTGTGCCTTATCTTGCAAAGATAAAATTTCAATTCTACCGAATTGCACACCGATTGAAAATCGGCGCGAGCGGGAGTTTTTCCAGTTCCGCAATTCTCCTGGTCTCTTTATTTAAAGACTGGACTCTATGCCCGGGAAAACTATGTTCCCCTTTCTGTTGGAAATCCTTTCGCCAACGATATAATAGAAAGGGTTCGATACCCAATTCCTGCGCGAGCTCAGATACATTCTTGCGCTCTAAACTCAACTTGACTGCATTCTCTTTGAATGATTTGTCGTAATGTGTTCTTTTTTTTCTCATTTTACACAAAATTAAGTTTTTATGCTTAACTCTGTGTCCCGGCTAAGTTAGTAATTCCACACGTATCT
>Ga0307422_1000733_pt1 | contig 17680 bp, 19 predicted proteins | sample SalMarWE160290MG_FD_202153 | JGI IMG/M metagenome (GOLD analysis project Ga0307422, IMG submission 202153) | Salt marsh sediment microbial communities from the Plum Island Ecosystem LTER, Massachusetts, United States - WE1602-90 | ecosystem: Environmental > Aquatic > Marine > Intertidal zone >...
GCAAGAAGCTCCTAAAATGGAAATTGCTAAATTATTATGGTATAAAGAATTAGTATTTTACTAACTTAATATATTATGAGTTTTGCAATTTCCTCTATAAACTTAAAAATAATCGGATTTAAGATGCGGGTATTTACAAGATTTTTAAAAACCAAATCTTCTGTACAATTATTAAATATTGCTATCATCCTGGCTATAATCACTATTGGCTATAATATCATAGAAGGAATCATTTCTATTTTTTTCGGCACCCAAGATGAGACATTAGCCCTGTTTGGATTTGGTGTGGATAGTTTCGTGGAGGTAATATCTGGAATAGGCATACTTTACATGGTTATTCGCATAAAAAGGAATGCACAGTCCGATCGAAATCGCTTTGAGAGAGTTGCCCTGCTGACTACGGGTGTCGGTTTTATGCTGCTATCCGGGGGATTAATTATGGGTTCGGTTCTCAATCTCATCTATGAGCACCAGCCATTAACAACAACAGCGGGGATAATTATTTCACTGATTTCACTTATAACCATGCTTTTCTTATATTTTGCCAAATTGGAAACAGGTAAAGCAATAGACTCAAAAGCCATAATAGGTGATGCTAAATGCACGCTCACCTGTTTTTATTTATCGGGCATACTATTATGCTCAAGCGCCCTGTATGCACTGTTTAAGATCGGATACTTCGATGTTATCGGAAGCCTTGGTATAGCGGTTTTTGCCTTTAAAGAGGGTTGGGAATCCATAAGCGCTTTTATACAAAAGAAATCCACATGTAACTGTGAGGATGAACTTACATGATTAATAGGAGTGAGATATGAGTGAATATTTTTCAGAGCAAGATAGACAGGAGAAATTGAAGAATATTATTAAGCGTCTCCATCAGGGAGAGAGCGTGCATGATGTAAAGAAAGATTTTCACAAACTTATTAAAAATGTAAGCTCGGAGGAGATTTCAAAAATGGAGCAGGCCCTGCTTGAGGAAGGTTTTTCTGTTGCAGAAATTCAGAAGCTGTGTGAAGTACATGTCGAAGTATTCAGGGATTCGCTCTCTAAACAAAAAACCGCGGCCAGACTTCCGGGGCATCCCATACACTCATTTCTGTTGGAAAACAAAGAGATAAAACAGAGAATAAAACAGTTGAATATACTTTTGCGTAAAATTAAAAAGCAAAAACAAGATAAACCCTTATATAAGCAATTTAAAAACAAATTCAAGGAAATAAAACCCATTGAACTTCATTACCAGAGAAAAGAAAATCAGCTGTTCCCCTACCTTGAGCAAAAGGGATTTACCGGACCCTCTAAAGTGATGTGGGGCAAGCATAATGAAATTAGAAAAAAAATAAAGCAGTGCCAAGAGCTGCTTTATCAAGAGGTAATCCCTGTGGTTATAAAAGAGTGCAGTTCTCTTTTCGCAGGCATTTTAAAAATGATTTTTATGGAGGAAAAAATCCTCTTTCCCACCGCTTTAAAAAAGCTTACAGAAAGAGACTGGGCCGAGATCCGTAAGGGAGAAAAGGGAATCGGTTATGCCTGGATAAAACCAGGTAATGTCTGGGATGCAGGAATTGTCATAAAAAAGGATATAAACAATACGCGCGCGACCGGAGGAGAAACTAGTTTAGCATCCCAGCGGGGATTGACCTTGAACGTAGGCACACTCACCCAAGAGCAGATAAATCTCATGCTGAAAGCACTACCCTTTGATGTCACCTGCGTGGATGAGGAAGATAAAGTTCTGTATTACACGGGAAGTGAGGAACGGGTCTTCCCCAGAAGCCCTGCAATTATCGGCCGTAAAGTGCAAAATTGTCATCCGCAAAAAAGCGTTCATGTGGTCGATCAAATCTTAAAAGCCTTTAAAGAAAAGAAACATAAGGTGGCTGAATTCTGGATGAGCATGAACGAGCGTTTTATTCATATCCGCTACTTTCCGTTGTATGATTTACTGGGAAAATATAATGGGTGTACATGATGAAAATAAGTATCCCTGGCTTGTGCTGCCCAGGCTTTTTTATACAACCAAAAGGTATTGGGCTTGCAGTTTCATCTGGAAACCACTTTTAATGGGATAGCGAAGCTTGTGAGAGCATGTAACGCTGATCTAACAAGCGGTAAATATGTTCAGTCGGAACAAGAAATATATATGCTATCACAAAAGTGTCTTCACACCTCAAACGGCATTATGCACGCTATTTTGGAGAAAATTAATAATGATTCGATAAAGCAGAACCGGTAATTGCGTATCAGAATATGTGTGTGTTCATTATCGTAATGAGTTACTGATTATGAGTATAATACTTCATTAATCAGCTCTTTCAATCCGGCTTCAAGACTTTCTTTATACTCCATAACACGAGATACATAGTTAAGCGTAATGAGCGGAGCACCCTTGTTGGAGATTCTGTTTTCACCCGCATTGTACATTGAAAGCGCTACAATCTCGTTTTGGCCTCTTTCCAGACAGTATTTCAAATACTTCAAGCCAAAAAGCGTGTTAGTTTCAACCGAGAAGAAGTCTTCTTCGCCTAATTCCGGAAAGGATTTGGAATTAAGCTGGAAAAGACCTCGATCGATTGATTCATCTTTATTGATATTTATCGCATATACATCAAATCCGCTTTCTCTATTGCATAAAGCAAACGCCAAAGCGGGAGAAATATTATACATATCGGCATATTTGAGAATAGTTCTTGTGACTAATTCCGATCGGGTTATTTTAGTATAATATGTTATGAGTATTTTTTGAGTAATCTCATTCCTATAGAGAGTTAAACTAAGATCTTTTTTTGCTATAGGGGCCAGGTATTTGCCTATTACCTTTTTAGAAGCCAGGTTTTTTTCCGGCTGCCCACTCTTCAAATTTAGGTTTTTTCCCTCAAATGGAACATACGATGAGGCAATAATTATTGATATAAGCAACAGTATTCCTATTTTTGGAATAACAACCTCCTTCAATCAATTATATCTGTTGATACTATACATAATTTAAGTTAAAATACACTCCGTAGAGGGCATTTTAGCAATTAATATAACTATTTTTTCTGCTATCGCCAACAAAAAAGTGAGAGCACTATAGTAATATGGTATAAGGATTATGGGGTTTGTTCCTGGATCAGTACTACGGCATAGGCTTCAATTGCTTGTTCCTGTCCTACGCTTCCTAAGCCCTCTTTAGTTTTACTCTTAATTGAAATTGAAGAAGATGTAAGATCCAAAGCATGCGCCAGATTTTCTTTAATATGAGGGATATGGGGGAGCAGCTTTGGTTTTTCAAGTAGTATTGTGCAATCAATATTGATAATATCACAGCCGTTTTGACCAAGGAGCTTTAAGGTTTCTGCCAGAAGAATACGACTGGAAATATCTTTATACAGGGGATCATCCGGAGGGAAATGAGTTCCGATATCACCCAGAACGGCAGCTCCCAGCAAGGCATCGATAAGTGCGTGAATAAGCACATCTCCGTCCGAGTGACCCAGCTCTCCTTTTTCGGAAGGGATAACAACACCACCGAGATAAAGTTTGCGTCCGCTTACCAATTTATGAATATCATAGCCAAAGCCGATTCTCATTCTTCTTCCATCTCAAATTTATAAGTGAGCTTCCTGTTCGCAGGGTCACCGGGTATAGTATAGACTTTTTTCTTAAGCAGGGTATACATCTCCGCGTCATCAAGATATATGATGTCAGTCTTCTGTGCCAGTCGATGTGCTTTTATAATTTCGGAGAATAAAAAACCCTGCGGAGTCTGAGCGCCTTTTACCCGGTTTTTATTCAGATGTTGTTCAATATATCCGTTTCCAGCTATTTTTTTTAGTGCATCAGAAATATTGATAACAGGAATACAGGCACCGTATTTTTTTGTGAAATCAGTTATTTTATTAATGAGGGCTATGCTAATCCATGGCCTGGCGCCATCATGGATCAGCACAATCTCCGGGGCAAGCGGCAGCAGGACTTGTAATGCCAGAAATACTGATTCTTGCCTGGTTGATCCGCCTTCAATGAGTGTTATCATGCTCACAGCAGCCGGCTCAATACAAGATTTCAGGAGCTTTGTTGTATATTCGATATCACCTTTAGGTACTGTAATTACTATATGCTTAAAACGCTCTGCGGATAAAAAACTGCTTACGGCTTTACAAAAAACCGGTACTCCGTCAAGTAATAAGTACTGCTTTTTTTTGTTCATCTTTATACGGGAGCTTAGTCCCGCAGCGGTTATTATTGCAGCTGCGGAAGTCAATCTAATTCCATTCTTTTAAAGATCAATGCTTCGACATCATGCTTCTCTCTATTCAGCGAGTAGGCGATTTCATCGATAAGTAATTTTAATGCGGTATCAAAAAGTTTGCGTTCTAGAATGGGCAGTTCTTTTATTTTACTACGATTATAGAGTGAGCGCACTACTTTGGCAATATCCAAAACACTGCCCTTTTTTAATAGATCAAGATTCATTTGATAGCGCATTTTCCAATCCGCAGAAATCGGCTGGTAATCTTCAGCAACAACATTTAGTGCCTTTTGGGCTTGTCTTTTATCCACAATAGGTCTAATTCCTCTCTCATCGACTTTATCTACCGGAACCATTACGGTCATATCGGGAACATCCAAATAAATTATGTAGTAGAGGAGTTTTTTACCTTGGAATTTCTTTTCTTCGATAGTCATTACTTGTCCAACACCCTGCAGAGGATAGACTATCCTTTGCTCTAATTTATACTTTAATTTAACATTTTTCTTTTTAGTTTTTTTAGCTGGCTTGGTTTTCATACTACTTAATATACAGTAAATATTTTATGTAATCAACATACAATCAGCATAGCTGATTGTATGTTGGGGAGTACCGAGCACTCAAGTTTGTTGAGTGCTCGGTACAGGGTGGAAGAAAAGCCACCACTTCCTGTGGTGGCTTTTCTATAGTCAAAACAATCTAAATACTATAGATTAAAAAACTATGGAAAGCTCCAAGTCAACGAAAAAAAGGCTGGGTGTTATAATATTTTTATTTACATTTCTCGGTATTCTCTTTTTGCTTATTATCGTATTTCATCAGGAGATCTGGAAGATATTTGAGAGTGTAGACACTATTAGGGAATGGGTGAACTCATGGGGGATTCTTTCTCCTCTGGTTTTTGTTTTCCTGCAAATAATTCAGGTAGTCATTTTTATAATTCCCGGCGAAGTACCGCAAATAGCCGGCGGATATTTATTCGGCTTATTTTGGGGCATTGTTCTTTCCACCATAGGTATTGCCATAGGTTCTGCGGTAAATTTTTATCTGGCACGCTTTTTAGGGCTTCCCTTTGTAGAGGCGCTGCTGCCCCATAAAAGTCTTTTAAAGATGCGTAAATTAATTTCGGGAACCAGGTCCGCATTAGTATATTTCATTATATTTCTTATTCCGGGTATCCCCAAAGATGTAATTGCCTATGTAGCAGGACTTTCCAATATTAAGTTTTGGGTATTTATTGTCATTTCAAGCGGTGGGAGATTGTTGGGATTGATATTGTCGGTGATTATCGGTGTAATTTTAATAGTAATAGGAATCATTTATAGAGACAGATTATATAACTTGCTAAAACGAATTACCGAACAATCTGAAAAACAATAATTTATGACAAGCGAGCTTCTTGCAAAAATAATATTTTTGCAAGAAGCTCTTAAAATGGAAATTGCTAACTTATTATGGTATAAAGAATAAGCATTTTACTAACTTAATATATTTTGAGTTTTGCAATTTCCTCAAGCAGCTATTTTTTTACAATCCAGGGCGGAACTGACGTATTCTTATATGCAATATATTTAAGAGGGTGTATGTCCAGAATATTCCCATACCAACCGTCAATTATATCCAGGTCGATAATATTGTAAGATGCAATATGATTAATTGGTAATATGACGGCTTCTTGAAGCAGGATTTCTTCTGCCCGGGCCAGTTTTTGATATCGTTCCAGGCCTATACTTGCTAACGCTTCTTGGATTAAATTATCATATTCTTTATGATTAAGAAGTGCTTCGTTGAGATTGCTATTGCTTGTCCACATCTGCAAAAAAGCCAGAGGATCCGCAAAATCGCCTATCCAGGTATAGGAACTGATGGTATAGTCATGAGAATTAAGTGCAGTAAAGAAATCATGGGATTCGATTTCTTTATATTCTATCTGCACTTCCAAATGTTCCCTCCATGTTTCAGTTACAATATCGGCAAACAGGGTATTGCCTTTGGAAACAAGAAAGCTTATAGGCGGGAGTCCTTTGCCTTTGGGGAAACCTGCTTGCTCCAATAAAGAAAGACCCTGCTCGATATCTTGGGCGCTTATTCCCTTTCTGCTCGGGTATTTAGGAATTTGGGGAATAAGTTTATCGGTAGGCAGGGGCGAATAATCTTTAGACCGCAGTTTATCCCAGGATATCATGAGTGAAAGCCCTTTGCGTACACGATAATCATCCCATGGCTTTTTATTGCATACAAAAAAGAAAAAGCTTGTGGCAAACATGGGGAATATTTCTATTTTGGCCTTGGATTCATTTTCCAACGCTTCAAAGTCACAGTCGCTAAGGCTTGTCCAGTGTATTTTGCCCTCATTAAAATCTAAGGCAACCTGTTTAGGATCGTCATAAAATAAAATTCTCACTCTATCTATAGTAACCTGTTCTTTATCCCAGTAATGGTCATTCTTTTTCAGAATGAATTCATTATCCTTTCTTTGATAAAGAAAGAAAGGACCATTGCTGATGAGCGGGGCTTTTTTATCCCAGTCACTTTTATTAAGATAAGAGGGATGAACCGGAGAGAAACTTAAAATGCAGAGTAGTTTTAAAAAATGGCTGGTCGGTTTTTCAAGTTCTATTTCCAGTATTTTATCTCCGAGAACGCGGAGGCCTACCGAATGAGGATCTTTGGAATTACCTTTGCGATAGCTTTCAGCGCCTTTTATTACATCTAAATATACGGAATATTCGGCATGTTGTGCCGGATTGAGCAGCTCCAGCCAGGTAGCTTTAAAATCCTCGGCAAGGACCGGATCGCCATTACTAAAGTATGCATTTTCACGTAAATAAAAAGTATAGATGAGTTTGTCGTCGGACAGTGTCCAGCGTTCGGCCATAGCCGGAATCGGCTCAAGGGTAATCGGATGATATGTCATCAGCCCTTCACAGAGCGCGGTGAGGATCTGAATTTCTGTGCTCTTGTGTACATGAATCGGATTGAGCGTGATGTCTTGCACGCTGAGCGCAATAACAAAATCATTTTGTATACTCTCGTCCTGCTTGTCGGTATTTTGCTCTTCAGATGCAGCAGGATATATAAAAAGTGCTGCAAGCAGTAATAACACGGGTATGGATATTTTTAATCGCATATTCTAACCTCTACAATATTGAATCTACCCATTTTTGATTAAGCGGTCAATAAAATCTCGATTTACGCACTGTTTACATCTTATTGTAGCTTAAGCAGCTTAATAATTCCGCATATTACCCAATTTTTTTTGGGTTTTAGAACTTAATAATATTGAATAACGAAAGAAAAAACAGAGTTATTCCACCTATACCTGCAATCAGGGAAAGAATTAAAAGAACTGTCATGGAACCTTTAGCACTTCGTATCAATTCTTCTTCGCTTTTTACGCTGATTATGAATTTATCCCCTTTTTTAGAAGATTTTTGCATACAGATCTCTCCGCTTGAGTCGGCAGCTTCTCCCAGCACATATAAATCACGGTTTAAGGGGATAATTTCTTCTTCATAGCGGTAGCCGATCGTACGCCTCTGAGCTGTCTGTGTAATGCTCCCCAAATTAATCGCGAGACCTGCTATGTGTAAAGATGTACCACGTACTTCTCCCGGTTCAAAACGGGAATATGCCTTTTCCGTGACAAATGATGCTCCGTCCGGATTCACTTTAATTCTATCCGTAGCATCTTGAATATAAAATGGTGTGGAACGTGTATTATGTGCTACAGTATCCGAACCCCTTCTTGTTTGCTGTATCTTGTTGCCGTTGCTATCCGTATCCCAGTATGTTTCTTCATATTCACGGGTTACACTCATCGAATAATATACGCACCGAGCTTTAGCCAGTTCTGATGTAAGTGGATTATCACAGACTGCTTTTCCTTTAACCTCGGTTATTTGGTTGAATGATCCGGCCCCGATATCTGTGGCAACGGCGGATGAGATTTCTTTTAACTCATTTATGTTCGACGTCTCGGTACTTTTAATTCGAAAGAGTTTTTACTCTGGAAAGAATATCCGACGAACAAGGCTATGGCCCCTGCGACAAGCCCGATTCCAATAAATGGCCCCATAATTTATTCCTTTCATAATTTAGCTTCTATAAAAAATGCTAAGTCTTAATGAACAAAATTTCAAGATGATTTTTAAAAAGTGCAGCGATTCTCATTTTGTACAATGTATGTTTAATAAAGCTCAGATATACATAATAAATTGCTAATATAATCGTACAAAATGAGAATTGCTGTAGAAAGTGATCATTAAAAGACAGAGTAGGGGGTTACTTCTTGGATTTTTAATTTGACTCTTAACTTCGAGATGTAGCTGCCTGCTGAAATAAAGATTTGCGGAGCCTCTTCTATAAGTGCCTGCCCGATTATCTGCCGGGGTTTATTGAAAAGTTGGGTCTTAAGAAGATTTCGTATTGCGTTTTTAATTGCCTGTTCATAAGAGGTTATTTTTTCCGAATAACTTTTAAAGAGATTGCCTTCTCCTCTGCCTGTGGCTGAAGGAATAGCATTGCTCAGCCACGCGCTGCGTCTCTTTATTTGGTACTCTTCCAGTTCGTATTGTACTTTGGTGAAAAGTTTCCTATTTCTATGTTCGGTATAAATAATTTTCAGGTTTTTATCGCCCCTTGGTATTTCGCTGATTGGAGTAAGCTGAAACTGTTCCTGAACGTTCCTACTTTTATCAAACGGAACATAGGAAAAATCGAATCCATAAATCATACCGGAGATAATAAAGCGTGCCTCATTTAAAATATTTTCTGCAGCTTGTTTTTTTGAGAGGGGGTAATCGGTATCCTGTTCTCTCACAGGCGGTTCAAGCTCACACCACACATCTATGGTTAAAAGCTCAAATTGGATAGAAAAAATGTATGCCGATAAAAACAGTGAAATGCAAACTATAAAAATTTTTTTAAGAAACCCCATGTATGGTTAGATTATCGGTTCAGCAATTCTCATTTTGTACAGTTCTTTAAAGAGAAACCCAAAATTGCGGTTATCGGATGTTTTTTCTGATTTCCTGTATAGGGTTTATGCCAAAGCGGACAAGAAAATATAAGAATCCTACTAAAAGGCCGGAGAGATGTCCCAGATGTGAAATGCCGCTGGCCGGATTTAATACCTGGGAAAAAAGTTCTATCGCCGTGAAAATAATAAGAAGCATGTAAGCTTTAACAGGAAGTATTCCCCAAATATAAACAGGCTGGTTGGGATGCCGGGTGGCAAATGCCAAGAGCAGTCCGTAGATAGCACCCGATGCCCCTACAACCACAGCATTGCTCATTCCCAATAGGGGATACCCAAATGTAAGAATTATTCCTGCACCTATACCAATTGTAAAATAATAGAGTAAAAATTCACTACTGCCGAACTCACGCTCCAGCTGTGTGCCGAACATAAAGAGAATCAGCATGTTTATTAAAATATGGAAAAAACCTCCGTGCATGAACATATAGGTTACAATCTGCCAGATATATCCATCTCTTAATACGGATTCCGGAATTAATGCAAAGTATTGATTAAGCACACTGGTCCCGGCGGCCATGTCGAATAATTGGCCAGTAGTGGTAACAGGCATTAATACCTTAAATATAAAGAAAACAACATTAACAATTATTATAATCAATGTAACATTATAGTATTTATATGAAAGCGGTCTTCTTAGCAAAGATAACATTTTCATAATAACAAAGTACGAACATATAAAAAATAAGTCAATAGAGGAAAGAATGAAATGAGGAACTTGACTATACTGGAAAAACTATTAATGATATGGTTTATTTAAACTGGTTATGAAACGTATATCTGATTTTTACACACAAAAAGCAAAGGCTCAAGGCTATCCCGCACGCTCTGTGTATAAATTACAAGAGATATTAAGGAAATACGGGCTGCTCAAAAAAGGCGCTCGAGTCCTCGATCTAGGGGCTGCACCCGGCGGTTTTAGTCAGTATTTATTGGAATGTTTAAAGGGGACAGGCTGGGTGTATGGAGTAGATATATGTTCAGATATTTCAGTGCCGGGGCGGTTTACTAATTTTACTTTCCTGCATGGAGACATTTTTTCCGCTTCCGTGTTGAACTCGATAAAAAACAAGAAACCGTTTGATCTTGTGGTGAGTGATGCAGCTCCGGCCACAACGGGAAACCGGGTTGTGGATACTCATAAATCCCTTGAAATTGCTAGACGCGTTTTTGAAATCGCCAAAGCCGCATTAACTGCTCACGGCGCTCTGATTGTAAAACTCTTTCAGGGTGGTGAAGAACTATTATTCATGCGTGAAATGAAAACCTGCTTCAAGCAAGTAAAAGGATTTAAACCTAAAGCCTCCCGTAAAGAGTCGTTCGAAACCTACTACATTGGGGTCAATTTTTTTAAGCAAAGAGTGAACTCGCATGAATAAAGATTTATCTCAGAGTTTTTACAAAAACTTAATTTTATTTGCTGTCATAATTATTATTATTTGCTATTTTTAAGAGAGAGGAAGGTTTATAAAGTGGGTAAGCTGCGGGTGCTTTTTATCGGAGAGATAGTAGGTAAATGCGGTGTATTTTGTGTGAAAAAGCTTTTACCCAAAATTAAGAAAAAACACTCAATAGACTTGGTCGTGGCAAATGCCGATGGCGCTACCGGAGGATTTGGTATTGGTAAAAACCATGCGATTTATTTACATAAATTGGGAATTAATATAATAACAGCCGGAGAATGCATCTATTACAAAAGGGATATGGCTGAATATATATGCAATGCACCTTTCATATTGCGGGCAGCTAACTATCCTAAAGAAAACCCCGGAAGGGGATGGCTTATTTACGGAAAAGATGGCAGGAAGATTGCTGTTATATCACTCTTAGGATTAGCGGGTTTTAACCGGGTGCATTTATCGAATCCGTTTCAACTCGTAACACATCTGGTAGAAAGAATCCAAAAGGAGACAAATTGTATTATCATAGATTTTCATGCAGCTACAACCTCTGAAAAATATTCAATGTTTTACCACATGGGCGGGAAGGTTTCGGCAATAATCGGAACTCACTTTAAAGTAGCTACTGCGGATGAAGCTATTTTCAATGGCACTACTGCTGTTATCTGTGATGTGGGGAGAACCGGAAGTCTGAATTCGGTTGGAGGATTAGACCCTGAAGTAGAAGTAAGAAAATTCCTTACCCAGATTCCTGAGTATTCGAAAACCAAATGTGAAAGTTTAGAGCTTCAAGCTGTGGTCGTAGAGATTGCTGATAATGGCGCTGCCACTTCCATTCAAAGAATAAATAAAGAGTGCAAGGAGTCTTTTAATGGAGACGCAGGGTAAAGTAACGGCTATTGATAATAAAATTATAACTATTGAAATTTTAGACCAAGAAATCTGCACAGAATGCGGCATAAAGTCAGACAGCCAATTTGCATTGGGCTGCAAATCATGCGGGCTGTTGACAAATAAGGATAAAAAATATTTAAAAGCAATTAATAAATTCGATCTGCCTTTAAAAAAAGGAGATGCAGCAAAGGTAATGCTTTCACCGGTTAAAGCAGTTAAAGCGGGCTTTTTTATATTTATTCTTCCGCTTTTATTATTTTTTCTATGCTATTTTCTGGCGGAACAGGTGTTATTTATAGACACAGAGTTGCTTAAGGTAGGTGCGGGTTTCGCGGGTTTAATTGCAGGGTATTTAGTAGTATTCTTCAGAAGCAGACTATTGAAGCATAAGAATTGGCCTCAGGTTATAAGTATAAGCGAAATATAAAATAGCTTAAGATTTTAATTGAAATCGAAATGACTGGTTTCTAATGAGTTGATGATTTCGGGAATCTTTTTTAGGCAGGCAACTCTATGAATATAACCGTTCTCAATAGCAACTTTTGGCATACCAAAGACAACACTGGACTCAGCGTCTTGCGCAATTGTAAAACCACCTTCTTTGTAAATCGAGCCTATTTCTTCCGCTCCGTCTTTACCCATACCTGTCATAATTATAGCCATGCTGTGGTTTCTGTATTGTGCGGCTATTGAAGAAAAAAGTACACCTACGGAAGGTTTATGACCGTTAACGGGTTCCGAATCTTTCAGGCGAATAATCTTGGCCAGCGGTTTACTTTCAACTTCTATATGTGCGGTTCCCGGAGCAAGCAGGACCCTTCCCTTTTTTATAATATCACCGTTTTGTGCCTCTTTTACCTCTAACGGGCAGATCTTATTGAGGCTGTAGGCAAATTCCTTGGTAAAACCGGGCGGCATATGCTGTACTATGAGAACAGGTGCCGAAAGTGAATCCTTTAGCTTCGAACACACATCGCGCAACGCACTTGGTCCTCCCGTGGAAATCCCAATAGCAACCACTTCAATTCTGCCAGGCTGCCTCTTTGGTGCGGTCATTTTTTTATAAGCGTACTTAAGAGGGCTTTTATATTCTAAGTGCTCATGTTTTTTATACTGAAGAGCTGTACCCACCTCAGGGTAACTTTTTTTCCCGCTGTATGCTCTTACCAGCTGGATAAGCTGATCTGCAACCTGCCCTATATTATAATCGTTTTCAGAACTCGGCTTTAAGAGAAAATCAGAAGCGCCCAGAGCCAAAGCCTCCATTGTTTCATGAGCTCCGCGTCGTGCTATAGAGGAAAGAATTATAACTGGAGTTAAATCCTTTAAGGATCTCTTTTCGCGCAAGAAATCTATACCGTTCATATGGGGCATTTGGATGTCTAAAATAATAACATCCGGTTTTAGTGTTTTCATTTTATAGAGTGCAAACTCACCGTTCATAGCTGTTGCTGCTACGGTTATATCGGGAGTTTTTTCAAAAATAGTACGAATCATTTTTCTCATTATGGAGGAGTCATCAACAATAAGAGCAGAAATACGATCACTCAAAGCTTTTGCTCCTTTAAGGCCAACGACTTTTTATAGATGCACGACCAATCTGTTTTTACAAACTCAAAGGATGTTTTCATTCCGAATAATGATTCGGAGTGTCCCAGTATTAAGAAGGAATAACTACCCATTGCCTCCCAGAAACGGTTTATGAGTGCTTTTTGAGCGACTTCATCAAAATAGATAATAACGTTACGGCAAAAAAGAATATCGATATTTTTTAATCCGCTTTCAAATTTTAAATTATGATAATCGAATTTAATCATTGCCTTCAGATCTTCGCGTATTTTATAACCTTCGGGTTTTTTTTCAAAATATTTTTTTAGATAAGCAATAGGAACATCGCCTATTCTTGCCTCGTTATAAAAACCTTCACGTGCGGTTAAAAGGGAGGTCAGGCTAATATCAGAAGCAACAATTTCCGCTGAAAGGGAAAGCGGGAGGTGTTCTTTAAGCACCATGGCAATAGAATAGGGCTCTTCTCCGCTTGCACAACCCGCACTCCAAACTCTTATATGGTTAATTCCCTTCTCTCTTTTAAAAGAAATAATATTGGGAATGATATAGTGTTCGAGGGTTTGAAAATGTCCGGTATTACGAAAGAAGCGGGTAAGGTTTGTGGTAACGGAGTCAAGAAGTACTTTCATCTCATCGGGATCTTTAATAATAATTTCATAATAGCTGCGGATATCGTCGATCTTCATTGCTTTTAAACGTTCACGGAGTCTGTTCTCAAGTATTGATCTGTTATTTTTTGAAAAATGAATTCCGCTCTGATTATAAATAAGCGTGCTGAAGAGATTTACATAATAATCGTCCAAAGGTTCTAACATTGTTCTATTATAAGTACATACAATTAAGATAAAAATAGAGTGTTATCCAAATAAAGTGTAGTATGTCCTCATTACGGAGTCAATAGACAAAGGATAAAACTATATGTACAGATAAAAAGCTTATATTAAAGCATTAATAAAGTACTGAGGAAATTGCAAAGCTCAAAATATATTAAGTTAGTAAAATGCTTATTCTTTATACCATAATGATTTAGCAATTTCCATTTTAGGAGCTTCTTGCAAAAATGTTATTTTTGCAAGAAGCTTTACTAAAAAAATATATTTTTTATTAATTTATAAGTTTTTTTATAAATTGCTGCTATATTTAATATAAGGATAGCATTACAATGATTAAACTACACATAAAAGGAATTTTATTAGATCAGGATTCGGGGGAACCGCAGGTTATACTCTCGACTTCGGATGATTCATATAGTTTTCCTATTATTATCGGACCATCCGAAGCAAACGCAATTATTATTGCTCTGGAAGGAATAGGAACCCCCCGTCCTCTCACACATGATCTTATCATACGTTTTCTCACGCAACACGGCTTTAAAATTGAATCTCTGGAAATATATGCATTTATTGAAAACAAATACTATTCCAGGCTCTGGTATAAAAAAGGGTTAAGACACTATAATATGGAAATAAGACCAAGTGATGGTCTTGCCCTGGTAGTTCGTTTGGGCATTCCGGTTAACCTGCATAAAGGTCTGCTGATCATGCATCCGAGCTTAAAACTGTTTATGAATGAAAAGAAAGTGTATAAAGACTGTCCTTCTTCCTTTGGTTTAAATCCTTAACCGTAATTGAATAGTAAAAGCTCTTCCTTGTTACAGTAATTTTCATTTCATACACTATGAATAAATTTAAAGTTGCTGTCCTGATTGACAGAAGACCCTCTTCTATAAATAATACTCATTAGATGGGAAAATACATTTTTGTTACAGGAGGAGTATGCTCTAGCTTGGGAAAGGGTTTGGCGGCCGCTTCAATAGCCAAACTGCTTGAAGGGCATGCACTTAATATATGCTTAATTAAAATTGATCCGTATATCAATGTAGATGCCGGAACCATGAACCCTTATCAACATGGAGAAGTCTATGTGACTGATGACGGGGCGGAAACTGATCTTGACCTCGGTAATTACGCACGGTTTACAAATTGTCCCTTAAGTAGAGATAATTCGATCACGACCGGCCAAGTATATCAAGAAATTATCAGAAAAGAGCGGGAAGGCAGATTTTTAGGACGGACCGTTCAGGTTATACCCCATATTACAGACGAGATAAAACAGCGCATTCGGCGCATTGGTGATGAGGACGGAGTTGATATCACGATTGTTGAAATCGGCGGGACTGTGGGTGATATAGAATCGGTGCCTTTTTTAGAAGCCGCAAGGCAGTTTATACAAGATGTGGGAAAAGCGAATGTAGTTTATATTCATCTTACATTGGTTCCCACTGTCTCCAACAACGAGTTAAAAACAAAACCTACCCAGCATTCTGTTAAAGAATTGCTTGAAATAGGTATTCAACCTGATATTTTGCTTTGTCGAGCGGAAGTACCCTTAAATGATAAATTAAAAAGAAAGATATCACTTTTCACCAATGTGGCAGTGGAAGCTGTGTTTTCTGCTTATGATGTACCTTCAACAATTTATGAAGTGCCCTTAATTTTCGCTCAACAAAAGATCGATCGCATAATATTAAAGCAGCTTGGAATAACGCATACAGCATCCAATAAGAAAATAAAAGAATGGCAGAAACTGGTGCATTCATATATTTCTGCTTCAAAAACAGTTAACATCGGAATTGTCGGGAAATACCTAGAACTGCATGATTCCTATAAATCGATTTTCGAAGCATTGGTTCATGGCGGGATGGATAATGGTTCGAGAGTAGAACTTGTTAAAATTGATTCCGAATCAATTGAAAACGAAAAAGATATTGCCAAGTATTTTGAAAAGGTTCATGGAATTCTTGTACCCGGCGGGTTTGGCCAGCGGGGAGTAGAAGGCATGATACGGGCAGCACATTATGCACGTATTAATAATATGCCCTATTTTGGGATATGTTTGGGCATGCAAGTAATGGTTATTGAATTCGCGAGGAATATATTGGCATTACATGATGCTCATAGCACGGAATTTGAACAGCGGACTCAAAATCCGGTTGTGAGCCTGCTTGAAGAACAGCAGAATATCAAGGCCTTGGGCGGCAGTATGCGTTTGGGCAAGAGTCCTTCTTTACTACGGAATAGCTGCAGGCTTAGCGCTATTTATAAAAAATCAAAAATATTCGAGCGGCACCGTCATCGCTATGAGGTATCCAACAACTACAGGGATAGCTTAAAAGACGCGGGTTTAATTATCAGTGCTACGACAACAGACAATGAGCTGGTAGAAGCAGTAGAATGGAATAATCATTGCTGGGGAATAGGCGTTCAGTTTCATCCGGAATTTATCTCAAAACCGGATCTTCCCCATCCGCTATTTGCTCATTTTATAGGTAAATGTCTTGAAAATGTTTAGATTTTCTTTTTTCGTCATTACAGTATATCTTTTTTTTACGGCATGCAGCCTTGATTATAAAAGCGCTTTTGAGAGCGAGAAGCTTGAAGAACAGATACCGGATACGGTATTAATTAATTTCAAACACATAGTAGTAGATGATAATAAAAAGGTATTTCAAATTGAAGCAGAAATTGCTATGATTTTTAAGAAAAATCAATTAACATCACTTAAAAAAGTACACTTCTATGAGTATGATTATGAGGGCAATATTGTCACTGAAGGATGGGCGGATAATGCCCGCTTTTTCAGAGACAGCGAGAACGCTGAAATTTGGGGTTCTGTTTATTTTTATTCTGCCAAAGAGGGAGCGGAAATATTTACTCCCAGCCTTACGTGGGAAAAAGAGACAAAAATACTTCAGTCCAAACCTGAAGAGCTTGTAAGGATAAACAAAGATGACGGTTCGTTTATCCAGGGGAGAGGTTTTATGGCTGATTTACGCAGAAAGTCTGTTTCCTTTTTATCGCAGGTCTGGGGAAAAATAGTACGAGAAGATGAAGAAGAGTAGTGTTTTATTGATTTTTTGCCTTTGCGGGGGCCTTATCTTCACCGAGGTATTTCATTTCTCCGGGAACAGGGTTCAGACTATTTTTGCCAAAGGAAAAGAGCGAACTCTCTTAACCGGAAATGCAAGAGTGGTTTCAGACGACAATTACATCACTGCACATTCAATAGAGCTTTTCGGAAAAGATAATACATATATACTCTGCACGGGAAATGTGCGGCTTATTAACACAGAAAAAGGAATTGACGTTACATGTGAAAAGATGTTTTATGATCGCAAATTAAAGAAATCACGTATGCAGGGGAATGCAGTAATGGTAGACCGCGAAAACGAGATTGTAGTAAAAGGCGGATTTATCGAAGATAATGAAGAGCAGGAAATTACTATTATTCAGATCGGAGTGCGGATATTAAAGGAGGATATGGTTTGCCGCTCTGAGTTTGCGCGCTACCTGCGAAAAGAGGAAAAGTTGGAGCTTTCGGGTATGCCTATCGTCCACTGGAAAGGGGATGAATACAGAGCTTCGAAAATTTATATAGACTTGGATAAGGATGAGATAACCCTGGAAGGGGATGTATCGGGTGAGCTTACTTCCGAAGAGGAAGAAACTAGTGAGCAAGACAAGAAAACAGAGGAGCAAGAGAAAC
>Ga0307422_1000734_pt1 | contig 17677 bp, 15 predicted proteins | sample SalMarWE160290MG_FD_202153 | JGI IMG/M metagenome (GOLD analysis project Ga0307422, IMG submission 202153) | Salt marsh sediment microbial communities from the Plum Island Ecosystem LTER, Massachusetts, United States - WE1602-90 | ecosystem: Environmental > Aquatic > Marine > Intertidal zone >...
TAGCAAATCTAACATTCGAGGAGGAGAAGATTATGGCTGCAAAGGAAATCAAATATGATAGCAAGGCAAGGGAGGCAATATTGAAAGGCATTGACACCCTGGCAGAAGTGGTTAAGGTAACTCTCGGCCCAAAGGGAAGAAATGTTATCCTTGAGAAATCCTGGGGATCCCCTACCATTACCAAGGACGGTGTTACGGTTGCCAAGGAGATTGAACTTGAAGATAAGTTTGAGAATATGGGCGCCCAAATGGTGAAAGAGGTTGCTTCAAAGACCTCAGACGTTGCAGGTGATGGAACGACAACCGCTACACTCCTGGCCCAGTCGATATACCACGAAGGCTCAAAGCTCGTCGCTGCAGGAGCCAATCCGATGGCCTTGAAACGTGGGATCGAGAAAGCGGTAGATACGGTGATAGAGGAACTCAAGAAGATGTCAAAACCCACAAAGGAGCAGCAGGAGATTTCTCAGGTTGGGACCATATCTGCAAATAACGATCGCACGATCGGCAACATCATCGCCGAGGCAATGGCCAAGGTCGGAAAAGAGGGGGTCATTACCGTTGAGGAAGCCAAGAGCATGGAAACGACCCTGGAGATCGTCGAAGGAATGCAGTTCGACAGGGGTTACCTCTCCCCCTATTTTGTGACCGATCCGGAGAAGATGCAGGCCACCTTGGAAGAGCCTTACCTCCTGCTCCATGAGAAGAAGATTAGCAACATGAAGGATATGGTTCCCTTGCTCGAGCAGATTGCCAAGATGGCAAAGCCGCTCCTCATTATCGCCGAGGATGTGGAGGGAGAGGCACTCGCCACCTTGGTGGTAAACAAGCTGAGGGGGACCCTTAAGGTAGCAGCCGTCAAGGCGCCCGGCTTTGGGGATAGGCGAAAGGCCATGCTCGAGGATATCGCGATCCTCACCGGCGGCAAGGTAATATCCGAAGACCTGGGCTTGAAGCTGGAGAACGTGAGCATCAATGACCTTGGAACAGCAAAGACAATCAATATTGATAAGGACAACACGACCATCGTAGATGGCGGTGGAACGAGGAGTGATCTGGAGGGGAGAGTCAAACAGATCAGGGCCCAGATCGAGGACACCACGTCGGATTACGACAGAGAAAAGCTTCAGGAGAGGCTTGCCAAGCTGATTGGCGGTGTGGCAGTCATCAACGTGGGAGCCGCCACCGAGACGGAGATGAAGGAAAAGAAAGCTCGGGTAGAGGATGCCCTTAACGCGACCAGGGCTGCAGTGGAAGAAGGCATTGTCCCTGGCGGCGGCGTCGCGTTGCTCAGAAGCATAGATGCATTGTCCAAATTGAAACTCGAAGGAGACGACCAGCTTGGCGTCAATATAGTGAAGAAGTCGCTTGAAGATCCGCTCCGGCAGATTGCCAACAACGCAGGCCTCGAGGGCTCGGTAGTTGTCGAAAAGGTCAAGGCTGAAAAGGGCGCCTTTGGGTTGAATGCCGATACAGGTGAATATGAGGATCTTGTCAAGGCCGGGATTATTGACCCCACCAAAGTGGTACGGTTTGCCCTTCAGAATGCCGCGTCAGTGGCCGCTCTCATGTTGACGACTGAGGCACTGGTGGTCGAGAAGCCGAAGGACGAGCCGGCAGCACCGCCTATGCCCCCGGGAGGTGGATACGGCGGAATGGGCGGCATGATGTAAGCTCGATTCAAATTGTTGCCATAAAATCGGGGCGACCCCTTAAAAAGGGTCGCCTTTTTTCATCTTTAATGGGGATGAAATAGCGTATAATACCCTCTATGAAGGTATTCTCGCAGTTTCTCGACATCATTTACCCTCCACGCTGTGCCCTCTGCGGCCGGTTCATATCCTCCAGCGAAAAGCACCTCCACCCAAGGCATATATGCGATCACTGTGTCCAGGCCCTCATACCTATCACCCATCCCCTGTGTACCGTGTGCGGCGTACCGTTCCCCTCATCCAGCGGTACGGACCACCCCTGTGAAAACTGTGTTCGGAGGATGCCGTGGTATGATTTCATGAGAGCCCCATATCTGTATGCGGGACCGCTCATGAACGCTATACAGAGGTTCAAATATAACTCCGAAACTCACCTCGCCTCCTTCCTCGGGGGCTTGTTGTCGGTCTTTGCGAGAACCTTGCTATCCCATCCAAAGGAATTCATGGCGGTCCCCGTGCCTCTCCATAAGCACAGATTAAGAGAGAGGGGCTTTAACCAGAGCCTTTTGTTGGCCAAGGTCGTTTCCTCAGACCTTAAAACTTCGTTGGACTACCTGTCACTCATCAGGAAAAGGGATACCAGATCCCAAACGGGTCTTGGAGGGAAGGAAAGGAGAAGCAATGTTGCAAACGCCTTTTCGGTAACCTCAGCGGCGATCTTCAAGGGTAAAAAAGTGCTCCTGATCGATGATGTCCTCACCACTGGGTGCACGCTCAATGAATGCGCCAGAATACTGAAAAAATCGGGAGCGCTCGAGGTAATTTGTCTCGCTCTGGCAAGGACCGCCAACGATTAAACCAGTGTAGCCCTTAACCGAGATAAGCACTCGAAGGCAGAGAAAAAAGTTGCAATCCACCCCACCACTTGTTACCTTATTTTTATCTTAATCGCGAAGGCTGGTGATGCCTGAACCTAGGGCAACACCAAAAAGACCTAGAGAATATTGATGAGGAGCGCTTTGAGGAGCTTCCAGCCCTTGTGTATCTAAAAGGCTTTCTTAAGGCATACGCGAGGATTCTCAACGTAAACGAGGGTCAAATGATGTATGGCTATGCGAAAAGGTTTCTCGAATGGAAGACTTCCTTTTAAAGATAAAATCCCAACAGGATATAAAATCGTTCGTCGAAAAGGTGAAAGGACAAGGTGAAAGGGTAGTATTTACGAACGGGTGTTTCGACATCCTTCATAATGGCCATATACACTACCTGTCCGAGGCGAGGTCCTTTGGACATTGCCTGATCGTGGGCCTCAATAGCGACAGATCCGTCCGTCACATCAAGGGGAAAGGCCGGCCCCTGCTGCCCCAAAGGGCAAGAGCGGAATTGCTTGCCGCCCTCTGTTTTGTCGATGGGGTCGTAATCTTTGATGAGGAAAATCCCCTGGCTCTTATAGAATATCTCATGCCGAACGTGCTGGTGAAAGGCGCGGATTGGTCCGAAGATGAGATCGTAGGAGCCAATATCGTGAAGAAGGCGGGAGGTAAGGTACAACGAATACCCCTTGTTCCCGGCGTTTCCACCACGGAGATTATTAGCCGGGTCGCAAGCCTCCTTGCCGCATATAACAAACAAGGAGTATCATCCAGCCCATAAGGAAACGCTTTGGCAATTGCATGCGCCCATAGCTCAGATGGATAGAGTAACGGACTACGAATCCGTAGGTCGCAGGTTCGAATCCTGCTGGGCGCGCCATTATTTACAAGGGGCTAGCCAGTTGTGGTTAACCCTCTTTTTTGCCGTGTAAGAATCTGTGTTCTTGACCATTTGGAAATCTTTCTCTATACTGGCCCCGAAAAAGCAGTCTTAGTGTTCTTGTATTGAACCCTGCTGTGATGTTCGCTATACGAGATGTTTGAACCTGTGTTGGAGAATGGAAGCCCATCCCAAATCGCCAAGTTTTTTTAAGATAGTGCTCATTGCGCTCCCCTTGCTGTTCTGGGTAGGTTGTATCGCTGATACAGCTTCTCTGAAAGTACCGGAGAAGCGGCCTCCAGATAGCACACTCGTAAGGGAATCAGGGGAAAAGGCATCTGGGAACCTGCCGGACCAAGGGACTGCTTCCCCGAAGGGGATCGAGCAGGCAAGGCTATTTCCCTCTCCCTCGGAACTACAAAAACCGACGCAGGACCCTGCGTCGACTGAACCGGAAGACAAAGCTTCGATTGCTCATTCCGATAGTATCAAGAAAACAGCGGATTCTGCTGCTACGCCCAAGCCCGAGAACACGAAAAAGGAATACCTTGCCCTTAAAAGCGAGCGAGAGAGGAGAGCCCTTGCTCCCACCGATGTTGAAGAGGAGCGGCTTTCTATTCCTCCAGAAATCGATGAACCCAATGAGTTCGTAATGCTTGCCCAAAGCGATGACGAGAAGCCAATCAGCATCCCTATTTGGCTTGAGCAAGGGAAATCCGTTCCCTCTTCTGAGGAGGTAGAGGGAGCACACCAGATCGCATCCATACCAAAGGGCACGGATGCACGAACGCTTTCCCTTCCTGAAGGGAGTGAGGAAGAGCAAGGCACGCCTGTGGATGCCGAGCGCCCCGGGCCTCTAAGAAAAGAAACACAAAAGCAATTGGCCCAGGGGATGCTCGATTCCGCGCTTGAGTTCTGCCAGGCCTCAAATGATTTTTGGGAGCAGGGGGATCTGTACAATGCGATCGATGCCCTTGATCAAGCCTACTCCCTTATCCTAAAGGTTAGTCCTAAAGATGATTCCGAGCTTCTCCAGCAGAAAGATGATTTACGCTTCACCATATCCAAGAGGATAATCGAGGTTTACTCCTCCAGGTTTACCGTTGCCAATGGCCGAAATTCAGTGATTCCCCTTGCAATGAATAATCACGTGGAGGGGGCACTGAACCTGTTTAAAGGCAGGGAGAGGAAGTTCTTCCTTGATTCCTATAAGCGTTCAGGCAGGTACCGCCCGGCAATACTGCGAGCTCTCAAAGAGGAGGGCCTTCCCGAAGAGCTTTCATGGCTACCCCTTATAGAGAGTGGATTTAAGGTGAAGGCTTTTTCGAGATCTCGAGCCCTGGGCTTATGGCAGTTTATCGCCTCAACAGGATATAAATTCGGCCTCAAAAGGGACAGGTGGGTCGACGAGAGAATGGATCCGGAAAAATCGACTCGAGCCGCAATTCTATACCTGAAGGAGTTGCATCAAATATTCGGTGACTGGACAACAGCTTTGGCAGCCTATAACTGTGGCGAGGGCAGGGTGCTGAGATGTATCCAGACACAAAGGATCAACTACCTGGACAACTTTTGGGATCTCTATGAAAGGCTCCCCATGGAGACGGCATTCTATGTGCCGAGATTCTTAGCGGTGCTCCATATCCTAAAAGATCCCGAGGCCCACGGCCTTAGTTTGCCTGCTGTGGATGAGGAAGTTGAGACCGAAGCAGTCACCATCGAGAAGCAGGCTCACCTGAAGACGATAGCAAAGCACACCGGAGTACCGTATGATCTCCTGGCGGAAATCAATCCCTCTTTGCGCCATGACTTCACCCCTGAGAGGCCTTTTTCTTTTAAGATGCCTAAGGGTAAGGGGCAGGTTTTGCTCTCGAAATTGGGCGATATACCGGTCTGGCATCCTCCTGTACCGGCCTATGTGGTCCACAAGGTTCGAATGGGCGAGACCTTGTCCGCTATTGCCCGCAGGTATGGGACAGGCGTCAGCTCAATCATGAGGCTCAACAGTCTTAAGAGCAGCCACTTCATAAGGTCTGGCTGGAGGCTTAAGATACCAACGAGCAGGAAGTACGAGATCCAGAGGGCAGAGAGCTCAGGGGTATCCGGATCACCGGGGAGGACGGAGTCGGTGCGGTATGTGGTACAAAAAGGCGACTCGCTCTGGAGGATAGCTGAGCGATTTGGGACTACCACCAAGGCAATACAGTCCGTAAATCGGCTCAATGATACCCGCCTCAGCATTGGTCAGATCCTTCTGATACCGAAAGGCCTGGACACTGCCGAGGAGATACAAACTAAGACCTATATTGTATCAAAAGGAGACTCCCCGTATTTGATCGCCAAGAGGAATCGCATGGAGCTTTCGCAGTTTCTCAATATCAATAACCTATCACCCCGAAGCACTATTTTCCCCGGGCAGGTGCTGCTCGTGAGAGCGGAATAGGTTTCCCTGCAAAAAACCTCAATATGCAATCATACCTCTTCCTTGGACGATTCTAATCATACCCGCCACCCCTCACGAAATGCCTGGTATGGAGCACGATGAGGTAAAGGCTACGATGAGAGGACGCAATCTCTAGCCTGACTTTCCGACCTGAGGAAAGTCAGGCTAGGTGATCTCCTGCAGGTAGCTGAGTATTTGCACGTGCATATCAGCGTTTACAATAAGGAGATGATCATCTATCCTATTGCCGTCCAGATAATCACCCAGCGAGAATTCGCTTTCGTCCATATTGAAGATCTTGGCTCCTGCTGCTTCGGCAATGACCTGTGCCGCGGCGAGATCCTGATAGGATTCGTGGGTGATTATCGCTGCCTCGGCCCGACCCATGGCGACATAGCATACATGAGCGGAGGTGCACCCGAGACCTCGGATTTTTCCGGGAAACGTTGAGTGGTAGTACTGGTGAAATCGGGAGTGGGTGAGCAGGAGGCTTTCATCGTTTATGCTGCCTTGTGATGAGATATGTATTTCCTCCTCACACCTGAAGGCCGTATGCCCTGCACGGGCATGAAAAAGGTCTCCTGTCACAGGCATGTAAAACAGCCCAAGGATTGGCCAGAAGTTATCGAGAAGGGCCAAAGAGGTTCCCCAGATCGGGATTCCCGCCTGGAAATTGGCAACTCCATCCAAGGGATTGAAGATCCAAATATATCGTTCTCCTTCATGGGAATAGCCCTTATTCTTCTGATCGTACTGAAAGAGAAGATGTTCGGAAAATCGTGCCTTAAGGTGTCTTTGAAAAAGGTCCGTCAACACGAGTTCAGCATCTGTCACCAGATCATCATCGAATTTCACATCAGGCTTGCCCTTCCCATAGAAGCGAAGCGCTTCTTGCCCTGATTGACGGATCACCTCTGTTGCAAATGCGGCCAAATCCTCAATGTCCGCACTTTTCGATGTCATTGTTTCCCTCCTTGTTGACCTGTCGCCCTTGGAAATACCCCTACTGCCGTTCAAGCAGCCACAGGTTACGTGAATCTTTAAACTTATGACGACCTTTCCAAGGTAATGACAAACATCAGACTTTGTCAACGGATAAAATATCCTCTTTGAGGAATAGTAAAGCCCCCTTTTAGTCCGGGGGCTTTACTATCTTTAGGAATTGTGCACTACTATTATTTTCCGCTATTCTCGAACTTGCAGCAGGGTATGTTGGCATATACGTCCTGCGCGGCGGTGCATTTGACCTTATGATTTGCGAGAACCTGTACAAAGCGCTCCGGCTGATTTTTAATGTAGTATTTGCAGTTCTTGCACCTGCTTCTAATCCTTGTTGCCATGCTATTTCTACCTCACTTTTCCTGTTGTAATGTTGATCGTTGCCCCACCAATTTATACTCAGCACGCTGTAAAAAGGTCATCACTTCAGAGCAGCCTTCTGTTTCCATAGGTTCAGCTCCATGACGACGTGCGGCAATTATCAAAATGCTGATGATGTGTCAAGTCAATTCATGACATGTCTGAGTAATCATAAGGGGGTTTTCCTGAGATAGGGTCGATATAGGCTACTTTACCCTATCGGGTTACTCGGAGGATAGACTGATAAAACAGCCGATCCACTCATCTTCGCTGCTGGAGGATGTGTAGGAATCCAGCGAATGTCCGTTCAGATTCACGAAGATGAAAGCCGCCGTATCATAGGCGCAGGCATCGGTACAGTCCTGCGGATTATCGCGCGGCATTTCGGCGTTGACCTTATCGGCAAGATCCTCAAGGGAGTTGCATATGCTGCAGCCGCTAAGGGATGGCCCAGTGCCTCCTTCTGACCCATGGCACCTGGCGCACTTCTGAGCGTAGAGATCAGCCCCCTTATCCGGATCGCCCTCTTGAGGCATAACATTCGGGCTTAAAAAGGTAACAGCTAAGATCAGGATAAAAAGACTAAATATCCTCCTCATCCCACTCCCCCATCATTGTTTTCCTGTCGGGTGAAGCTTATCCATAATATTTTAGGATACAGTAATTTGCGGGATTGTTACATGTTTTTTATTTATCTATCTTTTTTCTCTAAAGAAAAGCCCCATTTCTCCGGGTAGGAAATAGGGCTTTTTTTACTCTTCAGAAATCAGATATGCTCTTTAAGATAAAGTTTTCTGCATCACCTCTTGCGTACCCCGGCCTGGATCTTTCGGCACACCGCACAGAGCTTTCTGTCATCAATGCCCTGTATCTTCTTTCCGGGCGGGATGTTGTTGCCTACAGAACAGTCTCTGTAGATGTGATAGACATCACTTTGGGCCGAATGATAGGGGCGACATTTCTTGGCCATGATACTTCCTGTTTGATCACTGTTTTCTTTGCCTTCACCGGCCAATGAGAAGAAAAAACAGGTAACATAAATATAAAATTAGCAGAAAATGCTATACAATACAAATGATTAATTTTCTCAATCAAGAATGGAGCTTTCATAACATTTTAGCTCTTTTAAAAACTGATCCCAGCTTTTGCTCGATGCTAAATAGGCACCCTTGGTGATATGCATGGGCATGGAGGTGTCTTTTTCCCCATCATATCCTCTAATAGGGGGCATCAGCGTGTCGCTTCAAACCATGCGCACAAGCAACTCGTCATTGTCTTCTAGGGCATTTGTCCGTGTGCGCTCGTTTGAAGCGGCCTACCGACTCGTCTTTATTAGGGTATGATGGGGAAAAAGACACCTCCATGCCCATTCACTAGGTAGTTTCAAAGAGCTAAAATGTTACGAGCTTTCATATTTTTCACAGTATGCTGGGCCGGCAGTATAACTGCCTTCAGTGACAAATCTAAATCTTGAAACATTTCCGGCGCTTGATAGCTGCCTTGAAGGAGCCAATAGTGCTATTGTTCGCTAGCCCAAAATGGCCCTGGAGATGATGGTTTTCTCCATTTCCTTTGTGCCTTCGTATATCTCCAGCACCTTTGCAGCGCGATAGAGGCGGTTCACCTTGTACTCATCGATATATCCATAGCCCCCGTGCATCTGAACGGCCTCGTCTGCACAGCGAACCGCTATTTCGGCGGAGAACCACTTGGCCATGGCGATAAGGGCATGATCCAGCTTTCCTTGGTCAACGAGCCATGCCGCCTCATAGTAAAGATTCCTGGCAGCCCGAATCCAGGTTGCCATCTCTGCGATCTTGAACTGCGTCACCTGGAATGATGCCAGAGGAGCACCGAACTGACGGCGCTCCTTGGTATGACGGACTGCCTCATCGAGTGCTCCGCGGGCCAAACCAACCGCCTGTGCGCAGATATGCAGCCTGGTTCGGTTAAAGAAGGCCATCAACTCGTGGAATCCCTCGCCTTGCTTTCCCACTATATGATCAAGAGGCACGCGGACGTTCTTTAGTGAGATATCTGCGGTATCCGATGCTCGAATGCCTGTCTTTCCCAGGATCTTTTTGGCCTTAAATCCCGGTACATTCGTAGGAATTAAGATGAAGCTATGACGCTCGTGGCGGGAAGGGTTTTCTTGATCAGTCGTGCAGAACATGAGTATCCATGTGGCGATAGTTCCATTGGTGTTGAACATCTTTGAGCCGTTGATGAGCCACTCATCACCATCTTTGACGGCTGTTGTTCTCACACTGGTGACATCTGATCCCGCATCCGATTCCGTGATGGCGGCGCTGATAATGGCCTCCCCTGCGACCAGTTTGGGAAGCACGAGCTGCTTTTGATCCTCAGTCCCATAGAGAAGGAGGGCCTCAGAGCCGAAGGTGGTTGAGAGTATGGCCTGGCCGATCCCCGGGTCCACGGCCCAGAACTCTTCTGTGATAAGAGAGTGTTCAAGGAATCCCATACCTGCGCCGTTGTAAGCCGGGTCAATGAACACGCCAACGAAACCCAGCTCGCATGCCTTGCGCCATAGGTCGAGATCAAATTTCTCCTCACGGTCGAACTCGAGCGCTCTGTCGGGAAATTCACCACTGGCAAACTTCCGTGCTGCCCTGACGATGTCACGTTGTTCCTTGCTGAGCGTAAAATCCATGACTATTTCTCCGCAAATTTTTCGGTCAACTTTGGCATTACCTCGAACATGTCCGCTACCATGCCGTAATGGGCGATGTTGAAGATGGGCGCCTTGGGGTCGGTGTTCACCGCGATAATGGTGTCGGAGTTTTTCATCCCGGCCTGGTGCTGGTAGGCACCGCTGATCCCCAGGGCAATATAGAGCCTCGGCCTCACCGTCTTGCCGGATGTTCCCACCTGTCTGCTTTTCGGCAGCCACTGCTCATCGGCAACCGGCCGTGAGCAGGAAAGGGTTGCCCCGATGGAGTCTGCGAACTCCTGTGCGAGAGGGATATTTTCCGGCTTTCCGATTCCTCTGCCGATGGATACGAGGATATCGGCGGAGCCGATATCCACATCCTCGAGCTCGGCCTCCAGATACGTAAGAAATTTGCGTCCTCTTAGCTTCGTCCAAGAAGGAGCCGGCACGTTTTCCAGACTCCCTGATTTCGCCTGCTCTGCTTCAGCATCGAAGGAACCTGTCCTGAGGCTGATCAGGTATCGGTCAGAGGGCTTCATGGTGAGCTTGGCGTTGATCTTGCCGCCATAGATCTGTCTCAGGATCTCGAGCCTTCCCTCGGCAATACTCACCTCTACGCAATCTGTCACCAGGGGAAGAGACAGCCGGGCGGCAAGGGCAGGCACTATATCCATGCCCATCGCGGTGTTGCCGACCATGGTCAAGAAGGGCATGCGATCCTTGATTACCTCATCCATGGCGATGAGATAGTGATCCGCATCGTAGTTCGCGAGTTCGGGGTTATCCATGACAAGGACTGTGTCGCAGGCGCGGGTGAGTTTATGGGCGAGATCCGATGCCCCGTGCCCAAGGAAGAGAGCGGTCACAGTAAGGCCGTGTTCCTTGCCCAGCCCGTTTGCCAAGGTGAGCATCTCAAAGGTAATGTCTCGAAGCTCCCCACCTCTCTGTTCGGCGAGTACTAAAATTTCTCCCATCATAGGGCACCTCCCTTATCTCGGATGATCTGAGCTGCCTTTTCAGAGATCTCCTCGATGGTGCCGGTGAGGATCTCCGCTCCCTCACCTGCCGGTGGAATGGAAAGCAATTGCGAGTCTACCGATGATCCCTTAGGCCCGATCTCCTCCTCGGACAAACCAAGCCCATCAAATCCTGTCTCCTTAATCCCGATCTTGCGCGCCTTTTGAATCCCCATAATAGAGACATACCGTGGGCTATTAAGGCCTGTCTGGATGGTGAGGACAGCGGGAAGCGGGAGTTCCACCTTTTCCTGGGTATTGGATTCCAGCTCTCGAAGGGCTACTAGTTTGGTATCGGCGATCTCAATGCCTACCACGAGCGAGGCGTAGGGGAGATCGAGGAGTTCCGCGAGTATGAGCCCTACCTGACCCCATCCGTAATCTGAGCTCTGTGCCCCGGTAAAAAGCAGATCAAAGGACATATCCCTGACGCCCTGGAAGATCCCTCTTGCGATACCCCGGGCATCGGAGAGATCGAAGCCTTCTTCATCCACGCGGATGGCCTCGTTTGCTCCCATGGCCAATGCCTGCCGCAGGACATCCTCGCTGTCCTCATTCCCTACGGTGATCACCGTAACCTTTCCGCCGAAGGCTTCCTTGATGCGGACTGCCTCCTCAACGGCGTAGTTATCCCATTCATTGATGTCGAATTCCAGGTCTTCGGTGATGATCTGCGTACCATCCTTGGCGACCTCGAGCTCGGCATCGGTGACCTCTGGCACCTGTTTCACACACACCACTATGTCCATTGTTCTTACCTCCTGATCCGGCCAAACTGTTAATTATATAATTTTTTTAATTAGTTAGCCACTAATCTACGCTGACCCGCCCGCCTCGCAAGCGAGAGCGTTGCGGGCAGGTTAACGCTGATTTTTTTATTATCATATACAAATCTTTCATAAAAACTTCTAAGAATATTATCTGTGATTTCTTTGTATTTAAACCTGTCTGCGTGAATCTGTGGCTCAACAATTCCAAAATACCCTTCTTTACTCATTCCCACTACTATTATCAAGACCTAAGGCCATGACCACGAATTCGTTCAAATCCATAACCCGGAGGGTTTGTTCGAGACCCGTGGTCTTGCGGGCATCCTCCAGCATGATGAGGCACAGCGGGCAGGCAGTGATAAGGATCTCCGCACCGGTAGCCTCGGCTTCGCGTATCCGGATTTCCGCCATCTTCACCTCCGCATCCAGCTCCTCCTGCCATACCCTGTCTCCACCTCCGCCACAACAAAGGCTATTTGTCCTATTATGCGCCATCTCCACCCTCTGAACCCCTGGTATGGCATCGATGATCTGTCTTGGCGGATCAAAGATCCTGTTATGCCGGCCCAGATAACAGGGATCATGATAGGTCACTTTCACCTTCAGCTCCTTTGTGAAGCTCAGGGCACCGGAGTTTACGAGTTCTTCCAACAGCATGGTGTAGTGCCGAGCCCGAAACTCCCACCGCTCATCCGTAGGCAGCAAGGCCTGATATGCCGGATAGTCATTCGTAAAGGTGTGGAAACAGTGAGGCGAGGAGGTGATCAGCTCATGGATGTCAAAACGGGCAAAGAGCTCCATACATTCCCCCATCTGTTCCTCGAAGAGGCCGTCCTCCCCGGCGCGACGGGCAATATCCCCGCAGCAAGGCTCTTTGTTCCCCATGATGGCAAAGGGAACATTGAGATATTTCATGATCCGTGCAAAGGACCGGGCAATTCCCTGGGCCCTGATATCCATAGAGGTGGTGCATCCCACGAAATAGCAGAGCCCCTCGTGTCCTTCGCCCATGCTGAGATCCGGGATCTCCATGTCTTGGGCCCAGTTTGCGCGTTTCTTCTTGGTTGCCTCCCAGGGATTGTTGTATTTATAAAGGTTTTTAAGGCTCTGTGTCAGAAGGGAAGGCACCTGGGTTCCCTCTTCCACCACCTTGCTTCTCGCATCCCTGATCGCATCCGGTATCCCCACATACACGGGGCATACCTCGAGGCACGCCCTGCACGTGGTGCAGTGCCATACCCTGTGGGAATCAAAGCCTGCTGTCTGTGAGCCCCTGCGGCGCTTCCATCTCCTAAACCACTCGAATCGGCTGAGGGGATGATGCTGCACGAGGATATCATTCCGTGCCCAACTGATAAAGTCCCTTGGTGTAAAGGGTTCTCCGGCCCCGGTTGAGGGGCATTCCTCCACGCAGCGGCCGCACCGGGTGCATGCATCGAAGAAGATCATATCCCGGTAGGAATAGACCTCTTCATCCGGGGTGCGTGTTTCGATCGGTACAGCCTGGGGGGGCTGGCTTTCCAGGTAGATGCTGACCGGAGCGGCGAGAAGATGGAAGAGCTTTGAGTAAGGGATATAGCTGATAAGGCTGAGGCTCAAAGCAGCGTGGACCCACCAGAAAAAGGGATACCACGAGAGGGCGGCCTGGGCATCGGCCCACAAAAGGCTCATCCAATAGCCGGCGAATGACCACCGTGCCCAATCCGGGCTCTGGGCGGAAAGCCGCATCCCCTCCACGAGAAAGCCGGATATGGCCACAAGCCCGAGTAACGCCAACACGGCGAGATCCTCGAAGCGCCGCTCGAGGCGGGCTACCCTCTGGAGATACCGGCGTATCAATGCCCAGGCGAGCCCTCCTATCAGCATCAGGCCCGCGATCTCAAGACAGGTTGAATAGACAAGATAAATGGATCCGAGGAGAAAGTGATACACCCAGTAATCCACGGAGATGAGCACCGTGCCCAGGAAAAGACCAGAGAAGCCCCACATGACGAGCAGGTGCATTATTCCCGCTGCAATATCCCCCTTGAAGATCCGCCGGCCCAGGAGCCCGTCCCAGATCAGCATCGTGATGCCCTGCCATGAAAAGGGTATCCTCTGCCGCCTGACGCCCTTGATCCAGATAGAAAGGTGGATGAGAATGCCGACGATAAAAATCGCCGTTGCTAAGGCCGCAAGCAGGTAAAAGAGCCAGACGTGATCAATATGCCAGTAAGAGGTACGGTACGGGATCATGGCATTCTAGCTGTCTATATAAGTTAAGATCTTAAATTTGATGTCAGGTTGTTGTTATTGATGATATTCAAACAGGCCCAAGGCGCAAAGCAAAGGCCTTAGGCCCTATGCCTTGCGCCTTGGGCCTTGATCTTATGCCTTAAGCCCTGTGCCATAATCCACATGGCTAAAGCAATTTGGGTCATTTTTTATCCACTGGTTATTTATTGGTTTTAGCCTGAGCTTTGCTAGTTACGCTAGAATGCCCTTGGTAAAGATTTCCACAAACAGCCGAGCCAGTTCGTCTACGGTAATGGGGCCGTCCTTATGGTACCACTTGATGGTGTAGTGGACCATGCCGAAAAAGGCGAATGTGGATACTGCTGGATCGATCTCCCTCATTTTTTCCTGCTCGAACATCCCCTTAAGGATGGATTTGATCAATCGCACGTATTGTCTCTGTTTGTCAACGAGGATGAAGCGGCTGCTCTCTGTAAGGGAGTTCATCTCGTTGACCAGCAGGATGAGTCTGTCCTGATCTCCGGCATAGGACCGGATGTAGGAGTGAAGCACCTTTTTCAATTTATCCTCAGCTGAGAGGTCCTTTGCATAGATCTCCTCCAGCTCACCCAGGACCTCATCCATAGCGTTATCCATGAGCCTGAAGAGGATATCCTCCTTGCTTGTAAAGTAATGATAGAGGGAGGACTGATTCATGCCCAGTTCCCGGGCGATCTCCCGCATCGAGGTGTGGTGGTATCCTCGATAGGCGAAGAGGCGAGCTACAACACGATGGATTTCATTTTCCTTCTCAAGGCTCTTGGACCTCGCCATTGTAACACCTGAATTCTTCAAACGAACGTTTGCTCTATAATTACATGGGATCTCTTGCCTGTCAATATTTTTTTCCATCCGACACATCCGACAAAAAATCTTGACATGGTCTGAAGGTTATGTATTGTATACTTACTAGTAGATATACACTTTTTCTGCACCTCTTACGGACTGTTGGGAAGAAAAAAATAGCCTTTATACATTAAAAATCTCTTATGGAGACAGAGAGATATCACTGAATTGCACAAAGGGGAGGATGGGGATGACGACATTTTACAGGCGGCTGCCTAAGTTTGACTATGTGAAACCCAAAGAAGTTGAGGAAGCATTTCGTCTTTTAGGAAACTCTGATGGAGGAAAAGTAAAGGTATTTGCAGGCGGGACGGACATAATCCCGAAGCTCAAACAGCGTCTGATTAAGGCGCCCGAGGTGCTGCTGGACCTGAAAGGGATCTCCGAGCTGGACTATTTGGAATACAAGGAAGGGGCGGGTTTAAGGATTGGCGCTCTGGCTACTATTTCCAGGGTGACGGAGGCTCTGTTTGTGAAGGAGGGCTTCCCTATGCTTTTCCAGGCAGCCAATGCGATTGCCTCAAGGCAGATACAGAACCGCGGAACGATTGTGGGAAACATCTGCAATGCAGTGCCGTCTACCGACTCGGCGCCGGCCCTTCTTTGCCTTGGCGCCGAGGTCATCTGTATGAGCAGAGGGGGGGAACGGAAGATCGAGATGGAGAATTTTTTCAGCGGGCCGAACGAGACGGTTTTGGGTTCCGGAGAGATCGTAAAGGAGATTCAGGTGCCCCCTATGCCGGTGGGCGGGAAGGGGGTCTATTTGAAGCTTTCCCCCAGGAGTAAGATGGATCTTGCAGTAGTCGGCGTCGGGGCAATGGTGATTGAGGAAGATGGAGTATTTACGGATGTGAAGATTGGGCTCGGGGCGGTAGCGCCGACCCCGATGCGTGCAAGGAAAGCGGAAGGGCTACTGATTGGAGCAAAGGTGGGTGAGGAGCTGATTGAAAAAGCTGCTTACCTGGCTGCTGAGGAATCAAAGCCCATTGATGATCACCGGGCCTCTGCCGCCTATCGGCGGATGATGGTAGAGGTTTTGGTAAAAAGGGCCATTCATCAATGCCTTTCACACTAGAGGGTAAAAAGGCTCCTGTTGAGGGGTTTTAAGCAATGAGGAGAAGATGAGATGGAAGAAAAAAGGATACAGGTGGCGGTAAATGGTAAAGCCTATGAATTGATGGTCCCGCCCTGGAGGACGTTGCTGGAAGTGATCCGGGAGGATCTGAAGCTGACAGGGGCAAAGGAGGGGTGTGGTCAAGGAGAGTGCGGAGCATGCACGGTGATGATGGGAGGAAAGACGGTAAACAGCTGTCTGGTGCTGGCGGTGGAGGCTGATGGTCAGGAGATTACTACCATTGAAGGGCTTTCTGAGGACAGCAAGCTCCACCCGATTCAGGAGGCGTTTGTGGAGCATGCGGGGATGCAATGCGGCTTTTGCACGCCCGGGATGATCATGTCGGCAAAGGCGCTCTTAGATCGGAACCCTGATCCAAGTGAAAGGGAGATCCGGGAAGGGATAGCAGGCAATGTTTGCCGATGCACCGGGTACACCAAGATTGTTGAATCGATTGGCGCTGCGGCCAAAGCCGTGAAGGGGGGTGAGTAGACGATGGAAGAGTACTCGGTGATCGGCAAGAGGGTGCCCCGTGTGGACGGCAGGGTAAAGGTGACGGGAGAGGCCAAGTATGCTGCCGATTTTGACTTGTCGGGGATGCTGTGGTGCAAGATTTTGCGAAGCCCCTATGCCCATGCCAAGATACTGAATATTGACACCGGCAGGGCGGAACAACTGACCGGGGTGAAAGCGATCATCACGGCGAAGGATTTTGGAGGATGGAAGTGGGGGTGGATGCCCAAGACGCGGGACGAACCTCCGCTGGCGGTGGATAAGGTGCGGTACGTAGCTGAGGCAGTGGCGGCAGTGGCGGCCATTGATGAGGAAACCGCAGAGGAGGCTACAGAGCTTATCCAGGTGGACTATGAAGAGCTGCCTGGGGTTTTTGACCCTGAAGAGGCGATAAAGGAGGGAGCGCCGCAAGTCCATGACTATGTGAAGAACAATCTCAGCTGGGAGTTTCACATGGACTTTGGAGATGTGGAGAAGGCCTTCAGGGAATCGGATCTGGTGCGCGAGGATCGCTTTGAGACAGGGCGGGTGACCCACGGGTACCTGGAGCCGCCTGCGGCGGTGGGATATTGGGATTCATCGGGAATAACGATTTGGGCGGCCAAGCAGAGCCCCTACTTTGTGTACCGGCATCTGGCGGCGTGCTTTAAGCTCCCCCTGAACAAGGTGAGGGTGATCCAGCCTTTTATCGGCGGGGGATTTGGGGGAACGAAGAATGACTCCGTGGCTGGAGATTTTTGCGTTATATTGCTTTCCAAGATGACCGGGAAACCGGTGAAGTTTGTCTACAACATGGAAGAGGAACTGATGACGAGCCGGCGGCGGCACAACATGATCATCCGCAACAAGATGGGGATGAAAAAAGATGGAACGATCACGGCCATGCAAAGCAAGGTCATTGCCGATGGCGGGGCCTATACAGCGATCGGGCCCCTGACCATGTACCTGACCGGATTCATGACCACCTTGCCCTACAAATTGCCCAACTATAAACATGACATTTACCGGGTCTTCACCAATCATCCCATCTCAGCGGCCATGAGAGGGCACGGGGTGACGCATACGCGGTTTGCTGCCGAGATGCAGATGGAGATGATGGCGGAGGAGCTGGGGATTGATCCTGTGGAGATCAGGCTCAAGAATGCCATCCATGCTCCCCATGAGACCATCAACAAGGTGACGGTTTTTTCCTGTGGGCTGAGTGAAGGGGTAAAGGTACTGTCAGAGAGGCCTGAGTGGAAGCAGAGAGGCAAGAGTAATCAAGAAG